>Ga0164293_10000668_pt1 | contig 27852 bp, 43 predicted proteins | sample GEODES118metaG_FD_111487 | JGI IMG/M metagenome (GOLD analysis project Ga0164293, IMG submission 111487) | Eutrophic lake water microbial communities from Lake Mendota, Wisconsin, USA - GEODES118 metaG | ecosystem: Environmental > Aquatic > Freshwater > Lake | place: USA: Lake Mendota...
CAGTGTAATTAAATTCAGCGTTTCTTGCTCTACAAAATACAAAATCAGAAGTAATTGTTTCATTACTATTTAATGAGAAACTACTTGTTATAGATCCTGTAGTTAATCCTATTCTACCAGATGATGTTGAAAATAAACGGGTTGGATTATTTGTATTAGTATTTGATGTTCTTAGAGTATTTAAAGCAATACCTCCATTAGCAAATGATAAATCTAATGCTGGGGCATTTAGTATAATAGTTCCAATGTCTGGGAGGAATAAACCATATGACCCAGATATAGTCATACCAGCACTAATAGCTCCAGGAGCACTATTTGCTGTTGTTATTGCTGCTCCATCACTTCCTGATACAATTTGGAATACTCGCCCTGCATCACAGTATGTAACTGTGGTTGTGTCTAAACTATTATCTGTTAAAGTAATATTTCTAGAAGCAGAATATAATGTTAAATTTAATGAACCTGGGAATAATGATTCTTTAAATCTTGCTCTATCAATAGTAATAGAATAAAAATCTTGTTGGGCTGGGGTAACTGTTGAAAATGAAAAATTAGTATTTTCATCCCCATAAATTAAATTACGGAATTGACCATATACTGTTCTTGAAGGAGATAACCCATCTATACCAGCATTATATAATAATGAGCCTGATCCATTTATGTTACCATAAGCTATGTTAAATTGGATTTCAGCTGAGGTATCTGTAGAAGGATTAGCATTATACACATTTAAGTAATAATTACCTGATGTCCCTGCTATTTGTACAGATGATGTATATAGTGCGGTTATTGGAGAAACATAATTAGTCCAACATGGAGCTGTTACACTATCGGCACTAACTAAGAAGTCTTGAGGGTCTAATGATTTATATGACATTTTTTATAATATTTTTATTAGCTAACTTTTGTTATAGTGATTGGAATAGTTACTCTTGCTCCGCTATCTCTACCTGTTACTATTAATACAGTTTGTAATTGTGTTTGGTTACCAAACAATGTATTAATAGTAGTACCAGCCATGTTTAATGTAGTACCAATTACTGTTTTAGATACATTAGTTCCTAAGGTAGTTGTTGAATTTAGTGAGGTAGCTTGTGTTGTGTTAATACCTACACCATTAAATACACTCATTGTTCTAACATCACCAATAGTAAAGTTATATCCTGATGCTTCATAAGTTTGTGAACCACCTAAATAGTTTAATGTTTGAGGAGTAATTGAAAGTGAAGCTCCTTGTTTCAATACTATATTAGTATATCCAATATTAAGAATAGGCATTTTAGCTGTACCACGAGGTAATGTAGTAAGTTGATATTTCATTATTTGAGTTTCATCTGAGAATGCTTCTAATAATGGCATACCTTCAATAGCTTGACCGTAATAAGCAGAACCTGAAGGATTATTTGGGTTATAAAGTGTGTAATCAATTTCATCATCAGATAATGAAAATTGAGTAATACGGAATGTGCCGTCGTTTTTAGCTAATAGTTCTCTACCTTTTTTAGTTAAGATAGCATCAACTGTTATAATTTGGTTATTTAAATATCCCATTTTTTATATATAATTTATTATAAATATTATGTTAATAAGCCTTCTGCGGCAAGTTTTTGTATTATAGTTGTAAAATTGTCTTCTATTTCTTGAGAAGCATATTGAGGTTTAATAAAACCAGTTAATTGTTGACCTGTTGTACCTGTGGGTTTAGGCACGTTTAGTATTATTTGATTACCTGCATTTGGGTTTATTCTAAATACTGTAAAGTGATCTAGAATAGAACCTGATGGAACTGGTGGCATTATATCTATTTGAGCTAAACCTACACTTCCTATTGTATATGTACTAACATTGTATATTTTTGACATTTTAGTTTTATCATATTCAAAACGTATATAATCACCAGGAAGTAAATATGATGGAGAAAAGATGGTACTAAATCCTAATGATGATGTTGGATTAATTTGTGTATAATCACTTTGGGGATTAAGTATATTAGTTAATTTTACAGAAGTTATTAAAGATTGAGTAACATTAGATGATGTTGGGTAACTTAGAGCTACCCAGTATGGTGCTTCTACTTCTAAAGCATTAGAATAATTAGTAGTTGCTACAAAAGAAGTATTTAATGTGTTAGGAGAAGAACCAACTAATAACAAGGATGGTGAAAAGGGACTTAATGATTCTAACTTGTATCTTACTCTTATTCGTGATCCACTTTCAAATGTTTGAGGTAAAGTTTGTATGTAATTTAAATAACCTAAGTTAGATAAACCACCTTGCGCTCTATATATTTTACCTTCTTCTGTTGTTATAATACTTTGGAGTGGTGGAGTAGTTGAATTTGAAAAATTAGCTCCAGGTGAAGCAACTTCTATATCTAATGATTGAGATGTTACAAAATTATCAGTAGATTCTATTATTTGCATATATAGTACTTCACTAGCACTTAATCCACTAACTAACATACTAGCTTTAAAAACAACTTTAGTGCTATAATCATATGAGCTAGTTGAAAAAGTATAAGTGTATGTTGAGTTATTATAACTAGATGATGGATCAAATAATTCATATGGATAATCTACAGTTGTAAAAGTTGTAGCTGTTATAGTACTTGTATTAACTTTTTTAGCTGAGAATGAAAAGTCAGGAATAAAAGATGTTTGTAATGATGTTCCTCCTTGAGAAAAACTCATTGTTGTAATATAATCTCTTCTTCCAGAACCTGTTTCTGAAGTTAGAATAGTTTCTATTCTTCCTATATCAGTAACCGTTTTAGTTCCTAATAATGAATTAAATAATGTTGTTCCTTCTAGACTTGTAACATTTACTATTTTCCCAGCCTCAAAATTTTGTATTAAATTTAATACATCAATAGAATTAGGTTGTGGAGTAACCACATTACCTTGAGCATCAATTAAATATTTTACAAAATAAGCTGTTTGGTCTATAAGTTCAGGACCTGTTCCTCCTACACTACTAAAGTAAGCAAAATATGTTTGATTTTTTTCAGCAGCTGGTAGGGCACCATATCCACTTCCATCATTGGTAAGAGTATTAAAATCTCCTTGAATATTTGCACTATATAAATTTTCTGACATATTATATTGTTCTATATGAATTTGTTCTACTACCGTTATATCTCAAATTAGACCATGCTTTTGAATTATAATTTGAGTCTTGAACAAAAGCTCTATCTGCTGTTCCAGATATGATAAGACCAAAATTGACAGGAACCAAGGGATTTTGAGAATAATCTACATCCATCCATATATTAGAATATTGAGGCGTTTCTGCATTGTCTAATAATGGATTATAGTCATTGTAATCAAAATTAAGAGCATCTGGGTCAAATATTGATAATGATGATGAGCCATCAAATTGGGGAGTAACATTATATATACTCATACTAACAGTAGCACTAGCAGAATTACTAAAATTATAAGTATATACAGCTAAAGTTTCTGTTTCTGTTAATGATAAACTTCCAGTTAATGTTATATCAATACTACCATTACCTATAACTAATCCTAATAAATTATCAGGGTCAACTGGGTTTAATGTTGTATAAGATGTGCCAGTTGAGTTTTTGTAAATACTATGAGTTGTAGCAGCATTAGATACATTTGATATATTTACATTAACTTTAACTGGTATATTAGGAGTGTCTCCAAAAGTATATACACCTGTAGTAGCGTCAAAGTATCCTAGGTTATTTCCATTTGTAGTACTATAATTTCTTACTTTTATAAGATTACCAATAGTTGGAGGTTGAAGATTTGCTTTTGAACTAGTAACACTATAATTATTGATATTTCCTTTAGAAGACGTAGCCTCAGTAGTTGATATCCCATATAAGTAGAAATTAGCTTGTTCTTGAGTAGTTAAAATAGGATATAAAACTGATCCTCTATCAGGATATATTAGGGTAATAGTTTGTAACTGTTCTAAGTAATCAGATCTATCTAATCCTCCTGAATCGTATCTATTAACTTTAATATATTTGACACCTTCGTTAACTGTAAATCCGTAATCTGGCATAGTTGCTTATTTTAATTATCTTCCGCCTGTTGGGGCTCCAGGTGTAATTGATGGGTTAATTGTACTTCCGGTATCATACCATAAATATATTTCACCTTGATTTGGTGAAGTATTAATATTTAAAAAGCTTTCTAGTGGAGTTATATTACTTAGATATAATGTTGGGTCATAATATACTTCAAAAGTAGTAGGATATTTAAAATCATTAGCATCATTTAATTCTCCATTTGTTACAATATATTCTGTTCCTGGTAATTCTCCATTATAAAACTCATCTTGTGTTGAATGGATTATGGTAGACACCCCAGTTGATCCAGTATAATATTGAGGCCATGTCTGATTTGAGTAAGGGTTAATATATGTTAAACCAAATTGTGGGTAAAGTATATTAAGTGGGACATTTAAATTTTTAATCCAAAGTGAAAATCTTTCACCATATGAACAAGATATAGATGATGTGATATTAAAAGTTAGAGATCCTTCATTAGAAGAAACTAATGTACCCTGTTGTGATGATGATAAATAAACTGTAAATGTATTACCACCCCCAGAATTACTTCCAGATGCAAATAGTTGTATGTCACCGTAAAAATAGGTAATTATCTCACCACTATTTGGATCCCAATAAAAATTGTTATTTATTGGGTTATTAGTTGTTATACTTGCATTTGAAGATGAAATAACATAATAATTTAAGATATCAGATGATGTCACATAAAAATTAGAACCACTTATTATAAAAGGGTAATCTTGATTAGGTGAAAGTACATTATATTGGTTAAATGTTCCTCCAGTACTACCAGTTATAAAAGCAGTGTCAATAGAACCACTATATGTTAAATCTTCTCCATAATTATATGAACTACTTAATCCTAAACTTGATGAATAAGTAGTTGCATTTTGATATTGAGTATTATCAACTTGTGGTTGAGGATACTTATTTCTTTCTAATAGATGTTGTTTAATAACTACACCAGATGTAAGACTTGTTCTTGCGGGAACAAAATCTTTAATCATTTTAAATAATGAGTTATCAAAATATTTAATTAATCTTATATAATCAAATAAATTATATGTAGCAAAATATTTTTGAAAGAAATTATTACTTAAAGCATTTAAATCAGGATATGAAGTAGCAGATGAAGATACTTGTCTTGGATCACCAATGTACTCACCTATATTAAAATATCCTAATGAATCTATAATATCATCATTAATTTCATTTTGAGGTGAGAATGCTACTTCTAATAAATTAACATCAGGTGATTCACTATTTAATGATGGATAATTTTGTTCTAGGCTAGTATACTGTGATAATACACTTCCTGTAGGTAAACTAGAAGATACAATTTGTATTTTATCTGTTACTCTACCTCTTAAACCTATAATAGGAGAGTTTAAGAATCTAGTTTCTATATTAGGGGTAAAAGTAACATTAGTTAATGTTGCGTTATTAGAAGCTATAAATGAGCTTGTTGAAGCCCAAGATCCAGTAGCTCTAGGATGTACTGAGCCTGAGTTAGTATATAAGTCTCCTCCTAAAGGTAATCTAAATACTAAGTAATCATCATATAAAACTTCCCCAGAATAATCTATAGATTGGGGATTCATTACAAAATCTTTAAATGAATCTACACTTCCTGTTTTAATCCAATATCTTATTTCTTGTAGTGAACCTGTAAATCTATTGTATGTTGTTCCACCTAAACTAACAGATGAAGATAAAAATGTTGAAGTGGAGGTGAATGATTCAGTCCAAAAATTTACAGATGATGTGATTGAAGAAGAAGCTAAGTATCCTATTTGATTACCATCATATCCATCATAATATAATTTATTACCAGCATACAATGTATAAGTATTTTCAAATTTATTAATCATAATTGACCACCAATTATGATCAAAAAATGGTAAATACACACTAGCTGTATTTGTAATATTAGTTGTATCTGGGTAAAATGTTAAATAAGCATGTTGATAATATGGGTTTACAATTGAGCCACTATATGAACCTGTAGTTAAACCTGATCCACTATATTTAATAACTAATGAAGCTGAAGGGTAATTTGTTGGGTCAAGTAATGAGGATAAATTCCAAAGTTGATAATTTGACCCGGTATCAAAATCACTTGTTTTAAATCTAAATTGTACTGATGAGGCTTTGAATTGGTTAATACTAGCACTCCACACAGTATTTAAAAACCATGGGGTTGAGATTATAGCTGAGCTACTTGCAACAGCAGTGTAATTATACTGTTGATCAAAATAATCATAAGTAGAAGTATCTTTATCTCTACCTCCAAATTCACTGATTCTTAATATAGTATCAGGTACACCAAAACAATTTATTAAAGCACGTAAACCAGGTATAGTACCTTTAGTTTTAGCTAAATAAGGTAAGTTATGATAAATACGTTTATATACTTCTTTATTAATATCATCTAATGGCATCACAGATGCGTCATAAGAAGATGTAATATAACTATTAATATATTCTTGGCCTGAGTTAGCTGTTACAGGTAATGTAGGTGTAGTTAATGGGTTTCTAGCTCCATACCCTAAGAATGCTGAGTATAAATCGTTTGATGAAAAGTTATTTTGATATAGTTTAACACCGAATGATCTTAATGCTTCTGCTACTAAATCTTTAGAAATACCATAATCTAATCTATTATCAGCTTGATATAAATTAGTCACATCTTTATAATAAATCCAAATGTTATCATAGTTTTGAGCCACCATATCAATGAATAACTTATATGGGTCATTTTGTGGATCATCTCTAAGATACTCAGGAATTGTATAAAGTAAATAATCTGAGTTTTGGTCATCAAATATAGATGCGCTTCCTAAAATTCCTGATGGGTTATTTAGGTCATCATCTCCTAACCAAGTAATTACTTGGGCTGAGGTTGGACTGTATAGAGTATATGGAACTGTTGAGGTAGACTTAGGCCATGAATATGAACCTGTTCCATAATATAGATAATATTCATACCCATCAAAATTATCAATTATATTATTAATTTGATTTGTTAAAATACTAGTATTACTTGAGGTATCGTATCCTGAGAATGAAGAGTTAATAACATTTATTTCAGCTTGAGAAGAAGATATTTGAGTTACTTTATATTGAAAGTTTTTTATTCTTTGTACAGCTGAGGAGAAATGGATAAAATTTGAAAAATCAGTATAATTAACACTAATTTCTATCCCAGATGAAGACATTAAATTATTTAATTGGGAATATTGAGTAGATAATAATGAGCTAGTAATGAGATCATTATAATTAGTATAAGGTGTTGAATTATTTATTAAATCTTTAGTATCTAAATTAAGGTTAGGACCTTTTAAAGCAAAAGATACTAATGTTGGAGTTACAGGAGTAGGGGTAATTGATATATCAAATACTAATGAATCAGCTATTTTAGTTACTATCCATAATGGAACAGTAATACCGATGTTATTAGGAAGTGGATTATATAAATTAATTATTATATCAAAAGTAGTAGAATCAATAGCTATATTATTAGCTACAGTTAAAACATTATTTCCAAAATTTAAATAAAAATCTTCAAAATATAAAACATTATTAAATAATGATTCTTTAAAAGAATTTACTTGGGTTACTAAATCACTATTTGGATTTGTACTACGGATTACAACTTCAGTTCTATCTGGTGAGATAGATTTAATAAAAAATGATTGGTTATCATATGAAGAACCAAGTTCATTTTTATAAAAATTATAATATACATTATATTCACCATTGTCAAATCCTCTAGATCCTAAATCTAAATCAGGATTGATTATAATATCACTTACTGATGATGAAATTACTGTTCCATTTGTTGGGAATGAATAATCAGTATACTTATAATCTACTGTCTGGAATGAATTATTCGGTGTAGTTATAATATACTCTATATAATCTGTTGCCGGATCAAAAGAAGAAGTTATAATCTGTGATGAAATTAACGCTTCATCATTTGAAGAATAAGGTGTTGGAGAAGAAAGGTCAATTATATCTACAGCCATTTTTATATATTTTGTACACTAGAAGAAATTTGTAAGTTTAAGTTTTGTTGTTCAATTATTAATAATTGTTGTCTTAATACTGTAATTTCATCTAATAATAATTGTATATCTTCATTTGTATTAGAAGTATTTATATAGTCTCCACTTGTTTTCACTAAATAAGCATGAGAATTAGTATTTCCCTCAGCTGGGATGTCATAAAATATCTTACTGTAATATTGGAAAAATTGTTCAACAGTTATTGTATCTTCTACAGGTATAGTAGGAGTGATTTGAGTAAAAGAAGTATCAATAACATTAAGATATTCTCTTCTATTATAAACTGTTTTATTTAAGGTATAATTAGCCATTTATTACTTTAAAAGTGTAATCATTATCAAATATTAAAACATTGTTATCTATAATAGTTTTAATTAAAATACTATAATATCTTTCAGGTTCTAGACCATTCATATATAATGTAAAATAACTTCCATTAGCATCCACGCTTAATTGAGTAAATTGATTATCAAAATCAACTACATATTCATTTGTGTATGTATCTTTAATAGCGTAATATGAGGCTGTAGGTAAATAATAATTTTGAGTATAATAAGAAGATGTTGAGAATATTCTAGTTGGGTACTCAGGTCTACTATTTACTCTAAATTTATTTATACTATCAGGATTAAATGTACCTGGGTTTTCATCTATAGCTATTGTAGCTGGTAGTGTGGTTAGTTCAGTTAATGAACCTGTGTTAAATGAGTAGTCTCTCCATTTTATTTCTAATTGTGGAGGATATATAGTATGGGTATCTCTTGAAAAATAATCTAAATTGATATTATATAAAAGATTATCTACAAATTCAACAGATTGTTTAATAAGAAATCCATTATTAGCTATAGACCCAGAGAACCAACTTCTAACAATAGGTGTAACATTTATGTTTATATCTTTATCATCATAGTATGAAAATGACTGCGTATAAGAGGCAGTATACCAGTTACCTCCACCACTCACGGAACCATATGATCCTGTTACTCCTGTTGGAAAACCCGCTGTTCTCCATGCTCCACTACCTGAAGATAATCTATCATACCAACTTACTCCATTAGTATATTCTGGGGAGTATGAGTATTTTCCTGTACCCATATTCCATGAACCTGTCACAGCATATACTTCTAAAGTAGTATCAAAATTTAACCCATTAGCTTCAGCTATGAATCCTCTTAGTGAAGCACTCCAAGTAGATCCACTTACTTTATTAGTAATAACATCCGCTATTTCTGTAGATGAAAATTGTATTAAAGTTCTAGCAGCTTGGGTATTACCACTATCTTGAGCGTCCTCAATACTTACAGATAATATTTCATTTAATCCTGTGTTTTTATTAGGATATCTAGAATATATTGTTGCGTCTTGGGAAGGGAATAATTTGTATACTGCCATTTGTTATAAATATAAAATATTAAAATGTTACAACCTTACCTTTAATATCAACATTAGGATATTTAACTTCAAATATCATTGGGTCTAATGATGGATAAACAACATTATTAACTGTCGCCCCAGTAACATCATATGAATAGTTAGAATAACCTAAAGCTGAGCCGTATTTGTTAACAATACTGATATTTTTAACTGTTTGGACTCCATTTACTTTATCTAAAAGCACATATAAATCTCGCAATATTATAGGTTCATTAATTTGCCATTTATCAATATTAAAATAATCTTGAAGTTTTACTATACAATCTGCTATTACTAAATTACTATTATAGTTAGGTAAAACAATTATTTCAAAATCTACACCTATATTAATTACAAATGCATCTTTAATTTTGATTGAATCATTTATCACTCTATATTGAGATATATATGTTGAAAGATTTTGTTTTAATGCTGGGGAGGATAGAATTAAATGTTTGTTGATATCATATGTTAATATGAATAAATTTAATATTGAAGGAGTTTCCCCAGGTAGTAAATTAGATATTTTTTCTGACTCAATGTATGCTTTAGCTACATTACCATAATTTGAAGGTAAAGATAATGCTCGTACTAAGTAATCATCTTGCGTAACTGTTCGTTGTTGGGTTGTAAATGAACCCATTGATTTTAAACGTAAATCATCATCTGTGTCACCAGCTCCACCACCATTAGAAGCTAATGGGTTGGTTACAGCTACACTATTAAATATAGCATTAGATAATATTGGGTCTAAGTTATTATTTTGGAATTTAAATAATTCTTTATTATTAATAACACTTAATGTACCAGCTCCAACATTAGATTGAATTCCTCCACCTACCAAATATCTAACAGTTAAAGTTGTTTGATAAGGAGCTATTCCGTAAGTATCTGTAAATAAGAAATTAGCTGGGGAGAATGCTGTGTTAAGTTTTGATTTTCTATAAGGTAATCCTAATCCTACATTATCAGAATTAGGTGTTACTTCTTCATCATTATTACTAGTATTAGTCCCAGCTCCAAATTGGATTTGTAGTGTAGTACTATCTAAAAATCTAGTAACAAATCTACGTTGAACTTTTTTAAGTTGAAGTAAATATGGTGCTTCTCCACTATCAGATGACAATGAAGGATTATTTATATTAGTATTTTTAATAGTGTCATAAATCATTTCTTGGGCTAGATATGGAACTTCATACCAAGTATTCCCATCACTATCAGTTATATCTAAAATTCCTATTATGTTAGAATTATTTATTTCCACTGTTGGAAATGATGTAGGTGTTGTGAATGAAAATGTTTCTGTTTTTATTTCAGATGATATTGCTTTTCTAGTTTTTTTTAAAAGATAATAATTAGCATCATATACTGTAACTTCAGTAGGATCTGATGAGCTAGAGAAAGCAAAATCAATTGTATCTTGTATTAAAAATTTAGCAGCAGATTGTAGTGGTGATTGGATTGATAAATTCTCAGCTACATAAAATGCATATGAATAATCTGGGAGGTCTCCTACTAATGGTATTTTTTGATATATATCTATATCTACTGTTGAAACTGATGTTACTTTAGGTGTGTAACCTAACATATATGCTAAAGCATATAAATTATCAGATTGTCTAGCATATTGAATAAAATTTTCTTGAATTTGATTATCAAGATAAAAAGACATTATATCCCCAACATAAGCGGACATTTCCATAAACATCATTCCTGGAGAGGAAGGGCTAAAATCAGTATATGATGTTGGAAAATAAGTTTTAGCATAATCAATAAGAGAATTTCTAAATTGATTAAAATCTTTATTTAAATATGTGATATTTCTAATTTCAGCCATTATAATGTTATATTAAGAGTATTTGGGTTGCCCCCTAGTATTGAATAATTTATAGTTATAAAAATTGAATTAGTATCATATTGAGGTATAACTAAGATTTCATTTACTAAAACTGATGGGAAGTTTGTTTTTAATTCTTCTTTTAGTAAACTAGATATATTATCTGTTGTGGTTGGTGATAATGATTCAAATAACTGTTGTCTTATATCAGTACCAAAATTAGGGTTAAGAACTCTTTCTCCTTTAGATGTTAATATAAAATTTATTATATTTGATTTGATTTGATCAGATGTAGTATAAGTTTGAGTAAAGACTTGAGGTTGATTAAAAGGAATAGAAACTCCTATAGCAACTCTTTGTCCTACATCAAGTGGATTTATATTTGGTACTCTATAAGCCATTATTTAGCGTTCATTATTCCCATTATTTGATCTAAACTTACTTCACCTCCAGGTAAACTTGATCCTTCACTCATAGTATTAGCTGATGGTGGTGGGGTGTAAGATGGTTGAGCATGTGATGAGTTAGCAGTAATTACCGCGTCAAATTCACCTCCAATCATACTTCTTAAATTACGTTTAAGATCATGATTTACAGTAGTATGGTTTGGTTGAAGATTAACTGTTGAAGGTGAAACAGGAACATAGGTTTCCTGTACTACTGTTTTTGGTGATTTAACTGCTTCAAGTAGAATGTCTTTTAATTCTTCTTGAATTGCTTCACGTACTGCTTCTTTAATTAATTTTTTTAGTCCGTCGATTTTCATATGTTTATAAATATTTGATTATTCAGCTGTTATGCTAGGATTTGAATCTATTATGAATTTTAATTGATCTATCAATACAGTTGGATCTGAGGCGAATGAAGAGTCTGTTCTTAGTACATCTACTCCTTGTTTATTAGTAGCAACAGCATAACGTCTAATATATTGACTTTCATTTGTTTGGTCTATTTTAACTGATAAAGTAAATTCTTTATAAGTATTGTCTTCACTTTGTAATACTTTAACTGTATTGTTAGATAAAGAATTAATTTCTTCATTTATTTGTTCAAAATCCATGTTATTATCTTGAGCACAAAATTGTAATATAATATCTAAACTATTTAGTAAGTTTATTATTGTACCTAATATCACACCAAAAGACGCTAAAGATAAAGTTAAAACACTAACTGTTATTTGAGCTTGTTCTAAAGCTTTAGATAATTTACCAGCGGCTACTACTGCTCCCCCTGGTGCTCCTGGTGGGGATGGTATTAGTCCTATAGCATTAATACCAACTTGTATCGCAGTTATAACTATTGTAGTACCTGCTAATACAGATGTTAATAATTTAACAGTGTTATATATATTATTTATTTGTCTTACTAGTTTATTACGTTTATTTATTAAATTAGTGATAAATGCGGCTGAAGGACATTTGACTAAACTTTTAATTTGGTCAATAGGAAGTTTTGATGTTATACCTTGAACAGCAGCTGCTCCAAAAGGAATAAGTAAACTTATAACAAATGGAATTAATAGTCGTTTTATATCTTCTTTTTTTAAATTAATACTATTAACTAATTTATCTTGTGGTGGAAGATTAATATCTATTTGTTCTCTTAATGTTTTATTTTCTTCAGTTTTTACTTCTTGCTCAACTTTTTTAGACTCAGTATAAGATATATCTGGTGGGGTAAGTAAAGTTATCCGAGGTACTTCTATAGTAGTTACATTAGTTTCAGGGATAAATAAAGTTTGTTGTGGGTTAGTTATTGTTTTTAATTCTTTTTCATCTTTAGAAAAAGTAATAGATAATTCTTTAGACTCAACATTAGTAGTTGGGACTTTATATTCCCATGTTCCATCTTCTTTAGTTGTTAAAGTTTCATTTATTGGGGTTGTTGGCTCAGGTAATTGTGGAGGATTCGCTATTACATCACTAACATTTGGAGATGTTACATTTGAGATTAAATTAGTAATATCTGAGGCTGTTGGTTTGGCTGGAGAAGAAATAATATTAACTGTTGCTCCTGGTAGAGGTTTACCAGTTTCATCTAGAACTACTCCTGAAATAGTTGTTTGTGGAGCAGGAGGGGCGTCTTCTAATTGTACTTCATCTCCTCCAGATAAATCAGTTATTTGTTTATTTTGATTTAATCTTAAATTATTCCAATAAGTGGTAGCCTTAGATTGAGCTACACTATTATTTTGGCTTCTAAATTCTTTATCTCCTACTTTATAAATATAAAAAACATCATCAATAACATTTAATCTAGTTGGACCTTCAATACTAGGTACTGTTTCTGATGGTACAATTGCTGGTGGTGGTAGATTAACAGTTTGTTGTTTAAAATTTTCTTTATCAAAAGTTAATGTTATTAAAGAATTATCTATACCTTTAATAAATGGAGTTGTATTTGAGTCAAATACAAACTGGCCTGATATATCACTAGTAGTGGTAGATTGAAGTAATTCATATTTAATAGTGACAGTTACTCCTTTAATAGCATCCCCATATCTATCAATAATTGTACCTTGTACTATATATAATATATTATCCATTATGCTGTTTTAACTTTTTTAGAAAGTAAATTTCCCCCATTAACCTCATTTAATATTTGATTACTTAATGTAAAAGCATCAGCTGATATGGCTTTTATAGAGGGATCAGTAGCCCCAGCAAATGATATACTTAAAGTTCCTAAAAATATAGCTATATCACCTAACAATAAGTTTAATCTATCTCCTAGTACAACAGATTGAATTTGAGTTCCTTCTGTTCCTTGTGATGAACCTAAATATACTTTAGGAGCAGATAATGTTATTTGATTACCTCCGTCTATTCCTATAGTATCATTAGATGTTAAATGAATAGATTTATTAGCTCCTAATATTATAGAATCACTTTTAGCATTAAATACTAATCTACCTGAGTTTAGTATTATTTGGTTTTTAGAGTATTGCGATACAGACTCTGGTGCTGTTGATTTCGCAAATGAATCTTGTATGTTACTAGATGGGAATAAAGGTAATTGTTGAGTAGAAGTAAGATAAATAGATGATGAATCATTATTAATATTTTCTAATTGAGGGACCCAAGGATACTCAAATGTACTAGTTTGACCATTTCTTAATATAAAGATAGGATCTCCATTTGTTCCTACAGAAGACCAATCATTAGGTTTATTAGCATTTTTTACAGTAGAACCTAAACGTATTGAGTTACCCCATCTTCCTTCATATATAATATCACCCTCATATGGTAATAAAGGATATATACTAGCATTTTCAACAAATGTTTTACCTAAAAATATCTCAGAACTATTATCTTGTATTTGTCTTACTTCACCTTGAAAAGAAGCATTATAATCAACTGTTTGGGCTGCATCATTTGAAGGATCTTCATCATAACCTGGTTGAGCGTTATGCATTTGACTATTCCACATATTAAGTGGTGGAAAATAATAGTATTTATTCGCTGATAAGTTAGTAGATATATTAGTACTAGTTAATTGGACTGTGTATATTATCTCATTAATTAATGGATAATGTTTTATATTTGGGAAAATAGGGGAAGCATATGATTTTTTATCATAACCACTACCACTATATGGCTGGTCAATTGGTTCCCAAAATATAGTTCCTATACTACTCCATTCTCCAAATTCAATAAAATACTCATGTGTATCATCTAATATGATAGATTTAACTCTAGCTGATGTAAAATTTGAATTAGCTAAAGGAGCACTGAATGTATTTGGTGTGGTTGAAGTAGCAGCTGAGTATACACTACCATTTAAGCCAGATATAATTGAGGCCATTATTCTTCAGTCTTAAATTTATCTAATTCAGCTAGTAGCTGTTGTTTTTCTTCTTCAGAAATACCAAAACCACCATCATTTGGACCAGCATTGTTATTCATAATACGTTGAATGATAGTAGCCATCTTAATTAATTGTTCATCATTTTTAACACTTATTTCTAAGTATTCTTTAATCAAAGGAACAATAAGAGTAGCATCACCTATTTCTTGTACAAGTGGTTTTAATTCTGATATCAGGATAGATATTTGTTTGTCTTTCTTTTGTTGGTTGGTATAAATTTCCTCTAATATGTCAGAGAATTTTTTTTTACCAAATACAACATTGTCTAGTCCATTCATAATATTTTATTTATAAATATGAACATTAGAAATTTGTGTATCCGTTTTCTAGATAAAAATAATAATGTTGTTTAAATATATTATATAATCTGTCGGCTATCTTAGTGATTTTAGGGGTTTTAGCATCAATAATCTCACGAATGTATATATACAGTGCCTTTTTATTAAAGATGTCTATATGCTCTCTCTTACGGAATAACTCAAGGATAGCATCTGCTATTTGAGCATCTGTTTCTTTAGGGAATAAAGTATAAATATTAGATGTGCAATAAGTGACATATTCATCTAAGAAATTAGATAATCTATCTTGTGATGAACCTTCATCAATTCTGTAGGAGAAATTTTCATTTGATTCAATTTCTTCAATGGGTGCTTTATCTACTCGTTTCTTATAATTTTTAGTATTAGTAATAATTAAATAACGTTTAGCAATAGTACCAAAATATGAGAATGCTTTTGCTCCCTTAGCTGGGTTGAATAGATGTATTTTAGAAAGTAAAAATGTTATTACTTCATGTTGTAAATCTTGAATATTATCTACCTCAGTATAATAAAACTTAAAAGTATGAATAATATTTTCTGTTAATTTAAAGAAAGCATAATGGATACGTTCACGATATATCTTATCTTTTAACTCAAAATCAGTTGTTGAGTTATACTCGTTAATAGCATTTTCTGTATCTTGAGTGAAGTATTGAACACCTTTAGGTTTTCTTTTTTTAGCCTCTTGTATTTCAATCATAAATTTTTAATTTGGAAAGCATTTAATGCTTCTTGAAGTTGTTTAACAGATTGGAAAAAGAAACCAATTTCATCATCTGATTCAAATGAGCCTTTATGGTCTATTTCTTTAAGTTTTTTATCTGATAATTCAATTATGCCTGATATTCTACTTAAGTATTCCATATATCCTGCTAAGATATCTTCTTGACGCTCATTCTTTTTAAGAAGATTAAAGGTCGTGAATCCTAAGATCACGACCATTAAACCTAATATTATTGTTAATATTATCATATACTATCTAACATGTTCATTAAACCTTGAGACTTAACATTACTTAATGTTTTTGTCTTAATTGTTTGTTTAGGTGCTTTAGTAACTGAAAAGTTATTTGTTTTTTTAACTTCACCTTTTAATTTAGGATTCCATTCACGCTCAAACTCAATACGAGCAGCCATCAAATCAGCTTGGTGAACAATATAAATTAATGAAGTACGTGGTTTAGTTTCTGGTGACCAAGACATTAAATATGGCTTGTTAGCATCATCATATAGACTATCATGTAATTTAATCGCTAACCATTCATTTTTAGAAACTGAAATACCATGAGAAAGTAATAAATGTAAACTACGATCTGGTACTGACATAAATTCTAAGCGATCATTAAATTTATAGTCTTCACCTAATTTATCTTTACGCCATTGATCATCCTGAGGGATATATGCTTCATGTTGCTCATCACCCATTTTACCTAGATCATGATTTAGAGCTGCGAATACTAATTCTTCTTTAGTATAAGTATACTCATCTACTCCCATTTCAACCCAAACATTATTTAATTTAAGAGCGCAATCTACTACTCGTAATACGTGGTCTACGTAACCACCTGGGAAAGCATTATGATATTCTTTCTTATGAGCAGCAGGCATTAACATAATACGCTCTGAGTATTTAGAATAAAAATCTAATAACTGTGAACAACGAGGTTCACTGATGTAAGATTTGATTGTTTCCTCAAAATCTATCCAGTTTTGTTGGATTTGTTCTGCTGTTAAATTCATATTAATTATACATTGTTTGTTCAGACTCAACGAATAAGCGAGTTTGTTCAACTATTTCTTTTAATTTTTCAATACCTTCTATATATGTTTCTAAAGGTTGTTGTTGTTTAACAATAAAATTCAATTGATTAGCAAGATTATCTATCTTATCTAATTGATGTAATACGTTGTTTTTGTTTTTCATACGTTTATTATTTATTTATATACCCGTGGTCACATTCCACGTTCTTTATTTCCTACGTTTTAGATGTTTCCTAAAACCCGTATTTATATAATACGAATTAGGACTTGCAAGGCCAAGCTATTTTTAAGAGGGGTTTGCTATGTCTTGTATTTTTTTAAGAAGAGCACAATTCTCATATTCTTCTAAATCTTCAAAATGAGAAAGTGCTGACGATAATGCTTTTAAGAAATGTTCATCTGAGTATAATATAATACAATCACGATGCATTTGGTTAGTGGTGTCTATTTTAGAAATATGATCCATAGCTCTAGTAAACACCATCATACCACCAGCTAATTTAATATCATCTATATCTAATTTAGGATCAGATGATTCAAAAAACTCTATCATCTGTTTACTAAATATCTTATAATTTATAATTAACTTTTTAAACATCCCCATCCAGACAATAGGATGATCTGACATGTCTACCTGGGTAGTAGTCTCATTTTCCTCTTCAGGGGATTTAAATAAGTTAAAAATATCGTCAATATTCATATATATAAATATATGTTAAGTAGGGAAATAGCGGCTTTAAGCCGCTTTAACCATCAAATCAACCCTTTAATAGTTGTTTGATATGTCGAGTTTTTAACTCACTTATTTCGTTCTCTAATTGTTCTACTCGTTTACTTATAGTATAGAGATAAGTAATTGATAAAACTGTTTCAATAAGTAAAATAACTGTTAATAAAATCATAATAAAAAATTTAGTGCGCCCTCCTGGGGTCGAACCAGGTACCTACTGATTATGAGTCAGTTGCTCTAACCGAATGAGCTAAGGGCGCTATTGTACTCAAGGCAGGAATCGAACCTGCACGAGCTGCCATTATAATGACCACATCTTGTTCAGATGATTTTTTACCCACGTTGTTATAACCATACGTCGCGTCTACCATCGACCAGGGCCTCCTGATCCTTTCGCCACTTGAGTGTAGAGCTTCTTGTAGGAATCGAACCCACTTATCCTGAGTACAAATCAGGTGCATCACCTTTTATGCTTAAGAAGCTTTTATATATGATGAATATAATATCCATCTATTGGGGAGCCAAACTCTTATTAATAAAAAAAGCCGGGCTTAACCCGGCTTTAAACGACTATCTATATTTTTATATATTAGATATTATCCTCACCGGTATTGTTGGTATTTTCCGTTTTTTTACGTGGAGAAGAGAACTTATCCAATGTATCAGCACCCATACCTATAGCTGTTATAATTAATACAGCGTCAACTAAATTATCAGCTGGTGAGAAATCAGCATGAGAAAATGAGTTAATAGTCATAGTTGTACTTAAAAATAAAGCACCAAGTAATGCGATTACCGGTTTAACTGAAGTTGAGCCACGTTCATCTTTAAATAAATCGATGACCCATTGTTTAAAATTCATCATAGTTGTGTGTTTAAGTGTTTATTATAAATACAACAGAGAAAGGAGCTTTCGCTCCCTTCTTAATACTCAACCACTAACTGTTTAAGCAGCAAACTCAGCTGCCAACTCATACAACTTAGCATTCAAATCTAAGTCTTGTCTGAAGTTCTTAATCTTACGAGCTTTTCTTACTTTAGCTCCTGACTGGTACTCAAACATACCTTGAGTAATTTTCTCTTGAATCACATTAAACACACTCCACAAATCAGTACCACGATCTTCAGGTCTAGTAGCTGTGGTTAAGGCGTTATAATCAATTGCAATGTTTTGCGCATGTTCCTCACCAAAACGTACTTGAACCGCTTTACGAGCAAACTCTAAAATTTGTTCTTGAGCTAGTTGTGTTTGTTTGAAACGATTCATTGACTCAACTGCTAACGGTAACGCTCCTACCATTGTATTAATAACAGTTTGTAACTCATTAAAATCATATCCGTAGTGGCGAATCTTCATATTTTCAAACTCTTGAGTTGAAATTACTAAACCATTCTCACAAACCATTCGGAACAAACCAGCTGTGAATGTAAACGCATTTTTACCATCATGACTATTAGTTAATAGAATTTGTGGAAACACATTATCACCATCAGCACCCTCAATGAACAAATCATTGTTACGGAACACTACTAAGTGTTTTTGAAAACCTTCACCTTTACGGGCGCGTACTTGTTTAGCATCCACCACACCCCATCCTAATTCTTCCATATCATCAATGATCTGTTTAGTTGAAATGTGTGAGTACTTTTGACTAGTACCTGGAGCACTTGTAGTTGTGAAAATTGAACTTGCTTTCTCTCTAATTTCAGAAGCAGTTAAAAACGTGTTGTTGTTTAAATCTAGTGGCATAACCTTTATTTATTTATTTTATTTATAATTCTTGAATTAGTGAACACATACGACTGATTGTGTTTCTGTATTTTTCTCTATAATCCATTCTCCATGGATCCTTATCTATATCCTGAGCTAAAAGAACTGCCTGGTCCGCATATATCTTTAACTTCTCAGATGTTGAACCTTCAAATTCACCTTCTAAGGCATCAATTGTAGGTACAATAAATATCTTTTGAACTGCCTTACGGCCTCTTTTTTTAGGTTCAGCTGTGCTTACTTCTAATTTAACTTCTTGTTTCTTTGTCCCGGGTGGGCGACCTCTTCTTTTTTCCATAACCTTTATTTGTGTTTTTAATTATACCTAAATATAATATCCTTATCCTGGTGAGCCAAACTCTTAACCAAAGATGATTGTTAAAGCGATATAAAACGCAAAATTAACAGTCACATTACCTAAAAAACTAACTAGTTCCTGTTTAGCTGTTGGTTTAACTTCAGCCTTTTTATTCGCGATTACTCGAGCGATTACTGCTGTCAAAATCAAAATTGCAATTACTGTTGTGTTCATAGTCGTTATTATTAATTATTATATATTAAATATAACATCCATTCACCAGGAAGCCAAACACTCACCCGGAAAGGTTACAAGAAGGTACTAGAACGTTGAAAATTAATGGATTAGACGATTTCTAGAGTAACATCGTCACCTACCTCGCGAATCACCGCTAAAGCGTCCTGAGTCGCTACTACTATAGCTGGGTAGTTATCATCATCATTTAATCCAACTACTTGTATTAAACCAGCTTCTTCAATTACTTCTTCAATCGAACCAACTTGGTCAACAATTTCATCTAATTGAGTTACTTTAAGATTTGAAGTTCTCATTTCATAGATACCATAATCCCCTTTAGATAGAGATAAACCTGATAATGCTTGTTTAATGTCGAGTAATACTTGAGGCGGTTCAGTAGATAGTATTAAGTGGTCTACTCCTATACCTTCCATCAAACTAGCATCACTTATATCTTCAGGAGTAAACGGAACAATAATTCCTCCTACTTCACCTCCAATAAAGTTACCTTGTTTTAAACCTATAGGAGCCAATTTACTAATCCATAACTTCCAGCTACCAGGATATAAGATGTTATCTGAGAAAATTGTTTTATATGCTTCTAATAACATAGTATACATCTTAACGCCTAGTCCTTTGCCGCGGTACTTCGGGCTAACATATGTTAAATGTATCTCTGCACCAGGTATGCGATATGGCTTAGTACGCCCGGAATTCGCGTTGATATATATTTTTTCTACCTCTACTTGCCCTATAACATAATCATCTAAAGTAGTACCTTTAGTATTTACTAAATATAAAGTACCACGGTAAGTAGAAGGGACTATAAACTCATAATCACCATCAGATATAAGAGTTGTTTTCTTAAGTATCTTAGGATTGAATGTAGCACCAGGTTTTAGATCAAAGTCCTCAGAGTTAAACTTACCTCTACTTACAGTAAAGAATTCATCTTCAGGTATTTGAAAGTCTTCTAAAAATGCTATTAATACCTGTTCTAGGGTGATATTATCATCTAGGTCTCCACTACGTAGGTCTAATTCTTTAAGTAAGTCAGTGAGTTTAATCATGGTTATAAATATTAAAAAAGTAAGAGAGGTCCATGCGTGGACCCCATCTTATTGCACTTTAATACGTATATACGATTTATAGGCTAGCTATAATAGCATCACCAATAGCATATAAAAGTGATAGTGATGACCAACCTAAGAAAAACCAAGATGTTTTATACCAAAATCCTTTTTGTTCATCTTTGTGTAAACGAATGTTGAGAGTGTGTAGGCCTGTTAGTAAGGCCCATCCAATAATTGAAATCATATTATTCTATTGTTAAGTTATCTTCTTGTAGCATTTCTCTAATAACGTCTCTTAGACGGTAACATACATCCATTTCTTCAGATGTTGCTTCACCTTGACCTTGTAACGCACTTCCGTATTTGTGGACACTACGTAGTTTTTGGTCTAGTTCCCAAAGTAAACTTCTATACTTGTATCCGTATAGTGCAGAGTGTATTCCTTCTGCTTCCTCAACGAGGTCAAATTCTATTGTTAATTTTGCCATAATTTTAATTTTAGTAGTCAGGACAGGAATCGAACCTGCTTCAGCTTTATCATTTTGAGTGCCATTAGCTGTTAATCTCAACCCTGGAAGGTGCCGCGCTTTCCAAAACGCCACCTGACTATATTACTATCAGTTCTTTAGCATTCTACTCCCTGCGGGACGGAATTGTATCTTACTTAGCCCTACGTCCTCAGTACGGGTACTAAAGTTTACTAATAGTTGCCTTTTTAAACGACGTCGAGAAGGCTAACTCTATCTCCTATACGATGAGAACAGTTACTTGAGCTTATGTCAGAGGCTTACTGTGTTTTACGATCCCCTCGCGAGCGGGGCTAATTTTTTAATCTTTACAACATTTACATTTGCCTCTACCGGCGTGGCCCTTCATTTTATCTTTAGGCATCCATACCCCAATATATACTATAAACGCTATTGCTAGTCCTAGTAAGGCAAACAATATACCATAACCTATTTGATCCATCATTGTGCTTCTATATGATTATAAATTAATTTCATTACCCAAGCGTTCTCAAGCTCATGTATACCACATATAAGACTTGCTTTTTCTTCGGTATCATAGTATTTTATAGTACCATTTTCATCCTTCATAAAATCCATATTTCTTAGATCTATGATTACATACTTACCTTCCATAATTTAAAGATTTTCAATTTCTTGTTTTACTTCGTTCCAATAAGTTACTTCGGCTTGTGAATCATTGTAAAATGACGCTACTTTTAATATCTCATCTACTGCTATCAAAGCGCATTCTTTAGCCATTTCATATTCTATTACGCTTCCACCTGCTATCCAATTGAACATTTTGTTTACTAACTGTTCTGCTTTTTCTTTTGCTTCCATAATTATTTAGTTTAAAATCGTGCTAAAGGATCTGAAGTGATGATGCCACCATCTTTTTCACCTCGTGAAGTTAACATTTGTTCCTGTGGTATTACTTCGACTATAACGCCGTTAGCAGTGAATTTACCACCCTGCTTTAGCAACTTCGTGAACAGCGTTGCGTGCTTAGGTTCCCATGTTTTACTCGCTTCTACTACCACTGCTTTGTCTACTACCTTACCATCAAATTTGATAGTAATGCCTTTTCTAATTGCTCTTGATGAAATCATATGTTTTTATTTTATATATGAATATACGTATATACTCACTCGATGCCAAACTTTTTGTTAAAGGAGTTTTTTCATTTCTTGCGATTTTTGATTGAAGGAGTTAGTTTGGAAATTGGGGTGTGGTTGTGGGTAATATATATGTATATACAAATCGGCGCGTAAAGATCGTTTATGATCTGAAGGTTAATCCATTCCCAGGAGTTTCAGGACTACCGGGTATATGGATATCAACGCGCATGGTAGCGCTTACGTTGTACTGTATATGTACATACCGTGTACACGCGCACTCCCGCGACACAGGAGGATCAAGCGTGGTCAGAAATGTAAACCACCTCTTCACTAGTCAGCGACACATGAATTTCATCGGCGATCGTCTTCACTAGGTTAGGTGACAGTTCACCATGTGGCACTTGCTGGCGATGGACCTCCATCATCACTAGTGCGGCGTTGTAGCTCATCGTTGTCATCATTGTTGGAAATATGAGCGTACGAATGCTTCACACATGTCAATTGTACCTACTATTCGGCTAGCACCATTCCAGTCTAGTACCTCATATGCGTCTGCTGTTGCTGGGCAGTTGCAGTATCTGGTTTCGGGGAACTTGTCCATTGTCTCACCAGTGTATTTAATTTGAAATCGTTTCATGTTCGTATGTTTTATTAGTGTTTAATTTCGTAACTGAATAAGTAACCACAATCGTCATCGTACATATCAAACTCAGATACTACCAGACCTGATAACTGCGCTCTAATGTCTTCGTTTAAGCGTTGCCAGTAACCGATTCTCAAATAACGTTCGTTGTCTTTGAATATACGGAATTGGATATCACTAACATCGTAACCGTTGTTTACTAAAATGTTTTCGATTGCTACTTCAGTTGCTGTAACTGGGGCTTCATTGTCTGATCTAAATTTCATGTTATATCTGTTTTTAATTATACCTAAATATAACATCACCTGGGCGCGGAGCCAAACAAGTGTCCACAAGTGTTGTATCTGTTATCACGATCGGAACCGTCTCACCATACTGGCTCACCCAATATATGTCTGTTGTCGTCGGGGAACATCCCGCTAGCATGAGCGCTACTATAAGGAAACGTACCATCTGTCGCTATTGTATTTGGCGATGTCGTTTGTCTCCGCTAGCAACTGGTACTGCTGTCCCACACTAGCATGGATATCCTCCAGAGCGTCTGACACCAGTAATCGCTCTCCCAGCAACTGTGCGAACGTATCATTGGATCTGTCTACCGTATCCTGGTCGGTCAGTATCTTGAAGTAAGACGCTTCCGCTACCTCACTGATGAACATTCCGGAGTACATGCCCTTGAGATTGTAGCGATGGACGAACTGGTCGGCGTTGCACCAGATGAATATGCTGTTGTCCTTGTGCGCTAACGCTTCCGCTACCAGTGAATCCACAATGTACATACCTGTTCTGAATCCAGATACGTTCAGCAGTCCACCTGGCGTTCCATGGCCTAACATGATCACCTGGTCGTGCTCGTCTATCATATCCATGATATCTAGGCGGCTACATCCTGTAGTCACTAGTGTGACGTCTGGTAAGCGGTTGTATATCGGCGCTAGGAAGTCTGTAGACTCGTCTGTCGGGTGTATTACTAGGCGTTTCATTTGTTTCGGCTTATTAATATTAGTGCTCCAATTCCACCTATAACTACTATAAGCGCTAGCGGTATCCATAATGGACTAGTCACCCACCACCAGCTCCAGTCGATGTTACCTGTTAATTTAAGTACTAGGAACACTAGGAATAATACTGTTCCAAATCCGATTCCGTTTGATGTGTTGTTATTTGCCATTTTATTTATTTGCTATTTGATTCATAACCTCGAGTACATCGTCCGGTGAACACCATCCACGAACATCATCATGTTCGCTCAGTTTCACCCATTTCCTATCTGGACCCCATGCTGCAATTTCAGCTGTGGTCTCACCACCGTCTGAGTAATTGGTTTTACTAAATTGGACACTTATAGTGTATCCATTTTTGAATGTCATATGGAACCCGTTATGGTATTCGTTTTGTGTTGCTCTAAATTTACTCATATGTCTAATGCTTTTCTTTGTATATTAATAAACCACTCAATTGTCTCACCATCCTCCTTAACTTTATCACTAGCGTCATTTAAAACGCAAACGTCAAAACGTGATTTGTGATACTCAATACTGTCATGATAATTTTTATAATCAGGTTTGATAAACGTTACTCGTCCTCCGTCTCCATCATCTACTACCTCGTAACCTAATCCTGTTACCATTTCAAATACTAGCTTGTTAAGCGCTTTTCTTGATTCTGTTTTGTTCATGTTCGTGTTATTTAATTATGACTAAATATAACATCACCCTCACCAGAGGCCAAACCTAGGTACGGAAAAGGGCCCCTATGGGGCCCACATCCTATATAATTAAAAACACACATGAACTACTTAACTGATCCTCTCTAGGTACATGTCCCCAAAAATATCATCTATCTCATCACTTATCGAATCCGGATCCAAATTAATCGCATCCTCAATCTCACTATTAACATTATTAGCAAGTGTATTATTGTCTAACTCCACCTCAATTGTTTTACTCCAGCTATTTAACTCTATTTCAACCACGTCATCCGCGTTTAATTCCATATCGGTAACCGCTTTCTTAACTGAATCAAGTACTCGTTCTGTCAATCTAGTGGCGAAGTCGATCATTTCTGCTCTGGTAAGGTGAACATGTCCCACGTACTTATTATCCTCTGTTACCATGTACTGGCCATCCACAACTCGGTCCTCTTTACTGAAACCAGCGCTATCAAACTCAGGACCTTCGTCTTCCACTTCCACAGGTGATTCATCACATCCACATCCACAAGCTGCATCCTCGCAGGTGGTGTCACCACACACTGCAATTTCGATTGCGCTAATCTTATCTTTTAACTCCATTAATTGTTCTAATACTGTCTTCATGTTATCTGTTTTTATTATTGATCTAAATATAATGTCCTGTCCTCCGAGAGCCAAACTTAAGATTATTTAAATTTGTATTTCTTTACCTCATAATCAATTACTTCTTCATCCACCTCATCCTCCTCATCAACGTCCTTCTGATGACTCATCACTCGGTGAACTGCTGCTTCCTCATCCTCAGCATCCACAAAATAAACTCGTTTAACTGTTTTCAAAACTGTTTCTTCTACCTTAAATGTCTTCATGTGTTTATGTTTTTTAATTATGTCTGAATATAACATCCATGTCCCGTTAGGCCAAACAAATGGTAAGAGAGGTTTAATCCTCAATTACCTCTAATTCCTCAATTTCATAAGAGGTACTATCATAATCAATCATTTCCCAATTGTCATACCCTTCATTTTCATCTACATCCCCATTTTCAATTGCTATTTCAAAATTATGTTTAACCATTTCCCTTTCAGCTAAATCTCTTGATTTAAAAGCTAAACAGGTTACATTGTTCAAGTCAAAACTTGATGAATCGTACTGCCAAATTTTCAATAGGTAAATTTTCATATTATATCTGTTTTTTAATTATATATGAATATAACATCACCTTACCCAATAACCAAACATGTTTAGTTAAGGTAAAACCCTATTTCCTGTACCTCGTTCTTGGCGAAATTTTTAGCCGACTGTAGGAAGTGTAGGTGCAAGTGCAAGGCGTTGATGTCGTCCATGATCTCCCTAGTTGGTCTCATGTCTAGGAACATCATCGAATTATGTTCTAGTTCCTGTATTTGCTTCAGCGCTTGTTCTATCGATTTGTTAGCCGTGGCTAGTATTTCTAGGATCTGATGCGCCTGTAAACGCTCTAATACTTCGTTTGTGTGTTTATCGTAATCCATCTTATTTAAATTTATTTATAATGTCCTTAATACAATGTTCTTCTCCTAAATTAATTGTCCAAACACTTCTAACCATTCTCTTTTTACCATCCTTAACTCCTACTACCTTCATAATTCGTTCTTCACCTGTAAAACCTTTACATCCTTCCTTTCTCATCCAATAATGAAAAGTAATGTTCACACCATCTACTTTTGTCTCCTTCTCCCAATATTGGTTAATACAATACTCTGAAGTTGAGTTAATTTGTTCTTCTCTGAAATTTTTCATATTCGTGTTTTTAATTATACATAAATATAACATCCATGTTCGGCTAAGCCAAACAAAGGTGTAAGGGGTTAAACCCCTTTAAAATCAAAATCAATACATCTACCCATCATCATTCCATACCCATCATGGCCTTCTATAAAACTTATATTATTATCATTTAATATTTTTTTACACTTAACCCAATTCACTCTCCCATCAACCCTACAAATTCTAAATCTATCATTATTATCCATCCTCATTACAAAAATACCATCCCCACACTTACTAAACATTTCTCTTAACATTTCTAATCTTTCCATAATATTATATTTTTAATTATACCTAAATATAATAAATATTACCCACAAAGCCAAACAATGGTACACAACAAGATGGGGCCCCTTTGGGCCCCTACTTGTAAAAACACACACATGGCTGGGTATTAACCCACTAGCTCGATAGTCTTCATACGACGACGAGACATATTGTACATAGCGTTCGCTACGTCTTGGTTCACCGAACGGTTACCGTTAATGATGTTTGAAACATGACTGGTAGAATAACCAGTTGCTTCTGCTAGGCGAGCGGTGTCACCTTGTCTTTGACGTGCATTGTAGAACGCCAATTTTGCTGTACGATTTAATTTACGCATAACTTTAATTAATTATTTATTTATATCCCAATATACGATAGTACTAGTGTTAGAGCAA
>Ga0164293_10000669_pt1 | contig 27851 bp, 28 predicted proteins | sample GEODES118metaG_FD_111487 | JGI IMG/M metagenome (GOLD analysis project Ga0164293, IMG submission 111487) | Eutrophic lake water microbial communities from Lake Mendota, Wisconsin, USA - GEODES118 metaG | ecosystem: Environmental > Aquatic > Freshwater > Lake | place: USA: Lake Mendota...
CCGGCCTGGCTGGACAAGGTCCAGCCCCCGCTGTCCAACGAGCTGGAGATGCTCGAATGCACCAGCAGTGAGCGGCGCGCCGAGAGTCGGCTGTCCTGCCAGGTCAAGGTCCACGCCGGTCTGGACGGACTGGTGCTCAGCTTGCCAGCCAGCCAGCAATGAAAGCCGTTCAAGTCCGCCAGCGCGCCACCCCGGTCATAGACCTGGACCGCTATGTGCCGGGCTACCTGACTTGGATTTCCAACAAGCTCTCGGGCGGCGCTTCGCAGGCCTACCTCACAGCCTTTGGCACCGGCATCGAGACCTGGCGCTTGCTGGTGCTGCTGGCCATCGAGCGCACGATGTCGGCCCAATATGCCTGCCGCGTGATCGGCATGGACAAGGCTTCGGTCAGTCGCAGCTTCAAGCGCATGCAGGCCGAGGGCCTGATCACCATGGCGCTGGACGCCAAAGACGGCCGCCTCAGGCTGGCCACGCTCACAGACAAAGGGCAAGCCCTGCACGATGAAATCCGCGAACTGGCGCTGGAGAGGGAGCGCGCCCTGCTCAATCCCTTGTCGCCCGCCGAGCGCGAGCTGCTCGTGGATTTGTTGCATCGCCTGCATGACAACCTGCCCTCGGTCGAGGAGGCAACCCGCCGCTATTTGCAGCAACGCCATCCCCACGCGATGCGCAAGCGCGCCAGCCCGGAGTCTCAAGCCGCGGACCAGCCGTGACTGAAGATTCCATCGTGATCGTCGGCGCCGGACATGCGGCGGTGCAGCTGTGCGCCAGCCTGGTCGAGGCCGGCCAGGGGAGCCGGGTTCATCTGCTGGGCCAGGAGCCGGAGCTGCCTTATCAGCGCCCGCCCCTGTCCAAGTCGTTTCTCAAAAAGGCAGAAGAGCCCACCCAGCTCCTGCGCGAGGCGAGCTGGTTTGAAAACTCCGGCGTGCAACTGAGATTGGGACAGACGGTGCGGGCCATAGACCGCCAGGCCAAGACGGTGGCCCTGGAAGGCGCAGCCGTGCTGCCTTATGGACAGCTGGTGTTGGCCACCGGCACGCGAGCGCGCACATTGCCGGGTTGGCCCTCCAACGCAGCCAATGTGCGGCTGCTGCGCAGCGCGCAGGATGCGCGCGAACTGCGCGCAGCTTTGAGCGCCTGTAAGGCGGTCACGGTGCTTGGCGGCGGCTTCATCGGCCTGGAAGTGGCGGCCACCTGCGCCGCTTTGGGCAAGGCGGTCACCGTGCTGGAAGTTGGCCAGCGGCTGATGGGGCGGGCAGTCTCTGCCGCTTTATCGGCCCACGTGCTGGAGCAGCACCGCGCCGCTGGCATCACCATTGAATTGGAAGCTGAACTGGGTCAGCCGGTCCTGCATGAGGGCCGGCTGCTTCGTCTGGGCACGCCCGCTGGAGCGCGCGAGGTGGAGCTGCTGCTGCTGGCCATAGGCGCTGTGCCCCATATTGAGTTGGCGCAGGCGGCGGGCCTGGCCTGTGGCGATGGTGTGCAGGTCGATGACGGCATGCGCACCAGTGACCCGGATATTTTGGCGATCGGCGATTGTGCGCAGTTTCCGATGGGTGCACGGCGATGGCGGCTGGAGTCCATCCAGAACGCCCAGGACCAGGCCCGGGTGGCGGCTGCGACCCTGCTCGGCGGCACCGCTGTTTACCGGCCGATACCCTGGTTTTGGTCTGAACAAGGTGCCATGCGGCTGCAGATGGTCGGTCTGCTCGATGCTGGGCCTATTGAGACCCTGCGGCGCCAGGGGCCTCAGCCCGGTGCCTTCAGCTTGTTTCATTACCAGCAAAGCCGGCTGCGCTGCGTGGAGTCCGTCAATGCGCCAGCCGACTACATGGTCGCGCGCAAGTGGCTAGAGGCAGGCCTCTCACCCGACCCTGCTCAGGTGGTCGATGCGGGCATACCTTTGCGCTCGCTGCAGCCATCGGCTTAGGGCTTGGCGCCAAAGCGCGCAGGATAAGGCCACAATCCGGGGGTCGCGCTGCTCAAGCCTTCGCGATGGACCCTGTCTTCAAAAGAAAGTTTGACCATGATCCGACGAACCCTCCTTCAAACCCTGACGCTTGTTGCGGCTGTCAGCGCCATCAGCGCCCACGCGCAGTCTTTCCCCACCAAACCCATCAAGATCGTGGTGCCGGTGGCTGCCGGCGGCGGCACCGATTTATTGGCCCGCACGCTCGGACAAAAGGCGGGGGATCTGCTGGGCCAGCCGGTGGTGGTCGAAAACATCCTGGGCGCCGGTGGCAATATCGGCGTGCAGGCGGTGGCCAAGGCGGCGCCCGACGGCTACACCTTGCTGCTTTCACCGGCAACGATCGCCACCAATGTCGCGGTGTTTCGCAAGCTGCCCTATGACCTGATCAAGGACCTGCAGGCGGTGACCCTGGTCGGGCAGACCAGCGTGGTGCTGGTGGTTCACCCGAGCTTTAACGTCAAGACGGTGGCTGAGTTCATCGATGCGCTCAAACAAAAGCCAGGCGCGCTCAACTACGGCTCGGCCGGCATCGGCAGCCCGCAGCATTTGCAGAGCGAGCTGTTTGCGCAAAGAACCGGCATCAGCGGTAACCACATTCCCTATAAGGGGCAGTCGCAGGCCATGACCGACCTGGTCAGTGGGCAGCTCAATTACATGTTCAGTCCTCTGCAAAATGCCCTGCCCTACATCAGGGACGGCCGCATCCGCGCTTTGGGCCTGGCCTTGCCGCAAAGAACCCCGGCCCTGCCCCAAACCCCCACATTTGCCGAGCTCGGCTTCAAGGATCTGGATTTCACCAACTGGTTCGCGCTGTATGCGCCAGCAGGAACGCCGGCTGCGGTGGTCAAAAAGCTCAGCGAGGCCTTCGTGCAGGTCGGCCGCTCACCCGACATGGCCGAGCGCTTGGCCAAATTGGGCTTTGAGCCTTTTTTCACATCGCCTGAAGAAGGCAACGAGTTCATGCGTGCGGAAATCACGCGCTGGAGCCGGGTCGCAACCCAGGCCAACATCAAGGCGGAATAAAAAATGGACGAGGCTCTGAACGATCTGCTGCAAGACCTGGCGATTGCCAATCGCATCTTGGTCAACGAGGGCGTGCTCGATGGCTTCGGCCATATCAGCGTGCGGCATCCGCAGCAAGCCGATCGGTTTTTCATCGCCCGCAGCATGGCCCCGGGCCTGGTGACGGCCGCTGATTTGTTGCAGGTCGACCTGGACGGCGTGGTGCACGACGAACAAGGCCGCCGCACCTATGTCGAGCGCTTCATCCACAGTGCCATCTACGCCGCCCGGCCCGATGTGCATTCGGTGGTGCACAGCCATTCGCCCTCCATCATTCCCTTCGGCGTGACCAGCGCGCGCCTGCGCCCCATTTGCCACATGAGCGGCTTCCTGGGCGCAGTGACCCCGGTCTATGAGATCCGCCACAGCGCCGGCGAAAGCACCGACCTCTTGATCAGCAGCCAGGCGCTGGGACGCTCCCTGGCCCAGGTGCTGGGCTCGGCCAGCGTCGCTTTGATGCGCGGCCACGGCAGTGTGACGGCTGGCCAGAGCATCAAGCAGTCGGTGTTTCGCGCCATCTACACCGAAAAAACCGCCCGCCTGCAAATGGAGGCGATGCGGCTCGGCGAGATCAACTTCCTGACCGATGGTGAGGCCCAGGCCACCTCGGCCATGAACGACACCCATTTGCAAAGGCCCTGGGAGATGTGGAAGCGTCAGGCCTTGCGCAACTGGGACTGAGCGCTTTGCCCCGAGCGAGCGCTTGACGCGCGCGGGCTGCGGGCATACCGGGCAGGGTGCCCGTGCGATGATTGAAGGTCATGTCATCCGTGCCCGCTTCCACTGTCATCGGCCTGCAGGGCCGCCAGCGGCACCTGGCAGTCTTCACTATTCTTGTGGGCATTGCCTTGTCGGTGCTCGACACCACCACCATTGCCTTGGGTCTGCCGACCATGACGCGCGAGCTCGGCGTCAGCGCCGACCAGGCGGTCTGGATCATCAATGCCTTTCAACTCGCGGTGCTGGTGGCTTTGCTGCCGGTCGCCCATTGGGGCGGGCGCGTCAGTTTCAGGCGCGTCTACCTGGGCGGTGTGGCGCTATGGGGCGTGGCATCGGCCGTGGCTTGTGTGGCCGACTCCCTGCCGGTTCTGATTGCAGCGCGCGTGGCCCAGGGCTTGGGCGCGGCCGGCCTGATGGGGGTCAATATGGCCCTGGTGCGCCTGGTCTGGCCGCCGGCCTTGCTGGGAAAAGGCGTGGCGCTCAATTCCGTGGTGGTAAGTATCGCTACCGTGTCCGGTCCCCTTCTGGCCGCGATGGTCCTGTCAGTGGCGTCCTGGCGCTGGCTGTTCGCGCTGAACATTCCGGCATGCGCGCTTTTACTCTTGCTGGGCTGGCGTACGCTGCCCGCCAATCAGCCGGCAGCAGGCGCCGAGCCGCTGGCCTGGCGCGATGTTTTGCTCAATGGCGCCATGTTCGTGTTGGTGTTTTTGGCGGCAGAGAGCTTCGCCCGTGCGATCAAATCTCCAGCGGGGCTGGCCCAGGGTCTGGCGCAGGGCATGCTCCTTTTGGCCTTGGGTCTGGCCGTGGGGGTGGTTCATGTGCGCCGGCAGTGGCGTCAAACCGAGGCCCTGCTGCCCCTGGACCTGCTGCGCATTCCCTTGTTTCGTTTGTCGATGATGACCTCTGTCGGCAGCTTTGCGGCGCAGACCGTCGCTTATGTGGTGCTGCCTTTCCTGTTGTTAGAGGCTTGGCACCTGAGTGCCCCACAGGCCGGGTTGTTGATGTCGTGCTGGCCGGCAGGCACTTTTGTGGCGGCGAGTCTGGCTTCGCGTTGGATAGGCCGCTATCACAATGGCTTGCTGGGCGCGCTGGGTCTGGGCTGGATGTGTCTGGGCCTGGCTTTTCTGGCTTATGCCGCATGGGCCGGGCAGCAGACCCATGCTGTGGTCTTGGCTCTGCTGCTGTGCGGGCTTGGCTTTGGTTTATTCCAGTCGCCCAACAACCACACCATCATTACTGCCGCGCCTGTGCACCGTGCGGGCGCCTCCGGCGGCATGTTGGCGACCGCCCGTTTGGTCGGTCAGAGTCTGGGGGCTACCTTGGTGGCGGTGGTGTTTGCGGCCCATGGCCAGACCAGCGGGCAGGCCCTGGGCGTGGCCTTGGCGGTGGCCGCCGCCATGGCTGCGGCCGCTGCAGCCGCCAGCTTCAGGCGCACGCATTACCCCATGGCTTGAGCCTGAGGCTCAGGGCAGGTGCTGGGCAGGTGCGGCTTGTGAGCAGCGGGACAAAGGGCGAGATCAGTGCGCCGCGCTGGCCCTGTTTGGCATGGCGTCATTGCGCTGGCGTGGCTGCGGTCCAGGCTCAGGAATTACCTTGCCCGGTGAGCCATCCGGGCGGGGTGACTGATCCGCCTCCTAAGGGGGTTGCAGCGGTGCAGGTCCAATTAGGCCTTTTTACCAAGTGATCGCAGGATTTCCTGGGTGTGTTGGCCCAGCCGCGGCGGACGCTGATGGGCTGCTGCTGGATCGTCGCCAGGAAGAACGCCAGGCACACGTGGTACGGGCAGGGCCCCGAAGGCGCTGTCATCGCACCAGGCATAGGCGCTGGATTCGAGGGCATGTGCCTGTTGGAGCCACTGGCCGTAGGAGAGCACCGCTTCTGCCATCACTTCAGCCTGAGTTAGACGCTCTAGCCAGAAAGCGGCATCGTTTTGCACGAGCCGTTCTTCGATGAGTGCATTGATTTGCGCGGCGTGGCGAATGCGCGATGCGGCATCCGGCCAGCGCGCATCGCGAGCCAGTTGCGTCGCGTCGATGGCCGCACACAGACCCAAAAAGTGTTCGTCGCGCGTCCCACTGATCACGATGTATCCATCGCGGGTGCGAAACACCCCGGAAGGCACATACAGAGAGGTGGGCGCGACCCCTTGGGTTTGAACGAACTCCATGATTTTGGGTGCCTGCACGGCTGCGGCCGATTGCGCTAGGGTGATTTCCAGGTTCGCACCCGGTCCGCCGCGAAGCCGTCGGATGATGGCATTGGCAATCGCCTGGTAGGCGTAGAGACCGGTGGCCACATCCACCCACACCAGGCCCAGACGCCTTGGTACGCCATCGGGACTGCGATTCATCATCATGAACCCCGAGTTCGCCTGGATCAGGGTATCGACGCCCGGTCGTGCGGCCGCCGACCCGGTGCTACCGAAGCCCGATATCGAGCAATAGATCACATTGGGGTTGCGCGGTCTGATGCTGTCTTGATCCAGGCCCAAGCTCTTCATCACGCCTGGCCGGAAACTCTCCACGATGATGTCGACCTGCGCCGCCATGTCGGCCACCACCGCGAGATCTGCCGACTTCTTGAGGTCCAGGACCAGCGAGCGTTTGGCGCGGTTGAATGCGAGGTACAGCACCGACATGCCCTCGGCCTGGTCGCCGAGTCGGCGCACCCAGTCTCCCGAGGGGGGTTCGACCTTGACCACGTCTGCACCGTTGAGCCCCAGCAGCATGCTGGCGTGCGGGCCGGCCACGCCCTGGGAGAAGTCCAGGACACGCATCCCGCTGAGGGCCTGCTCCGATGCTATCTGGCTCATTGGCAAAAATCCTTGCTCAAGGCCTTGATGAACTGTGCCGACTGTTTTGCGTCGCAGGCCAGGTGCTACGGTGAAAACGCGGCGCCGGATCCACATCGTGCAAGCCCAGGCGTTCCAGAAGTTCACGATCAACGCGCGCTTCGATCGGACACACCGACATCCACGGGTCAAAGTCGCATTCGTGCACATTTAAAAACGGCGCGTCATGAAAGGTCGACGGCCGGCCGGCGTCGATATCACCCTGCGCACTAACCTTCTGCAATAGGGGCATGAGTATGGCCAGCACATCCACGACGGCAGCATAGGCCGCCAGTCCATGACCAGAGACTCGCGCCTTCAGGCAGAGGCCATACGCGCTGCTTTGCTTGTTGAAGGCCCCCCTCAACCTTGTCCGCAACGGGGACGGCCGGAACCGCCGCGATACCATGCAAGGCCATCTCTCGGCTGTCGTGCACGCAGTCCTGCTGCGTTTTTGATAAAGCATATTAGCTATGCTGCTTAAGTAAAAACTGCAGGGCGGATGTGTGACCCCCTCCGGTATGGCCCGCCAACGGCGGGCCACCAGGAGCAAGCCGTTGCAACTCGGCACCTAGACCTTGATGCCAGCTTGTCGGATCAGCGGCAGCCAGCGCCGCGATTCGGATTCCAGAAAGGCCCGCGATTGCGCGGGCGAGAGCAGGTCCGGCTGTGCGCCCATGGCCAGCAGCTTGTCCTTGACGGTCGGTTGCGCCATGATTTTTTGCAGGTGCTGGTAGGTGCTCTGCACGAAGTCCGTCGGCAACCCTGCCGGGCCCAGGAGAACGAACCAGGCTTCCACGTCGAACTGGGGTAGAGCCGATTCGGCCAGGGTCGGTACCTCGGGCAGGCCCGTGGAACGCTGTGAGCCGGTCACCGCCAGCGCCCGGATCTTGCCGCTCTGAATGTGAGGAATGGCGGTGGGGATGCTCTCGATCATGAATTGCACCTGGCCCGACAGCAGGTCGTTCATGGCCAGGCCACCGCCCTTGTAGGGAATGGTTGCAAAGCGGATGCCCGCCTCCCGCGCCAGTGCCACGCTGGCCAGGTGCTGCGAGGTGCCAGTCCCCCCGAGGCCGAAGTTCAGCTTGTCGGGGTTGGCCTTGACGTAGGCAATGAATTGTCGGATGTCGCGGGCGGGCACCGCATCGTTGACCACCAGCACCGAGCCGAAGGTCAGCAGCTTGGCAATCGCCGTGAAGTCCTTGACCGGGTCGTACTGCGCCGCGTCCATCATGCCAACATTAGCCACGTGACTGAGCCCGCTGAGCATGAGCGTGCTGCCGTCAGGCGCCGCTCTTTGCAGCAACTGGGTGGCAATCAGGCTGCCGCCACCGGCGCGGTTTTCCACCGGTGTTGGGCGCTTCCATTCCTGCCCCAACCACTGAGCGTACTGTCTGGTCAGCAGGTCGGTTGCGCCGCCGGCAGCCGCCGCCACCAGAAAACGCGTGGTCGCCTGTGCACCCGCCGGGGTGTTCCAGGCCGGCAGGGCCACCGCCGAAGCCGCAGCCAACCATTGTCGGCGTGAGAATCTGTGAGCTTGCATGATCATCCTCCTGCTTGCAACTGTAATGTAATTATTAGATGACTGATATTCTCTTTCGGCATCTTTGGTTCTGGCTCAGGACGTCGCGCGGTATTGTGGCGGCACGTCGATGTTGAACAGCCGTGCGGCGTTCAGGCCTACGATCTGCGCGCGTTCGGCCCGCGTGAGCCCCTGCATCAGCCGACCGGTCACCGCTTCCGAATAAGGCCAGGTGCCTTCGATGTGCGGATAGTCGTTGCCCCACAGGATGTTGTGGATCCCCACCTGGCGCGCCAGTTCAATGCCCACCGGATCTTCTTGGAAGGTGGCATGGCCGTGGCGGTGGAAGTAGGCGCTGGGTTTGTCCTTGAGCTTGGGCGAGACCCAGAACGCATGCTTGTCAAACCCCTGGTCCATGGCCCACAGCGCATAGGGCACCCAGCCTGCCCCTGCTTCGACGGTGGCGAACTTCAGCCCCGGGTAGCGATCGAATACGCCGGACGCACACAACTCCACGGTGGGCTGCAAGACCGTGTTCATGGCATGAACCACATAGTTGATGATGGCGCCGCCGTGGCCGGTGGCGGTGCGTGGGTCCTTGCCCGTGCCGGCGTGAAAGCATACCGGCATGCCGGTTTCCTGCAGCGCCGCCCAGACTGGGTCGAACTCGGGCAGGTTGTAGCCTTTGTCACGCAGCAGGGGCGGCATGGTGACGCTGTGGAACCCCAGGGCAGCGACCCGGTGTATCTCGGCCACACAGGCCGCCACGTCGCCCGGTGCCACGCAGGCTGCCGGGTAAGTGCGCAGGTTGTCTGCGAAGACCTCGTGCACCCAGTCGTTGTATACCCGGCACATCTGCACATGCAGCGCCGGGTCTGGTGAAGACCAGCACGCCAGGCCCTTGTTGGGATAGAGGATCTCGGCATCGACGCCGTCATAGTCCATGTCGCTGTAGCGCTCCAGGGTCGGATTGCCACGTTGCTGGAACATCGCACCCTTGGTGCGGTCCAGTTCCATGCGTTTGCCGGCCTGCTCGCTTTGCGTGCGGAAAGCGTCCATGCTGACCTGCTCGTCGCGAGGCGCCTCACGGATGATGGATTTGCGAAAGCCTTCGATCAGAAACCATTTTCGGCCCTGGTCGTCGACCTCGACATGCGGGACGCGATTGCGAAAGGGCTCGTCGACGCGCTTGACCCACAGGTCGGGGGGCTCGTTGACGTGGCTGTCGGCCGAAACCACAAAGAACTCTTTGAGCTGCTGCTTGGCTGGCGTGGGTGCCTGCAGGCGGGTGGGCGGATTGGCTACGGCAGTGTTCATGGGTACTCCTGATCTGTCGTTATGAGATAACTGTTATGGTAACATGAGATATCGGAAATCTACAAGTGCGAAGGCTTCAGGTTTGCTGCTGGCGGGCTCTTGCCTTGGCGGCCTTGTCGATTTCTCCTGACCTTCAAAGATCTGACTGCACTGGAGGGGCGCGCCCATGTACCTTACGCAAGGCCTGCACAGGGCTCTTCAGAAGCACCCGGCGAAGACCGCCATCGTCGATGGACCGACACGCCTGAGCTTTGCCCAGCTGCATGAGCGCGTCTCGCGCCTGGCGGGCGCGTTGCGCGCGCTGGGCGTTGCGCCGGGTGACCGGGTCAGCGTGCTGGCTTGGAACTCCAGCTTCTACATCGAGGCGCTGATGGCCACCTGGTGGCTGGGTGCCATTGCGGCACCCTTGAACTGTCGCTGGAGCGCCCGTGAGCTTGATCACGCCATCGGAGACTGCCAGCCCCGAGTGCTTTTGACCGACCCCGAGTTTCTGCCACTGCTTGGCGATGGCGTTGAGCGCGCGCCAGTGCCCATGCGTGTGCTGCTCACGCCTGGCTCGTCAAGTGTGCCGCCTCCCGACTGCATCACGCGTATTTTGGATGCCGCCTCGCCCGTGGACGATGTGCGCCCCGACCCGTCTGGCATTTCTACGCTGCTCTACACCGGTGGCACCACCGGTTCGCCCAAAGCGGCCATGCTTTCGCACTTGAACCTGTGGGCGCCGCTCGTGGCGCGCATGGCCGAGTCGCCGGGCGTGGTGGGTGGTATTGCACTGCAGGTCACGCCCTTCTTTCATGCGGCGGGTATCACGCGGCTGCTCTACCAGATGGTCACGGGCGACACGCAAGTGCTGCTCAGCGCTTTCGATGCAGGCCTGGCGCTTCAGGCCATCGAACAGGAAGGTGTCAACGACATGGTGCTGGTGCCCAGCATGATTGAGATGATGCTTAACCACCCGGCCTTCGCCACCTGCCGCAAGGATTCGGTGCGGCGCATCACTCACGGTACCTCGCCCATTTCCGACCAGCTGCTCGAGCGCGTGCTGCAGGCCTTCCCCACGGTCGAGTTCTGCACGTCCTACGGCATGACCGAAAGCGGTGGCGTGGTCACCGTCAGCCGACCTGAGAACTACAGCCGGGCGGCCCGCCTGAGCGGGCGCGTGCGAACGGTCGGCCGTGTCGGCTGGGGCACGGAGTTGCGTATCGTTGACAGCCAGGACCAGCCCTTGCCCTGCGGTACGGTGGGCCAGATTCTCATTCGCAGCGCCGGCGTGATGCAGGGCTACTGGAACAAGCCTGCCGAGTCGGCCGCCACCCTAAAGGGCGGCTGGCTGCACACTGGCGATGGCGGCTACCTTGATGAAGAAGGCTACTTGTATGTGGCCGATCGGCTCAAGGACATGATCATCTCCGGTGGCGAGAACGTGTACTCCATCGAGGTGGAGAATGTGATCAGCACCCACCCTGCCGTACAGTCCTGCGCGGTGATCGGCGTGCCCCATGTGCTTTGGGGCGAGAGCGTGCATGCGGTCCTCGTGCTCAGGCCCGACCACAACCTCACGCTGGAGCAGCTGCGCAAGCACTGCAAGGCAGAGCTGGCCGGTTTCAAGTGTCCCAAGTCCATGGAAGTGGTGGCGCAACTGCCGTTGTCCAGCGTGGGCAAGGTGCTCAAGAACAAGCTGCGCCAGTCCCATCGCTCGGCCCCTGGTCCCGCCGAAGCTACGGAGCGAGCATGATGGACCTGGCCCGGCTGAGGGCCTATGACTCTGGCGAGATTCTGCACCGTTATACCGCCAAGGACAGCATCCTTTACGCCTTGGGTATTGGCGTGGGCGCCGCGTCCATCGACGATCACGCCCTGACCTACCTCTTCGAGCCTGGCATGCAGGTGCTGCCCACGCTGGCATCGGTGCTGGCCACCGCCGGCAACTGGATGCAGGACCGCCCGGAACTGGGCATCCGCTGGCAGCAGGCCCTGCATGGCAGCGAACGTGTCATCGTGCATAGACCCTTGAGAGCCGCAGGCGCGCTGCTGGGGCGCACGCTCGTGCTGGGCGTGGCCGACAAAGGCGCCGAAAAAGGTGCCGTGGTGGCCTTGGCGAAGACCCTGCATGATGCGCATACCGGCGAATTGCTGGCCACCTGCGAGCGCCAGCTGTTTTTGCGTGGCAACGGCGGCTTTTCTTCTGCGCAGCAGCCCGGCGATGCGATTTTGGGGCTGAGCCGTGAGCCGCCGACCACGGCGCCCAGCCACGTTCTGGAGCTACCGACGCGTCACGACCAGGCACTGATCTACCGCTTGATGGGTGACATGAATCCGCTGCATGCAGACCCGGGCTTTGCGCAGCGCGCCGGCTACCCTCGGCCCATCCTGCACGGCCTGTCGACCCTGGGTGGGGCCTGCCATGCGCTGGTGAGCTGCTATTGCGGGGACGAGGCCTCGCGCGTGAGCGAGATCCATGCGCGGTTTTCCGGGCCGGTGTTCCCCGGTGAGACGATCCGGGTCCATTGCTGGCAGGCCGGTCCGACCGAGACCTTGTTTGAGGCCATGGTGCCCGAGCGCCAAGCCCGGGTGCTGCGCCACGGTGTCATGCGCTGGGTTTGAGCATGTCCTCGGGGGCTTACTGCCCCCGTGGTGGACTCAACTCAGATCAATGTTCAGGCGCTTGGCAATCGGCGCCCAACGTGCACGTTCACTGTCAAGGCGGGCCGCGTATTCGGCCGGACTGGCAGAAGGCGCTGCGGTCTCGCCTGCGGCCGCCAGGGCTTTGGCGAACTCTGGGTTCTGCGTGGCCACCACGACGGCGTCAAACAGGCGCTTGACTGCGTCCTCGGGCGTGCCCCGGGGGTACCACAGACCAAACTCCACGTGGGCGACCAGATCAGGGTAGCCCATGTCGGCCATGGTGCGCACCGAAGCTGGCAGGTTGCCACGCTCACCGGCGCGGCCCAGACTGGCCAGCAACTGGGTCTTGCCACCCAGATGACCGATGAGGGCCGTGCTCATGCCGTCGACCTGCAGGTCGATGCGGCCGGCCATCAGGTCGAGCGCACCCTGCGAGGTGCCTCGATATGGCACGGTGTTGTACTTGATGCCCAGCGACTGGCCCACCCATTCGGCCAGGATGTGGCCAATCGTGCCTATGCCGGTGGTACCAAAGGTGACGCCTTCGGGCTTGGCACGGGCCCAGGCCAGGAATTGCTCAATGGAGCCGGTGGGCACGGCCATGCTGGCGTTGAGCACAAAGGGCTGGCGTGAGATCGTGGTCAGCGGCACCAGGTCGTCGAACTTGAAGGGCAGCTTGCTGTAGACCAGCGGCATCAGGCTCATGGAGGCCGTCCCGGACATGAACAGGCTGCGTCCGTCGCGCGGCGCACCCAGGACCGCCTGGATCGCTGTGAAGCTGCCAGCGCCTGGCTTGTTGTCGACCACCACGGGCGTGCCCAGGTGCGTGGCCATGCGCTCGGCCATCCGCCTTGCGGTCCCGTCGGTGCTGCCGCCGGGTGCGAAAGGCACGACGATGTTGAGTGGTCGTACGCCGCCGACCTGGGACCAGGTGGGCAGCGCGCAGGCGCTGCCGGCGGCAAGCATCAGGGCACGGCGTGAAAGCAGTTTCGGGGCAAAGGTGGTCATGGCATTTGTCTCCTGGGTGAATGGGCTCGGGTTCAATCGGAAAATCACAGGTGCAGCATCTGCTTGGCCAGGATCTCGTGCTGCACTTCGGAAGATCCGGCAAAGATGGTGAAGGCGCGCGAACTCAGGTAGGCCGAGCTGCGCGTCACGAAGGCCTCGGGCACCAAGTCGAAATGCGGGTCTTCGTAAAAGGGTCGCTGTGCCAGCCAAGGCATGGCATCCATGCCGGCGGCGTCCAGACCCAGAGCGCAGACCTGCTGCTTGAGCTGGCTAAAGCGCAGCTTCATGATGGGTGCGGCCAGGCCAGGCGGGCTGCCCGAGATGTGCTCGTTGAGCACCTCCACCTCCAGCATTTCCAGGGCATCAAGGTCGACGGAGATGCTCGCTGCTCGCTGCAGCAGCTCTGCCCGGACGCCGGGATCGCGGTGGCCCGCCTGGCGAAGCGCCGCCACCACACCCGCGAGCTCGTGGCGAAGCCGGGGCGACCAGATCGAGCCGCCTCGCTCGAATTCGAGCAGGTACTTGCCGTAAGACCAGCCCTGGCCTTCCTGGCCGACCAGGTTTTGCACCGGCACCCGCACCTCGTCGAGGAACACCTGGTTGACCTCATGGTCACCGCTGATGGTGAGGATGGGCCGCACGGAAACGCCCGGGCTACCCATGTCGATCAGCAGAAAGGAAATGCCCTCCTGCTTGCGGCCTTCTTCGAAGGGCGCGGTGCGCACCAGCGCGAACATACGGTTGGCAAGGTGCGCATGGGTGGTCCAGATCTTGGTGCCGGTGACCACGTAGTGGTCGCCATCGCGCACTGCGCGCGTCTGCAGTGAAGCCAGGTCCGAGCCGGAGCCGGGCTCGGAATAGCCCTGGCACCAGTAGTCTTCGCCCGACAGGATGCGAGGCAGGCAGTGTGCCTGTTGCTCGGCCGAGCCAAAACGGATCAGCAGCGGGCCCAACATGCTCACGCCAGATGGCGGCTTGGGCACGTCATGGTTTGCGCAGGCCCGGGCGTAGATGTAGCGTTGCATTGCCGACCAGCCGGTGCCACCGTGCTCGCGCGGCCAGCTGGGCGCGGCCCAGCCCCTCTCATACAAGGTGTGGTACCAGCCCCGCACGCGCTCGCGGTCCGGGTAAACGTCGGTGGACATCAGCAGGGCCCGGCGCGTTGCTGGCGGGAAATTCTCTGTGAAGAAGGCGTTGACCTCCTGTTCAAAGGCGAGGTCTTGCGGGGAAAGTTTGAGTTCCATCAGGCGTGCTCCGGTTCGCGGGGGGCGTGTTCAGGGGCCCCGGATGCGAGCGCCGCATCCATTTCCGCGCGCGCGCGCAATTGCTGCGACTGCGGCCCCCAGACCATTTGGCAAAACATCAGCCGCTTGACGTACAGGCCCACTGACAGCTCTTCCGTGACCCCCATGGCACCGTGCAGCTGGATGGCTTCTTCAGCAATCAGTCGAGTGGCCACGGTGGCCTTGGCGGTCGCGCCTAGCACGGCCCGGCGACGCTGCAGCTCGGGTTGCGTGGCATCGTCGGCCAGGATGGCCGCACGCAGAGCGAGGGCGCGGGTCTCCCGCACGGCAATGGCCATGTCCACCATGCGGTGGCGCAGTACCTGGTTGGCCGACAGTGGCCTGCCGAACTGCTTGCGGGTTTGGCTGTAGGCCACGGTCTGCTGCAACAGTACCTCCATGGCGCCCACGGCCTCGCTGCACAGCGCCAAGCGCAGGGCGTCGCGACTGCGCTGCACCGCATGGCGTACCCCCTGTCCTTCGGCCAGGCAGTCGCCGCGAGCCACTGCGACATCGTCGAGCTGCACATGACACAACCCTCGCTCGTCCAGGCTGCGCATAGGTGACAGGCGCACGCCTGGCGCCTTGGCATCGACGGCAAAGAGCATGGGCAGTCCGCGGGTCGGGTCCGTCGCCGAGCACAGCAGCAGGTCCACACCGGCATCCATCACGAAACGCTTTTGCCCGCTCAGCCGCCAGCCCGTTGCTGCCGGCTTTGCCAGGCTGCCTAGAGCCCACTCATCGCCCGACTGTGCGTCTTCCAGGTGGGCCACGGCCACCCGCAGGCCACCTTGAGCGATCTGCGCCAGCAGTGGCGCCTGACGCTCGGTGCTGGCAGCTTCGCGGATCAGGCGCACGGCCTCGACCGCCGTCCACAGCCATGGCTCAATCAGCAGGCAGTGCCCGGCTCCCTCGGCCAGGATGCCGATTTCCAGCGCGCCGCCGCCGAAGCCGCCATTGCTCTCGGGCACGGCCACGCCCAGCCAGCCTTGGGCTGCCAGGTCTTGCCAGACCTGCGGTGATGCGCCATCGGCGCTGGCGCGCGCGTTCTCGCGCACCTTGGTGGTGTAGTAGCGCGTGGCAAAGCGCTGCGAAGTTTCGATCAGCAACTGCTGGTCCTGCGACCATGAAAGGTTCATAGCATGGCTCCGTGTCAGATGGACTGTCCTTGGGGGCGGAAGACGGGCACGGCCGCGCCATTGACCGCCTGTGCGAACTCCACCTGCACACGCTGGCCCACACGCAAGCTGTCCAGGTCGGTGGCAACCAGGTTGCTGATCAGCGTGGGCCCCTCGTCCAGGGTCACATAGGCCACCGCGTAGGGCACTTTGGCCCTGCGCATGATGGTGTAGGTGTAGACCGTGCCCGTGCCTTTGGCCTCGATCCACTGCGTGTGATCGCTCCAGCAGTCTGGGCACATGCTGCGCGGGTACCAGAACACCAGGCCGCATGACTCACACTTCTTGATGAGAAGGCGGCCTTCCCTGGCCGCCTCCCAGAATGGGCGACTTTCGGCGCTGAGCAGCGGCGCTGCCATTTCCTTAGACATCTCAGACCCTTTCGAGGATGAGGGTGGCGCTGGCATGGCGCATGGCCATCGAGCCGCCGGTACCGTGAGCCAGCGCCAAATCGCAGCCGGGCACTTGTACGGCGGGGTGGGCCTCGTGGCGCAACTGGCGCACGGCCTCCAGCACCTTGGTCAGGCCGCCCCGATTGGCTGGGTGGTTGTTGCACAGCCCGCCACCGTCGGTGTTGAAGGGCAGCTTGCCGACGCCTGAAATCAGGTTGCCGTCGGCGACAAAGGCGCCGCCTTGTCCTTTTTCGCAAAAGCCAAGATCTTCCAACTGGATCAGCACGCTGATGGTGAAGCTGTCGTAGATGGACGCGTACTTGATGTCTGAGGGCTTGACCCTGGCCTGCGCAAATGCATCGGCACCCGACCAGGCACTGGCGGTGTAGGACAGGTCGACGCGCCCGGCGTCTTGGCCTTTGATGGCTTCGCCACAGCCGATCACGCGAATCAAAGGTCGCTTGAGCGTCTTGGCCACCTCTTCGCTGACGACCACCAGTGCACCGCCGCCGTCGCTGACCACGCAGCAGTCCAGGCGGCGCAGCGGATCGGAGATCATGGGCGAGGCCAGCACGTCCTGGACGGTGACTGGCTCGCGCATCATGGCGCGAGGGTTGTGCCGCGCGTGCTCAGAGGCGGCCACCCGGATCCAGGCCAGCTGCTCGGGCGTGGTGCCCCACTGGTGCATGTGACGCATCGCCACCATGGCGTACATGTTGACCACCTGCACGTCATAGGGCAGCTCCCAGTCCATGTCTGGCTGGTCGGGTTTGATGTTGCGGGCAATGGTGCCCCCGGCCATCTCGCTGCGCGGTCGACCGGCCAAAGTGATCAGCGCCACCTTGCACTTGCCTGCGGCAATGGCCTGGGCCGCGTGACTGACGTGGATCAGGTAGGAGGAACCGCCGGTCTCTGTGGTGTCCAGGTGCCGCGGCTTGATGCCCAGGTAGTCGACCATGGACAGGCAGCCCAGGCCTGGAGCGTCGCCAGCGCAAAAGTATCCGTCCACGTCGTCCTTGGACAGGCCGGCGTCAGCCAGCGCGCCGCGCGCCACCTCGGCGTGCAACTGGGCCACCGTTTTGTCAGGCGCGATGCGCAGGGGGTGTTCGTAGGCTCCCATGATGTAGGCCGATGCGTTGCGGCCGCTCATACCGGGTCCCAGGCGAAGACGTCCTGGGTCCGCTCCAGGGGCACCAGGGCCGCGCGCAGCGCGGGCATGCCGTGCTCGGCCAGGGACTCGGTGGTCCAGCCGCCGTCGTGATGCACGCTGCGCACCGGGCGGGGCTGGCTCAGGACCATGGTCTCGTTCATCCGGCTGGCAAACACCTGACCGTTGATGTCGGCGGCTGCATCCGAGGCCAGGTAGACCGCCAGCGGTGCGATTTTGTCCGGCGTCATCTTCTGCAGTTTCTTCATGCGCGCCTCCTGCTCGGGCGTCTGCACCGGAATGTTGCCGACCATGCGGCTCCAGGCAAACGGTGCGATGCAGTTCGAGCGCACTTTGAACCGCTGCATGTCGAGGGCGATGCAACGCGACAGCGCAGCGATGCCGGCCTTGGCGGCGCCATAGTTGGCCTGGCCCACGGCGCCAACGAGCCCGGAGGTGCTGGTCATGTGCACGTAGGCGCCGCTTTCCTGGGCCCGGAAGATGTCGGCCGCGGCCCGGCTGACGAAGAAGCTTCCGTTGAGGTGCACCCCCAAAACTGAGGTCCATTGCTCCGGGCTCATCTTATGGAACATGGCATCGCGCAGGATGCCGGCGTTGTTGACCACGATGTCCAGGCGCCCAAAGGCATCGGTGGCTGCCTGGACGATGCGCTGGGCCGACTCCCAGTCCGCGACGCTGTCGGTGCTCATCACGGCGCGGCCCCCGGCCGCCCCGATCAGATCGCAGGTTTCCTGTGCCGGGGAGGCCGAGCCGCCTTCCCCCTGCAGGTTGCCGCCCAGGTCGTTGACCACCACCGCCGCGCCCGCCGCCGCCATGGCCACGGCCACGGCGCGGCCGATACCGCCACCGGCGCCGGTCACGATGGCGACCTTGCCGGACAGGTCCACTTTGCTTGTCATCTCATTGCTCCTTGCTGGCTGAATGTCTGATGGCTCACCCGTCGCGGGGGCCCCGTTCTAGGGTCCATCGGATTGGATGCGCAGGTGGCAGCGCTCAAGCACCGCCACCCCACGTTGCAGGCTGTGGCCGCTGAACATGAATTCGTTCGCAGACACCGGGGTGAAATCAAACCTCAGCGTCTCGCCTGGCACCACCGGGCGGGAAAAGCGCACCGACATGGCCACCAGGCGCTCGGGTACGTCATCGCACAAGCCCTGCAAGGCCGCGCGGGTGGCCAGGCCCATGGTGCACAGCCCCATCAGGATGGGTCTCTCGAAGCCGGCGCGGGCGGCCACCTCGGGGTCGGCATGCAGGGGATTGGTGTCTCCGTTGAGGCGGTAGATCAGGGCCAGTTGTGGCAGGGTTTCCAGGGTGACGCTGAGCGTTGCAGCGCCGACAGCGGGCTCGGCGATGGCCAGCATTGGCGCAGTGCCGAAGCTGCCGCAGCCGCCATCGCCGCGCAGGAACAAGGTCTGTCGCACCGTGGCCAGGCGCTCGCCCATTTCGGTGTGCAGCTCCTTGCGCACGTACACCAAGACGCCCTTGCCCACGCCTTTGTCGACCACGGCCTCAATCTGCTGCTCGGCCAGCACGGTGTCGGCAGGGCGCAGCGGTCGGTGGATCTCGTAGCTGTGCTCGCCATGGAGCAGGCGCAGGAAATCGATGCCCAGCGCTGGCGACTGCATCCACGGGCCCATGGACCCCAGCACCACGCACTGCGAGGGCACCGCTTTCTGATTCTTTTCGTAGACGTACTGCAACTGCCCGCGGTCCATCGGGTCGTCGCCATAGCCCAGGCTCAGCGCATACAGGATGGCGTCGCGGCTGTCGTAGCTTTGCCGAACAGTGGGAAATTTCAGGGTCTGTACCCGTTCGAGGTTCATGCCCTGCATCCCTGCTGCTCAAGAACCTGCGTCATGGCCTTTCCTTTGTCTTTTGTGCCGCTGATTGCATTGCTACTTGGTCAGTGGCTCTTTTGGATTACTATAACAGCATATCAAGTATGCTGTATTGAGATTGCACAAAAGATCTGTGCAGTCATGCGATGGCCTGATGCCTGCCCTTCCCGGAGACCCTCATGACTGTAGAAATCCTCAACTTGCGCGAATCCCGGCTGACCCTGGAGGCTGGCGTTGCCGAGTTCGCCCACCAGCGGCCCGAGCGGCGCAACCCCATTTCCATGGAGCTGCGCCAGGACTACGCGGACATGCTGGACCGCATCGAGGGGGACCCGGCCGTACGGGCGCTGGTGATCTTTGGCGAGGGCGGCGTCTTTTGCGCCGGCGGCGATCTCAAGGGCCTGAAGGAGCGGCTGGCCAGCGCCGATCCCGCCGTGAACTCGGCAGAGGCGATGCAGCGGCGCGTGGGCGCGGCGCATGTGTGGTTTGGGCGCCTGCGCGACTTGCCCATTCCGGTGGTGGCGGCGGTCGATGGCGCAGCCTTTGGGGCCGGTCTGTCGCTGGCCCTGGCCGCTGACTTCGTGCTGGCTTCCACGCGAGCGCGATTTGCTGCGTCCTTTATCCGCATTGGCATGCTTCCGGACCTGGCGGCGCTGCACACCTTGCCACGCCTCATTGGCTTGGCCGCAGCCAAGGAAATGATGTTCACCGGACGTGCGCTCGAGGCCCAGGAGGCCCGCGCCCTGGGTTTGGTGCATGCCATTTACCCGCCAGAGTTGCTGCGCGAGCAGGCGCGCGCTTTCGCTGCGCGCTTTGTGGGCGCGTCGGCCCATGCCCTGGCTCAGACCAAGCGCATGCTCAACCGCAGTTTTGAATCGAGCTACGAGACTGTGCGGGACTTCGAGGCCAGCGGCCAGGGCATCGCCTCCACCACGCCGGCGCACGCGGCGGCCCTGGAACGCTTTATCCAGGGTGAGCCGCCCCTGTTCGACTGGGACCGCATGGGCCCCGACAACTGAGGGGCGGCGTGATCGGCTCAGCGGTCCGGGCCGCCTGCTGCGGCTGGCTCGCAGCGGGGGATGAAGCGACCGTGCCCGATTTCGTCCCACCACAGGCTCACCCTCATCCCGATGCGCACCTGCGCAGGAGGGATACCGGTGATGTTGGTCACCAGCCGGGCGCCCGGCACATCGTCGAAGACCACGAGTGCCACCACGTAGGGCAGCTGGGCCTGGACGGACTCGTGGCTGGCGTGGTGCACCACGGTGTAGCTGAACAACTCGCCCTGGCCTTGCGTCGGTTTCCAGGCGGCGGCCAAGGACCGGCAGCGCGGGCACACGGGTGATGGGGGGTGACGCACGGTGTCACAGTCCGCGCAGTGCTGAAAGCACAGCTGGCGGCGGTTGCAGGCGTCCCAGAAAGGACGGTCATCGAAATTCGGGTGCGGCGCGAGCACCTCGCTGTCAAAGAGTGCCATCAGGGCCTCCCGATGATCATGGCGCTGGTGGGCGAGGTGCCCAGCCCCCCAGTGACCAGACACAGGCGCGCATCCTGGACTTGCGAGGTCGATTCGCCGCGCAGTTGGCGCACCCCTTCGATGGCCACGTTCATCCCGTGCACATAGGCTTCGGAAAGTTGCCCCCCCGAGGTGTTGATGGGCAGCTTGCCCTGGGGCCAGGCAATTTGCCCTTGCTCCACGAATTCGCCACTTCCGCCTGGCTCGCAAAAACCGTAGTCTTCCAGAGCCATCAGCACCATCCCTGTGAAGTGGTCGTAGATCTGGGCCACATCGATGTCGGCGGGTCCGACCCCGGCGCGGGCATAGAGCTCTTTGGCCATGCGCCTGGCGTTGGTGGAGTTGTAGTCCGCATCGGGCATGTTGTGGCTGGCCAGCGGCCCGGTGCCCCAGCCCGGACCGCTGCCGTGCTGGGCCGCCAGCACCTCCACTGGCGCCTGCCGCAGATCTCGCGCGCGGTCGCGGTGGGTGATGACGATGGCGCAGCCGCCGTCAGACTCCAGGCAGCAGTCGAACAGGCGAAAAGGTTCGGCAATGAAGCGGGAGGCAAAGTAATCGTCCAGGGTCATGGGTCTGCCATGCATCACCGCCCGCGGATTGCGGTTGGCATTGGCGCGCGCATTGACAGCCACCATGCCCAGGTGTTTGGCTTCGATCTGCGGATGAAGGTGCATGTGGCGCTGGGTGACCATGGCCAGCATGGGCGCTGGCGCGAACAGGCCGAAAGGATGGACGAAGTTGCCATGCGTGCGCCCCTCGCCGAAGCGCCCGAAGCGGCGCGATTGGCCCTGGCACAGGCCGCGGTAGACCACCACCACCTCGGCCACCCCTGCCTCGACCGCCGTGGTGGCCTGCGCCATGGCTGCGCACGATCCGCCCCCGCCTCCGCCCCAGACCATGGAGCTCCAGCGCAGCTGGGGCACGCCCAGGGCTACCTGCATCAGGGCCGCCTCGTTGGCGTCGTTGGAAAAGGACGCAAAGCCGTCGATGTCTTCGGGCGAAAGCCCGGCGTCGGCCAAGGCGCTGAGCACGGCTTCGGCGGCCACCTGGAACTGGCTGCGGTTCATGATGCCGCCGTGCCGGGTGAACTCGGTCTGCCCAACACCGACGATGCAGGCTTGACGTTTGGGGTTCATGATGCTCCTTGGGCTTGAGCTACTATGTTGATACAGTCATTAAGGTTTTTCTCGTCACGATGAATCAGGAATCCAAGTCCGTCTCGCGCGTCAAGCGTTCCGTCTCCGACATTTCGTCGCGCAGCCTGCTCGATTCCCGTCGACTCTTTTACTTTTTCCATGTGGCTCGACTGGGCAGCTTGAGCACCGCCGAAGCGGTGCTCAGTGTGGCCCAATCTGCCATCAGCCGCCAGATCCAGCAACTCGAAGTCGAGCTGGGTGAGCAACTGCTGTTGCGAACCGGCCGCGGTGTGACGCTCACACCGGCCGGTGAGTTGCTCTACAAGCAGTCTGAAATCATCCTGCAGGAGATGGCCTCCACCATTGATCTGCTTGATCAGGCCAAGCGCCGTCCGGGCACCAGCCAGATCTCGATCGCTTCGCCGCCGACCTTCTCCAACGTCTACATGCCCGAGGTCGTCGAGCGCTTCGTCAAGGCCTTCCCTGACGTTTACCTGGTTGCTTATGAAGCCTCCACCGGACAGGTCTACGATTACCTGGCCACCGGGCAGGTGGACCTGGCCATCGTGCTGCATGAATCGACCACCCAGAAGCTGACGATGCAAAAGCTGGTGGTCGAGCCCATGATGCTCATCTGCACCCCGAACAACCCGGTGGCCAAGGAAAAGAGCATTTCTCGCGAGCGCCTGCTGGGGCTCGACATGGTGCTGCCGGCCGCGCCGCATGGCTCGCGCGCTTTGTTCGACGCCTACTTCAGCGAGGCCGGCCTCAAGCTTGACCCCATGCTGAGGCTGGACAGCCTGGGCATGACCAAGGCAGTGCTGCGCAATGACCGCTACTGCACCATCTTGCCGCTCGTGGCTTGCGCGCGGGAAGTGACGGCTGGTGAACTGGTGGCCATTTCGCTGGTCCCCATCCTCAAGCGCACCGTCTATCTGGCCAGCATGCGCGAGCGTGCGCAGTCCGCACCGGTCAAAGCGTTGGCGCGCGAGATCGCCAACGTGGTCCGCGCCAAGATCAGCACGGGCAACTGAGCCCACCTCCCTTTGTCGGCAACCCGACCGCCTGCGCACAGCGCCGGGGGTGTGGGCCTGCGCCTGAGCGCGAGCCTGTGCATCAAGGGAAGGATGTGGCATCTTTATTTGAGATAACTGTTATGCTAACATAAGATAAACTAAAAAACAGGATATCTCGCTCATGCCCAAAGCAAGGAGCCTCGCCGCGTCATGGGCTGTGCGCACGACGAGATTTTCCGCCCCCGCCTTGCCTTTTCCGTGCCCATCGTCTGGGCTGTGAAACGGATCTGTTCGCTCGGGCACCGATGAACACCCTCCATACCTTCACGCAGGAGCACGGCTGACATGCTGCAAAAAGAACACATTGAAAACATGCTGCCCCAAGGGCAAGCCCGCCCTGCCGATCGACCGCTGCCGTTGGCTGGGGTGCGTGTCATCGATTTCTCCCAGTTCGTCTCCGGCCCCATGGCGACCCTGATCCTGGCCGACCTGGGTGCGGATGTGATCAAGGTGGAGTCGATCGCCGGTGGCGACAGCTTTCGCAAGTACCCGCCCATCGACGCCGACTTGCCGACCCAGGGCGCGCCCTTCCTCTGGACAAACCGCAATAAGCGCAGCCTAGCGGTCGACCTCAAACGGCCCCAGGGCGTGGAGCTGCTGCGTCAGCTGGTCGCGCAGGCCGACGTGATTGTCGAGAACTTCTCCACTGGCGTGATGGAACGGCTTGGCCTGGGCTACGAGACCTGCGCCGCCCTGAATCCACGCCTTGTGTATTGCAGCGTATCGGCCTATGGTCGCCACGGCCAGTCCGCCAGTCGGCTGGGATTTGACAGCATCGTGATGGCGGAAAGTGGCTTCACCTCCATGACTGGCTACCCCGACCGCGATCCAGTGCGGGCTGGGCCAGCTGTCATCGACATGTCGACTGGCCTGATGGCGGGCAACGCCATTTTGGCCGCGCTGATGGCGCGCCACAGCACCGGCAAGGGCCAGCAAGTCGAAGTGGCCATGATTGATACCGCCATGACCATGGTGGGCTATGCGGCCATGCAGGTTCTGTGCTCGGGCCAAGAGCGCGAGCGCAGCGCCAACGTGAACCTGGAGGCGGCTCCCGCTGGCTCGTTCCGCGCCAGCGACAAGCTTTTCGTTATCAATTGCGGCACCACCAAGATGTTCCAGCAGTTGTTCACAGTGTTTGGTCGGCAGGACATCGCTTTTCATCCCGACCTGCAGCAGGCCTGGCAGCGCGTGAAGGCGCGCGACTGGATCGAGGGCATTGCCCAGGAGTGCTTCTCGCAGCGGCCCTGGTCCGAGTGGAATCAGCACCTGCAGGAGGCCGGCATTCCAGCCGGCGAGGTGCGCTCGCTCAGCGAAGCCCTGTACTCCGAGGACGTTCGCGACCGTGGCCTGGTCACGCGCGTGCCCCACCCCAAGGTCGGCTGGCTTCCCAATATCGCGCTGCCCCTGCGCCTGAGCGACACTCCCTTGGCCGATCCCGTGGCGGGGCCCGCGCTCGGCCAACACACCGAGGAGGTGCTGGCCGGGTTGCTGCACCTGTCTGCTGCGCAGATTGATGACCTGTGCGCGCAGGGTATCGTCGCCAGGGAGAGTGCGCATGGATCAGCGTGAACTTCGCCAGGTCTTTGGCAGTTTCGTGACCGGCGTGACCGTGATCACGACCGTGGACGCACAGGGCCAGGACCAGGGTGTGACGGCCAATTCCTTCAGTTCGGTATCGCTGGATCCGCCGCTGGTGCTGTGGAGCCAGGCCAGGGCTGCCAAGAGTTTTTCGGCGTTTCAAAGCGCCGAGCATTTCATGGTGAACATCCTGGCCGAGCAGCAGCGCGACCTGTCGCAGCGCTTTGCCACCTCTGGGACCGACAAGTTCAAGGACCTCGTTGTGCAGCGCCGACTCGGCGGGCTGCCCGCTCTGGCCGATTGCTGCGCCTACATCGAGTGCCGCAAGGTCGCGGCCTACCCCGGCGGTGACCACCTGGTCTATCTGGGCGAGGTGCTGGGCGTGGAGCGCAACGAGCGCCGTCCACTGGCATTTGCCCGCGGCAAGTACATGGTGGCCTTCGAGCACGAGATGAACCTGCAGATTGCACAGGGCAACTCGGCGCATCTCGCTCACAACGATGTGGTGCGACTTGCCTGCACGGCTCTGCCCGAACTGGCTGCCAGCCTGGGCGTGACCATCGGGGTGGCTGTGTGGGGCAACCGTGGTGCGACCATCGTGCGTTGGGAAGCCCCGGCAGGCGGCGACTGGCCCGAGCTGCGCACTGGCATCGTGGTCTCGCCCCTGTCCTCAGCTACTGGCCTGCTGTTCAGCGCACTGCTGCCCGATGAGCTGGTCGAACCCGTTCGTCAGGAAGCGCTGGCCGATTTGAATCTGCCAGCCCAGGAGGCTGACACGCTGCGCCGCCAACATGCACAGCAGTTGCAGGCGGTTCGCGCTATTGGCATCGCCATGAGCTGCCAGCCCAAGCTGGGGCGCACAGGCATGGCCACTCCGGTGTACGACGCACAGGGGCGGTTGGTGCTGGCCTTGTGCGCGGTGGCCAGCGCGCAGGACGATCAGGCGCGCATCGAGGCCCTGTCATGCGGGCTCCGGGCTGCGTCACTCTCGTTGTCGCAGCGCATTGGTTATCGCCTGGCGGCCTGATCGGCGCGCACCGCTGCCCACCACCGCAAGCCAAGCCTTAGACCGCAGCCGGCGCTTCCTGGAGCAGCCACTGCCGGAAGGCCTGCACCATGGGACTGCGCGCATTACCGGGACTGATCACCAGGTGGTAGCCAAAGCGTCAGGGCACGTCCAAGTCGGCGGTTGACCAGCTCTCGAGCGCCTTCGCCCGCGTACTCAGGATCCAGCCGCCACTCAACGCCAGGACGCCATGGATGCCACCGTGATTGGCAGCATGCCCAAGGAATACCAGGAGAACATTCCCAACAACCTGGCCAAGTTCAAGAAAGCGATCGAGATCGCCGGCGTCAAGCTGGAGTGATCAGCCCAAGCTCATCCGGCTGTGCAACCGACCGTCGCTATCGACCACAAAGGCCGCACCACCGCCCTGCGCATGTACAGCGAGCGCGGCGCGTGGATGTCGCGTGAGGAGAATCTCAAGGGCACGCTGGAGGTGGGCAAGCTGGCCGACTTGGTGTTCCTCTCAGACGATTACTTCTCGGTGCCAGTCGACGAGATACGCAACCTCGAATCGGTGATGACCATGGTCGGTGGCCGGGTGGCCTATGGTGCGGGCAGCTACGAAAAAATGGCCCTGCCGGCGCCGCGCATCAACCAGGACTGGCTGCCCTTCAAGGAGTACGGCCGCTATGCCAAGAGCGCCGGCTTGCCGCCGCAGACGCCCTACGCCGGTCACGCGCATCCCCTGATCATTTCCGATGCGGGCAACTGGCGCACCGCCTGTCCGTGCACTGCTTAATCAAAGGAGCAACTGCCATGACATTGTCACGACGAATGCTGGCCGGCCTTGCGCTGGCTCTGGGTGCCACGGGCGTCCTTGCCCAGGGCGCGTATCCGAACCGACCGATCAAGATCATCGTGCCCATCAGCCCGGGCAGCGCCACCGATTTGCTGGTGCGCGCCGTGGCCGAGCGCATGCAGGTCCGAATGGGCCAGACGGTGGTGATTGAAAACCGCGCCGGTGCCGGCACCACCATAGGCGCGGCCATGGTGGCCAAGGCCGAAGCCGACGGCTACACCATCCTGGCCAACTCCAACGCGCACACCGTCAACCCGCAGCTCTACCGAAGCCTGCCCTATGACAGCGCCACCGACTTTGTGGGCATCGCCACCTTGGGCAGCTTGCCCAACATCCTGGTGGTCAGCCCCCAGTCTCCGTTCAACTCCGTGCAGGAGCTCGTGGCCGCAGCCCGCTCGCAGCCCGGCAAGCTCAACTACGCCTCGGCCGGGGTGGGCAGCGGCACGCACATGAACGCCGAGAAATTTCGCATCGCCTCGGGCCTGAGCGCCGAGCACATCGCCTACAAAGGCACGCCTGAGGCGGTGACCGAAGTCATGGCCGGACGGGTGGACTGGTTTTTTGCGCCTGGCGTCTCGGTCATGGGTGCGGTCAAAGATCGCAAGCTCAAGGCCTTGGCGGTGGGCTCCAAAGAGCGCTCATCGCAATTGCCAGACTTGCCCACCACCGAAGAGGCGGGTGCGCCCAACTCGGCCTACACCCTGTGGATAGGCCTGTTCGCGCCCGCGCGCACACCGCCGGCCATCGTGGCGCGCCTGAACCAGGAAGTGCAGGCCGCGCTCGCATCGCCCGAGGTCAAGGAACGCTTTTCCAAGCTGGGCGCAGACCCCCTGCCCATGACCGTGGACGGCTTCAGGAACTTCCTGGCGCAGGAGTTCAAGGTCTCCGAGCAGATCGTCAAGGCGGCGGGGATCAAGCCGCAGGATTGAGGCTGGGGCGCCCCGGCGTGGGGCTTGAAAGCCGGGTACAGAAATCTGTATCATCGGCCGATGAAGACCACGCTCAATCTTAACGATCAGCTGCTGGCGGACGCCAAGGCGCTGGCAGCCCAGCAGCGCACCAGCCTGACCCGACTGATCGAGGAAGGCCTGCAATTGCGGCTTCGTGCCCAGTCGCAGGCCAAGCGTTCGCGCATTCGCCTGCCTGTCTACCCGGGCCGGGGTGGGCTGGTGGCGGGCGTCAATCCGCTGAGCAACAAGGCCATGCTCGAGGCCATGGGCGATGACGCCTGATGTGAACGTGTTGGTGGCCGCATCCCGCGTGGATCACCCACACCACGAGGTGGCGCGCGAGTGGCTCGAACAGGCATTGGCCGCCGCGGCGGCGGGCACGGCGCTCACGCTCATGCCCATGGTGGTGGCCAGCTTTTTGCGATTGGTGACCAGCCCTCGAATTTTTCAGCAGCCCACGCCGGTCGCAGATGCCGTGGCCTACGTCGATGCGCTCCTGGCTGGCCCTGGCGTGCATCTGGCCCCCTTGGGTCCGGAATGGTCGACGTTGCGTGAACTCTGTCTGAACAAGCAGCTCAGTGGCAATGATGTGCCGGATGCCTGGCTGTCTGCGGCCGTGCTGCATGTGGGGGCGCATCTGGTGAGCTTTGATCGTGACTTTCGCCGCATGCTGCCGCGAAGCCAGTTCACCTTGCTCAGCGCTGCCTAGAGTCCTTCTCCAGCAGCTTCAGTGGCCTGCACCCTTCTCCGGCGCCATCTCCAAGCCCGACACGCGGGCCTGCTGCTGCATCAACCCTTGCGTGAAGTCCGCC
>Ga0164293_10000670_pt1 | contig 27827 bp, 29 predicted proteins | sample GEODES118metaG_FD_111487 | JGI IMG/M metagenome (GOLD analysis project Ga0164293, IMG submission 111487) | Eutrophic lake water microbial communities from Lake Mendota, Wisconsin, USA - GEODES118 metaG | ecosystem: Environmental > Aquatic > Freshwater > Lake | place: USA: Lake Mendota...
ATGCGCGCGCTCTTGCCGGTGCGGCCGCGCAGGTAATAGAGCTTGGCGCGACGCACGACGCCGCGACGCACCACGGTGATGCTCTCGACGATCGGCGAGTACAGCGGGAAAACGCGCTCAACGCCTTCGCCGAAGCTGATCTTGCGCACGGTGAAGTTGCTACCCATGCCGCGGTTCGAACGGGCGATCACGACGCCTTCGTAGTTCTGGACGCGCTCGCGGTTGCCTTCCTTCACCTTCACGCCGACGCGGACGGTGTCGCCTGCGCGGAATTCGGGGATGTCCTTGCTGGACTTGGCGATTTCTTCGGCTTCAATCTGCTGGATCAGGTTCACTGGTCCGGTTCCTTGTCTTTTCGCCGCGCGCAAGAGGCAGGCTGGACCCGAGCGCCCTCATAGCGCTCCCACAAGTCCGGCCTGCGTAACCGTGTGTCAGTCTCGCTTTGCAGCTTGCGCCAACCAGCGATCCTCGCATGATCCCCCGATCGCAGCACTTCGGGGATCGTGCGCCCTTCCCATTCCTGAGGTCGGGTATAGTGCGGATATTCGAGAAGACCGTTTTCGTACGACTCCTCGGCTCCGCTGGAAGGCGCGCCCATTACGCCGGGAAGCAGCCGAATGCAAGCGTCAAGGATGGTGAGCGCCGCCATCTCGCCGCCGGAGAGCACGATATCGGCAAGGGAGACCTGCTCGATTTCGGGCCGGGCCTCGAACAGGCGCTCGTCGAAGCCCTCGAACCGGCCGCACAGGATGATGACGCCGGGGCCTGCCGCGAGTTCGCGGATACGGTCTTGGGTGATGGGTTTCCCGCGCGGGGTCATCGCGAGGATCGCGCGGCCAGCGGCAGGCGCACTGTCCAGCGCCCGCGCCAGAACGTCGCACTTGAGCACCATCCCCGCCCCGCCGCCTGCGGGCGTATCATCGACCGTGCGGTGCTTGTCCTCGGCAAAGTCGCGGATCTGCACCGTCTCGCAGGCCCACTTGCCCTCGGCCATCGCGCGGCCTGCTATGGAGTGCCCGAGCGGGCCGGGGAACATCTCGGGGTAGAGCGTGAGGATGGTGGCGGCGAAGGTCATTCGAATTCGCCTAATCTTTTTCGGAAGAACAATCTTTTACGCCATCGCAGAACCAAATAGGCGGCGACGCATCCAAACCCAAACCAGATTGAGTGAGCGAACACGTTCGCTGGATCGAATAGAAATGCAATCTGGCTATCGATGCCATCGCGGACGGTGCTTGCCAGATATGCCGCCACAAGAAGACCCACGGGCACGCCGCCAGCCAGCGAACTCAAAAACACGACGCTTCTGCCCTCGGCCCTGTGCGATAAAGACCAAGCAACCAGTGCTGCAATCAATGATGCACCCAGCGCAAACACCCAGACACCTGAGTCGAGCAGGACATCGACTAATTCGACAGCAATTGATATCTCGCCGCCGCCGCTATCCGTTGATGCGGGCACCGGATTTTTGGGACCGATCGGGTCACTCATTCCACATCACCCCATCCCTCGCCCTCGTATCGACCGTCAGATCGAACACATCAGGCCGCGCATAGTGCCCGTCGGTGTCGAGGTTCGTTAGCCCCTCGACCACTTCGGCGAGGTCGAGTTCGGCCAGCAACGTTTCGTCCCCCTCGCCCGCCTGCGCGATCACGCGAGTGTCGGGCGCGGCGATCAGCGAGCCGCCGCGATTGAGCACCCCGCCGGGGATCGCTTCGAGCAATTCGCGGGCTTCCGCAGAACCGCCCACGCGCTCCAGCCCCTCAAGCAGATCGTCCTTCACCTGCACCAGCCCCGCCGCCAGCACAAAGCACCGGCCCTCCATCGCATAGTGCCTTGAGGCGATCTGGTGGCTCTCGCGCACCGTTGGCCATGCTGCGATATGCACATCCTCGCCCAGATTGTGCATCGCCGCGCGGGCGAGCGGCATCCAATGCTCCCAGCAGATCAGCGTGCTGAGGCGGCCCCATTCGGCCTGATGCACCCCCAGCGTCGAGCCGTCCCCGCGCGCCCAGATCAGGCGCTCGCCATGGGTTGGCACCAGCTTGCGGTGATCGAGCACCGGCAGGCCGGGACGGAAGGTCAGCTGGTTGTTCACGAGGCTGCGGCGCACCCGCTCATGTGCGCCAATGCTGATGATCGCGCCGCTCGCGTCCGCAAGTTCCTGCAAGGGCAGAAGCCGCTCGTCATTGGCGACCACGGCTTGCTCGAGCATGATCGCGTGGAGCGCGCGGGTCCCCGGGTGATCCCATAGCGCCGCGCCGGGCGCCTCGTCGAGCCACAGGGGGTAGCCGCCAAGGAAGGTCTCGCCAAAGGCCACCACCCGTGCGCCATTATCAATGGCCTCGCGGGCTAGGCGCACAGCCTTGTCGATCCCCGCCTGAAAATCGAGCGGGATCGGAGCGGCTTGGACAACGGCGACAGAAAGCGTGGTCATGGCGTGCGCTTAGAGCAGCTTGTGCGATTTGGGAATCACGCAAGCGGCTCTATCCGTTTATTATCGCATCGCTTGAGGCCGAAAACCGGTTCCCACTTTTCGGCGCGATGCTTCGGGCAAGGAACTCAGCCCCCGCAACCACCGCAGCCGCCGCCGCTATCGCCGGCGCTGTCGCTGCTGCTGCCATCGCTCCAGCTGGTGCCTTGGTGCCGCATCGCATGAACCGGTTCCCACGGCGTGCCGACCAGCACGCCGGTGCCGAACAGCGCCACGGCGGTCGAGACTTCCTCGGGGCGCGGGGCACTGGACAGGCGCGAGCCGCCCGCGCGCTCGCGCGCAACGGCGGCGATACCTCCGCGGGTGCGCTGATCGACCTTGAAGAAGCGCAGGGTAGCGAGCACCGCGGTCAGCTCCATCAGGATCACCAGAAAGCCGGTCGCCTCGCCCTCTGCGCTGCCGGCGCGCTCGCGATAGAGGCCGAGCAGCAGCAGCGCGCAGAACGGCGCAATCGAGAGCCAGCGCAATTGGATGAGTTCCTCGGGGCGCAGCAACAAGCCGCTGCGGCGCAGCCTTGCCGCCACCCGCTCGGCATGCACGCCAACGGCCCTGCTCGCCGCGCTCGCCGACAGCGGCGCGCCGTAAGCCAGCAGCGCCTTGCCTGCCGGACTGGCCGGAAGGCCGGGCTGCACCACTACAAGTTTGCCTGCGCTGATCGATGCCAGCCCGCCGCGCGCGAACAGATCGGCCAGCAGCGAATCGGCAAACCGCTCGCGCCCGCCGCCGAGCACCGCCAGATCCTCGGCATCGAGCGGGTCGCTCGCACGCCCCTCAGGGCGCAGTTGCGCAGGTATCCACCACGCGGCAATGGCACTCAGCCCAAGCAGCATGATGTAAAACTGCAGGAAATCGCTGCCCGTCCAGGACGAGAACAGCTCCATCACACAATCCTTCCCGCGAGCCAGCCTCCCACAAAGACAAGCAGACCCAGCGCCAGCGCGACCCGGCGTGATAGGAAGATACCATGAGACAAGTTAACACGGACTCCCTTTGGATCGACGGAAAAGCGCCGATGTGCAGGCGGCCAGATGTCAGGCGGCGGGGCTGCGCCAAAGGCGGCCTCGTAAGCGGCGAGCGTGGCGGCATATTGGTGATAGAAGCGGTCGCGCTCGGCCGCGCCGCCCTTGGTCGGGCCGTGGTGCAGATCGGCGCGCAGCACCTGCGGGCAGAAGCTCTGCCAGTAGTCGCGGCTGTAGGTCAGATGCAGGTGCCACGCCTGATCGACCGCATCGGACGGAGTGACTTCGTGGCCCGCAGTCAAGGCGAGATAGCAGAAGCGTCTATACTCGCCGATCACCGCCTCGGCATGGGCGAGGCTCCAGCGGTTTTCGCGCGCGAGCCGGGCGGCGAACGTGAGCGATACGTCAGGAGGCCCGATTTCGTGGGCCGCCATGCGGTGCCAGAGTTCGTCCTGCGAAGCGCTCACCGCGCTAGTCTTCGGCGAAACCCGCCGCGATCACAAGCCTGTGTTCATCCCATTCCAGCACGGCAGCGGGGATCAACGGCACCATGAAGGTCTTCGGCCCCTTCTCGGGGACGGGCGCACGGGTGATCTCGATGATGTCGGTCGCGCCGAAATTCTCGATGGCGAGAACCGTGCCGACTGCCTCGCCCGCATCGGTGACGACCGGCAGGCCGAGCAGATCGGCGTGGTAGAACTCGCCCGGCTCAAGCGGGGGCAGCGCCTCGCGAGGGACGGTGAGCACGGTGCCGCGCAGCTTCTCCGCATCGGCGCGCGAGGTGCTTTCGGCGAGGCGGGCGACCGCGCCGCCCTTCCCGTCATCGCGGATCTTGAGCAGCGTCAGCGCGCCGTCGTTGAAGCTCTTGTGGCAGGACAGGCCAGCGACGCCCTCGCCGAACAGCTTCAGACGCACCTCGCCCGCCACCCCGTGCGCGCCGGCAATGGCGGCGAGGGTGACGGGCTTGGTCATGCGCGAAATCAGCCTTCAGCCTGCTCTTCGGCGGCAGCAGCTTCTTCAGCAGCCGATGCTTCTTCAGCAGCGGGCGCGTCTTCGGCGGCAGCAGCTTCTTCGGCGGCAGGCGCTTCTTCAGCGGCCACTTCTTCAGCAGCAACTTCTTCGGCAGGCGCTTCTTCGACAGCCGGAGCGGCAGCAGCAGCCTTGGCTTCTTCTTCAGCAGCGCGCGCGGCTTCTTCAGCTTCGGCAATCTTGGCCGCACGCTCTTCGGCGCGCTCCTTGGCCTTCTCGCCCGGCTCGCCCTTCTTCAGGTTCACGCGGGCAGCGCGCTCCTGGATGCCGGCAGCATCGAGGAAGCGGGCGACGCGGTCGGTCGGCTGCGCACCGACGCTGAGCCAATAACGGGCGCGGTCTTCGATCAGCTTGATGCGGTCGGCACTGTCCTTGGCGAGCAGCGGGTTATAGGTGCCGATCTGCTCGAGATACTTGCCGTCGCGCGGCGAGCGGCTGTTGGCGACAACGATGCGGTAATAGGGACGCTTCTTGGCACCGCCGCGCGAAAGCCGGATGGAAATGGACATGGAATACTACCTTTCGATTGGAATCAAACTGAACTGTTGAACTTCAATTTTTGAACCTGAACCTATTTCTTGATGCGTGGCGGGCCACCGAGACCGGGCAATCCGCCCATCCCGCCGCCGCCAAGTCCGGGCAGACCGCCGCCGCCCATCGGACCGCCGGGGCCGCCGAGACCAGGGAAGCTGCCTGGGCCGCCCATCCCGCCGCCACCGCCAGCGCCGAACATCGCGGCAAGGCCCTTGAGCCCGCCCATCTTCTTGATCTGCTTCATCGCGCGGGCCATTTCCTGGTGCATCTTGAGCACCTTGTTGACCGTCTGCACATCGGTCCCGCTGCCGGCTGCCACGCGCTTCTTGCGCTTGGCGTTCATCAGATCGGGATTGGCGCGTTCCTTGGCGGTCATCGAGGAGATGATCGCTTCCATGTGGACCAGCACCTTGTCGTCCATCCCGGAATTGGCCATCGCCGCCTTGGCCTTCTTCATGCCCGGCATCATGCCCGCCAGCATTCCGAGACCGCCCATCGCGCGCATCTGCTTCAATTGCATCGCGAGATCGTCGAGGTCGAACTTGCCCTTCTCGAGGTTGCGCGCCATTTTTTCGGCGTCGGCTTCCTTGATCGTCGCCGCGGCCTTCTCGACGAGGCTGACGACGTCGCCCATGCCGAGGATGCGGTCGGCCACACTGCCGGGGCGGAACACCTCGATCGCATCGAGCTTTTCGCCGGTGCCGGCAAACTTGATCGGCTTGCCGGTGACCGCGCGCATCGACAGCGCCGCGCCACCGCGGGCATCGCCGTCCATCCGGGTCAGCACGACGCCGGTCAGCGGAACTTCGCCGCTGAAGCTCTGCGCGACGTTGACCGCGTCCTGGCCGGTGAGCGAATCCACCACCAGCAGCACTTCATTGGGCGCCGAAACGCCCGCAACGGCCTTCATCTCGGCCATCAACGCGTCGTCTACGTGCAGACGGCCCGCGGTGTCGAGCAGCAGCACGTCGAAATTCTGCAAGCGGGCCGCTTCCATCGCGCGCCGCGCAATATCTACCGGCTGCTGGCCCGCCATGATCGGCAGGGTCGCGACATCGACCTGGGTGCCGAGTACCGCGAGCTGTTCCTGCGCCGCCGGACGATTGACGTCGAGCGAGGCCATCAGCGCCTTCTTGCCGTGGCGTTCGCGGATCAGCTTAGCGAGCTTGGCGGTGGTGGTGGTCTTGCCCGAGCCCTGCAGGCCGACCATCATGATCACCACCGGCGGCTTGGCACCGAGGTTCAGGCCCTCGGTCTCGGCCCCGCCAAGGGTTTCCACCAGCTCGTCATGGACGATCTTGATGACCATCTGGCCCGGGGTGACCGAGCGCAGCACGTCCTGACCCACGGCCTTTTCGGTGACGGCATCGATGAAGCGGCGGGCGACGGGGAGCGCAACATCGGCTTCGAGCAGAGCGATCCGCACCTCGCGCATGGCATCGCGAACGTCCTGCTCGCGCAGCGCGCCGCGGCCCTTGAGCTTGTCAAAGACCCCGCCAAGACGGTCAGACAGCGTGTCGAACATCGCCAACTTCTCCTCGCGGGAGCCGCGGCGCCCGCATCATGCGAAAAACGCCGGCGGACGAAACCTCGTCGGCCAGCGTTGCGAAGGAAGCTGCCTGTCGCAGCCAATTCTTCGACTTTGATCATCGATGCCTGGTGGAGCCTAGCGGGATCGAACCGCTGACCTCAACACTGCCAGTGTTGCGCTCTCCCAGCTGAGCTAAGGCCCCGAGCCAGTCATCATGCAAGCAAAACAAAGCGCCCTGCTTGCGGGAGGCGGCCATTAGAAGGGCCGCCCCGCCTTTGCAAGATTAAAATTCAGATTTCGTCTTCGTCGTCTTCACCGGTGCCGGTGGCAACGCCGAGATCATCATCACCGCCGAGATCGACGTCGTTATCGGGCGAATCGCCGTCTTCGTCGATGTCCTCGATATCTTCCAAATCGTCGATATCGTCATCGCCGCCCAGATCGGCATCGGCTTCGGCATCGACCTTCTTCTCTTCTTCGAAGGGTATCGGCTGCTTGGACTTGAGCACCGGCTCGGGCGACCAGGTGTCGCCGCATTCGATGCAGGTGACCGGATCATCCTTGCCCAGATCATAGAACCGCTCCGCGCACTTGGGGCAGGTACGCTTGGTACCCCATTCGGCCTTTGCCATCTTTATTCCTCAATACAGGCCGGCCCCGGCAGGGGCGGGCGAAAACTTGCTCACATTCGCAGGGGATGTGGTCAGGATTGTGGGATCCGGCAAGCCCTTTATCAAGAGCGTGCGGTCCGGCGCGCCGCGCGCCTTGCCAGATGCGCGGGGCGCTGTCAAAGACCGCCGCCTGATGACCAGCCACACCTTCGCAGCCCGAGGCCCCTTGCGCGGCACGATCCGCGTTCCGGGCGACAAGTCGATCAGCCACCGTGCCCTGATGTTCGCCGGGCTCGCAGTGGGCCAAAGCCGCATTACCGGCCTGCTCGAAGGCGAGGATGTGCTGGCGACCGCGGCGGCGATGCGCCAGTTCGGCGCAGACATCGCGCGGGGCAATGACGGGGTGTGGGCCGTGCACGGCGCCGGTCTTGGCAGCCTGCTCGAGCCCAAAACCGCGCTCGACATGGGCAATTCGGGCACCTCGACGCGGCTCTTGATGGGCCTCGTCGCAAGCCATGCCATTACCGCGACTTTCGTGGGCGATGCGAGCCTTTCAGGCCGGCCGATGGGCCGCGTGATCGCTCCGCTCTCGCAGATGGGCGCCGGCATCGAAGCCTCGGCGGGCGGCACCCTGCCCCTCATGCTGCGCGGCGCAAGCCCCGCCGTGCCGATCACCTACCGCCTGCCGGTCGCGAGCGCGCAGGTCAAAAGCGCGGTACTGCTCGCCGGCCTCAACACGCCGGGGATCACCCGCGTGATCGAGCCCGTCCCCACCCGCGACCATACCGAGCGGATGCTGACCGGCTTCGGCGCGAAGCTCGAATTGGGCGAGGAGAACGGCGAGAAGATTATCGCGATCCACGGCGAGGCGGATTTGCGCCCGATGGATGTGACGGTGCCGGGCGATCCGTCGTCGGCCGCCTTCTTCATGGTCGCCGCCACGCTCATGCCGGGGAGCGACCTCACCATCCTCAATGTCGGCCTCAACCCGACCCGCGCAGGCCTGCTCGCGGTGCTGCGCCAGATGGGCGCCGATATCGAGGAACTGGACGCGCGCGAGGTCGGCGGCGAGCCGGTCGCCGATCTGCGCGTGCGGCATGCGGCGCTGACCGGCATCGACGTCGAACCCGCCATCGCGCCGAGTATGATCGACGAATTCCCCGTGCTGTTCGTCGCCGCCGCGCTCTCCAGCGGGACCACCCGCACCACCGGCCTCGAAGAATTGCGGGTCAAGGAAAGCGACCGCCTCAGCGCTATGGCCGCCGCCTTGACCAGCGTAGGCGCGCGGGTGGAGGAGCACGAGGACGGCCTCACCATCCACGGCTCCGGCGGCGAGCCGCTGCGCGGCAGCGCCAACGCCCGCGTCAAGACGATGCTCGATCACCGCATCGCGATGAGCATGGCGGTCGCGGGGCTGGTGAGCCGCGACGGGGTGAGCGTCGACGACACCAGCCCGATCAACACCAGCTTCCCGACTTTCATGGGGCTGCTCGACGAGGCGGCGGCGTGATCATTGCCGTCGACGGCCCGACCGCATCGGGCAAGGGTACCATCGCCAAGGCGCTCGCCGCGCATTTCGGGCTCCCGCATCTTGATACCGGGCTGCTCTACCGCGCGGTCGGGCGGCAGGTGCAGCTGCATGGCGGCGACCCGGATGATGCGGGCGACGCGCTGGCCGCCTGCGACTTTGCCGATAGCCTGCTTGATGACGCGATCCTGCGTTCCGAGAAGGTCGGCGGCTATGCGAGCCGCGTTTCGGTCCACCCTGAAGTCCGCCGCGCGCTTTATGAACGCCAGCGCGCCTTTGCCTTGCAGGATAGCGGCGCGGTGCTCGACGGGCGCGATATCGGCACGGTGATCGCGCCCGAGGCCGAGGTGAAGCTGTTCGTTACCGCCAGCGTGGCTGAGCGCGCGCGCCGTCGCTGGCTGGAGATGCAGGCGCGCGGGAACGCGGTGCCGCTGACCGAAATCGAGCGCGACATTGCCGCTCGCGATGCGCGCGACATGAGCCGCAAGGATGCCCCGCTGATGGCCGCTCCCGATGCGCTAGTGATCGACACCACAAGCTTCAACCGCGAACAGGCGATCGAAGCCGTTATCGAAGCGGTCCGCACACGCCTCGGCTGAGGGCGGCAAATTCCTTGCATTTTGTGCAGGTCTCGCCTAGGCGCGCGCCGTTCTCACAATCTTTGATGGTTGAAAGAACCTTCGCGGCGGCATGCGGCCTCGCGGAGACGAACGGCCTCTTGCCCTGCCAGCCCGCGCAATCGTGCACGGGAAGCAGTTTAAGACCCCGGAAAAACCGGTGGCCGGTAGCACAACGAACACAGGATCTTATCTGACTATGGCAACCCAAATGCCCACCCGCGCCGATTTCGAGGCGATGCTCAACGAACAACTCGGCGGCGCCGGCGAAGACGGCTTTGAAGGCCGCGTCGTCAAGGGCACCATCACTGCAATCGAGAACGGCTATGCCGTGATCGACGTCGGCCTCAAGAGCGAAGGCCGCATCCCCCTCAAGGAATTCGCCCGCGGCGAAGACGACCACGGCCTGACCGTCGGCGGCGAAGTCGAAGTCTTCGTTGACCGCGTCGAGAACGCCGATGGCGAAGCGATGCTGTCGCGTGACCGCGCCCGCCGCGAAGCTGCCTGGGACAAGCTTGAAAGCGAATTCGGCGAAGGCAAGCGCGTCGAAGGCCGCATCTTCGGCCGCGTCAAGGGCGGCTTCACCGTCGACCTCGATGGCGCCGTGGCCTTCCTCCCCGGTTCGCAGGTCGACATTCGCCCCGTGCGCGATGTCACCCCGCTGATGGACGTGCCGCAGCCCTTCCAGATCCTCAAGATGGATCGTCGCCGCGGCAACATCGTTGTCTCGCGTCGTGCGGTGCTCGAAGAGACCCGAGCCGAACAGCGCAGCGAACTCATCAATGATCTCGCCGAAGGCCAGATCATCGACGGCGTCGTCAAGAACATCACCGATTACGGTGCCTTCGTCGATCTCGGCGGCATCGACGGCCTGCTGCATGTCACCGACATGAGCTACAAGCGCGTCAACCACCCCAGCGAAGTCATCGCCATCGGCGACACCGTGAAGGTGCAGGTCGTTCGCATCAACGCCGAAACCCAGCGCATCAGCCTCGGCATGAAGCAGCTCGAAAGCGATCCGTGGGATGGCGTTGCTGCCAAGTATCCGGTCGGCTCGAAGCTGTCGGGCCAGGTCACCAACATCACCGAATACGGCGCCTTCGTGGAGCTGGAAGCGGGGATCGAGGGCCTTGTCCACGTTTCGGAAATGAGCTGGACCAAGAAGAACGTCCACCCGGGCAAGATCGTCTCGACCTCGCAGGAAGTCGAAGTGATGGTGCTCGAAGTCGACAGCGACAAGCGCCGCATCAGCCTCGGCCTCAAGCAGGCCCAACGCAATCCGTGGGACGAGTTCGCCGAGAAGCACCCGGTTGGCTCGCAGGTCGAAGGCGAAGTCAAGAACGCGACCGAATTCGGTCTGTTCATCGGCCTCGATGGCGACGTCGACGGCATGGTGCACATGTCGGACATCGCCTGGGGCATCTCGGGCGAGGACGCGCTGGCGCTCCACCGCAAGGGCGAGATGGTCAATGCCGTCGTGCTCGACGTCGATGTCGACAAGGAGCGCATTAGCCTCGGCATGAAGCAGCTCGAAAAGGGCGCGCCCTCGGCTGAAGCCGCCACCGGCGGCAGCTCGCTGCGCAAGAACCAGACCGTCACTGTCACCGTGCTCGAAGTGCGCGACGGCGGGCTGGAAGTGCAGGTTGGCGAAGACGGAGCGACCGGCTTCATCAAGCGCGCGGACCTTGGCCGTGATCGCGACGAACAGCGCCCCGACCGCTTCCAGGTCGGCAGCAAGGTCGATGCGATGGTGATCGGCTTCGACCGTTCGAAGAAGCCCAACTTCTCGATCAAGGCGCGTCAGATTTCCGAGGAAAAGGAAGCCGTGGCGCAGTTCGGTTCGTCGGATTCGGGTGCGTCGCTGGGCGACATCCTCGGCGCTGCACTCAAGAAGAGCCAGGACTGACACTCTTGCGGCGCTCGCCCCTGCGGGCGAGCGTCCTCGAACATGAAAAGGCCCGCTTGCCATCGGCAGGCGGGCCTTTCCTATTGGGGTGCGCAGGGGTAAGGTCTCCCCATGATCCATGTTCACCAGTTCCCCTGCCTTAGTGACAACTACGGCTACCTCGTCCACGACACCGAGAGCCACGAGACAGCGGCGATCGATACCCCCGATGCGACCGCTTACTTGCGCGAAGCCGACCAGAAGGGTTGGCGCATCACCCAGATCTGGAACACGCACTGGCACCCCGATCACGCGGGCGGGAACGAGGCCATCAAGGCCGCCACCGGCTGCACCATCACCGGCCCCGCCGAGATCGCCGGCAAGTTCCCGATCGACCGCATCATCGCCCACGGCGGCGCGGTAACGCTGGGCAAGGTCGAAGCCGGCGTGATCGACGTCTCGGGCCACACCAACGGCCATATCGCCTATTACCTGCCTAGCGCGGGCGTTGCCTTTGTCGGCGATTCGGTGTTCGCGCTGGGCTGTGGTCGGATGTTCGAGGGCGAGCCGCAGCAGTTCTGGGAGAGCCTGTCGCGCATCAGGGCGCTGCCGCCCGAAACCCTGCTCTACTGCGCGCACGAATACACCGCGTCGAACGCCCGGTTCGCGCTCCACGCCGATCCCGACAATGCTGCTCTTGCCGCCTATGCCGACGAGATCGCCGCCAAGCGCGCGCGCGATGAATGGACGGTGCCGACCACGCTCGAACGCGAGCTGGCCACCAACCCCTTCCTGCGCGCCGATGATCCGGCGATGATGGCCAAATGGGGCGGCGCTGCGCCCTACGAGACCTTCGCGGCATTGCGAGCGGCCAAGGACAATTTCTAGGCTGATGCAGGCTCTCACAGTCGAACGCCTGTCGGACGATCTGTCCGGCGTGACGCTCGCTGACCTGCCGCTGCCAGTGCGCGCGCCCGGCGAGGTACTGGTGCAGGTGCGCGCCGCCTCATTGAACTTCCCCGACCTGCTGATAACCCGCGGCGAATACCAGTTCAAACCCGAGGTGCCCTTCACCAGCGGGCTCGAATTCGCAGGCGAGGTGCTCGAAGCCGATCCGGCGAGCGGATTTGCCCCCGGTGACAGGGTAATGGGCGGCAACAAGACCGGCGCCTTCGCCGAGCTCGCCAGCCTTGCAGCGGACAAGCTCTCCCCGATGCCGCACGGCATGGACTTTCCCGCCGCCGCCGCGATGGGCGCGGCCTATTCGACCGCCTATACCGGTCTTGTCGAGCTTGGGGGCTTGCGCGAAGGCCAATGGGTGCTGGTCCACGGCGCGAGCGGCGGGGTTGGCCTTGCCGCCTGCGATCTGGTGCGGGCGCTGGGTGCCAGGGTGATCGCCACTACCGGGAGCGCAGACAAGCGCGAACGCATCGCGGCACTTGCCCGTCCTGATGCGGTAATCCTTGCTGAGGGGCGCTTTCGCGAAGCTGTGGCAGAACTGACCGATGGCCACCTCGCCGATATCGTGTTCGACCCCGTCGGCGGCGACATGTTCGACGAATCGACCCGCTGCGTCGCTTTCGGCGGCAAGCTGATGGTGGTCGGCTTTACGAGCGGACGGATCGCCGACATCTCGACCAATATACCGCTGATCAAGGGTTTCAGCATCGTCGGCCTGCGCGCCGGCGAATATGCCCGCCGCTTTCCCGAACGCGGGCGTGCGATCCAGAGCGCCATCACCACGCTGGCGGAAGAGGTCCGCATCACGCCTGCGATCGACCGCATCCTGCCCCTCTCGCAATGGCGCGAGGGTTTTGACGCGATGGCGAGCCGCGCGCTGGTGGGCAAGGTGGTGTTCGTCCCCGGCGCGTGACGCCAACCGAAAAAGGGCGGCCTCGTTGGACCGCCCCCCTCTCCGATCGGAAAATTCGTCAGGCTCAGAGCGAGGCGATGACCTCGTCGGCGAGCTTCTTGTCGGCCTTCTTGTCGTGGGCCTTGGCGATCAGCACCTTCGAAGCCGCCGCGGCAGCGGTCACGGCCTTGGCCTTGACCTCGGCGATCGCGGCACGCTCGGCGGCTGCGATCTTGTCCTCGGCCATGCGCTGGCGGCGGGCAACCATCACTTCGCTGTCGGCCTCGGCCTTGGCGAGGATGGCGTCGGCTTCTTCGCGCGCGCTGGCCAGCATCGCTTCGGCGTCCTTTTCGGCGCCGGCGATCTTGGCGGCATATTCGGCGCGCAGGGCCTCGGCTTCGGCGCGCAGGGCCTTGGCTTCATCAAGCTGCTGACGGATCTCGGCGATCTTCTTGTCGAGCCCTCCGGCAATCGCGCCGGGAACCTTCTTCCACAGCACCACTGCGACGAGCACAAGCATCGCCAGCGACACCCACTGGTAATCCTCGAGCCCGAAGGCCGAGGGAGCCGCATGTTCCTGCGCAGCGGCTTCGCTCAGAAGGGTGAGATTGTCAGCCATGGGTGAGCGCTTCCTTCACTGCAGCCTTGGCGGCGCGCTTGTCGACCTTCGCTCCGGCGATGCGCGCAACGATGTCCTGAGCGGCCTCGGCAGCGGCATCCTCGATCTCGGCCATGGCGCTTGCGCGGGCCGCCGCGATCTCGGCTTCGGCCGACGCGAGCTGGGCGACGAGCCGCTCTTGCGCCTTGGCGAGCTTCTTCTCCGAGGCAGCCGCCGCCTTGGCTTTGGCAGCGCCGATCACGTCCTGTGCCTGAGCTCGATTGGCGTTTTCCCGCTCGCGCCAAGCCGCTTCCTGCGCGTCAGCCGCATCGCGCGCAGCCTGTGCAGCCGCGATGTCGTCAGTGATATGCTGGTCGCGCAGCGCCACCGTGCCCATTACCTTGGGGACCATGCCGCGACCGATCACGAAAAAAGTGATGCCGAAGAACACAAGCAGCCAGAAAATCTGGCTGGCATAAGTCTCGGCAAGCTGGGCTATCTGAGGCATGGACGGGGTCCGATGGCTTGAACGTATAAGGAAGTTTCAGGGCCGGTAAGCTTGTGCCACCCGGCCCCGAAGCCACAAATCAGGCAACGAAGATGAGGATCATCGCTACGACGAACGCGAGCAGGCCGAGAAGTTCGGCGGCCGCGAAGCCGATGAACAGGCGGCCCTGCTGGCTATCCGCAGCGCCGGGGTTGCGCAGAGCGCTTTCGAGGAACGAACCAAAGACGTTACCCACGCCAATCGCGGCCATACCGGCACCGATCGCTGCGAGGCCTGCGCCGACGAGCTTGGCTGCTTCTGCTTCCATTGTGATAACTCCTTGAAAATATGATGAAAAGGTAGAGCAATAAACTCAGTGAAGATGCTCGGCGTCGTTGATGTACAGCGATGTGAGCAGCGCAAAAACGTAGGCCTGAATCCCGGCCACGAGGATTTCGAGCGCCGAAATGCCGATCATCAGTGCAAAGCTGGGCAGGCTGACCAGAAGGCCAAAGCCGACGCCTGCATTGATGCCGTCCATCACAAAACTCGACAGCACCTTGAGCAGCACATGCCCCGCCATCATCGCGACGAAAAGTCGTAGCGCGAGGCTGAACGGGCGGACGAGAAAGCTGATCAGTTCAATCGGGAAGATGATCGGGATCATCGGCAGCGGCGTCCCGTGGGGGACGAATAAGGTGAAGAACTTGATGCCGTGCTTCCAGAAACCGACGATCAGAACGATCGAGAAGCTCAACACCGCCAGCACGCCGGTCACAGTGAAGTGACTCGTGAAAGTGAACGGATGCAGCCCCAGCAAACCGATCGGCAGCAGCCCCAGGAGGTTGCCGAACAGGATGAACATGAACAGGCTGAAGATGTAAGGCAGATACTTGTGCCCTTCCTTGCCGATGTTCGCTTCGAGCATGTCGTCGATGAAACCGGTGAAGGTTTCGACCGCCATCTGCCACCGGCCGGGCACCAGCTCGCGCTTCATGCCGCCGGCGACAAACACCCACAGCAGGATGGTGGTAACCGCCATCCACAATGCGGAGTTAGTGAACGCGATGTTGTATCCAGCAAAATCCAGACCAGAGCCGAACAACGGCTCGATCTGAAACTGGTGCATCGGATCGACTTTGCCTTGCTCGGCTGCCACGATCTCTGGTTCCCTGATAGCAAAAAAAAACGCCGCGCCCGGTTTCGGAACCTATTGCGGGTCCTCGGGTGCTTTGTTTGTCGCACGAATGATGTTCCTGAAAGCGACCACGATCCCAAAGAACAGGCCAACCAACAGACCCCAAGGCGATGTTTCGAACAGGGCATCAAACGCCCATCCGATCACACAGCCTCCCAGAATCCCGCCGATGAGATCCGCCAGTACCCGGTTGCCGCTGCGATAATTCGCATCGGCCCCCTGCACCTTTGGCCGGTTGCGCTGCTCTTCACGCTCGCGTGCGGCCTTGAGCCGCGCTTCGAGCGCGTCAATCCGCGCATCCTCGACGATGGGTTCTCGGGCGGGTTTCTCGTCGCTCATGCCAGTCTCCGTAACGCTGGGATTCGAGGCGCGCGCAGCGAGGTGCCCGCCGAGGGCGCCGCTCCCTTAGAAGGGGGCTAGAAAGGTGTCAACATCAGGAGGGCTGAGTTTTGTGCAAGTGCGAATATGCGTGTTTGTTTTTCGCATCGCATCCGCGATGCGAAATCCTCGCTCACACGGCCTGACGGCCGCGTCGCTGCGGGCGGCGGGTCGGCCTTGCGACGCCTGCGGCGTCGATCCAGCGCGACCAATCAAAGCTGCACTTGTTTCGGTCGCGCAGGCGACCGCAAGGGCGACCCGCCCGCCCATAGGCGCCCGGAGCGCAGCGGAGGAGCAGCGCCTAGGACGCACCCGCACAGGCGGGTGCGCAATCAAACTACGGACAACGCGGATCCCGTAGAGGAGCGGCGTCGCTGCGGGTCTGCCAGCTGCCATCGGGCGCGCGATACTTCTCGCCGGGGGTGGTGCGAGCGACAGCCTGACACCCGGCGGTGAGCGCGTAGGCTTCCAGCGTCGCGTTATTTTCCTTGGCCTTTTCGGCATAGACCGCGCGGCGCTTGATGTTGATGTCATCGACCAGCCGCTGAAGGGCCGGATCAGCCGCACCGACGATCCCGAGATAGCCGTCCGCCTGCTCGCCGACCTTCCCGGCCGAACGCACAGCCGCATAGGCCGGATCGCGCTGTGCCAGCACGGGGGTGGCGACAAGACCGATCGCGGCCACGGCTGCGAGCCCTGCCAGAATTGAGTTGCGCATCATTACTCCTCCTCGACGCGGCATATCATCAAAAGATATCCGCGTTCTCGTCAATCGTGTTGGCCGCGTCTTCTGCCAGCCGGTAGATCACTTCCTGCCGGATGTTGATGTTGAGCTCGATCACGATCGGCTCGTCAGGCGCGGCAATATTGATGCAGCCACCCAGACTTGCCGAAAGGATCGCTACCCCTGCCAACATGGACCGGCGCTTACTTTTGCCCTGCAGCACCACGCCGTCATCCCCTGCCCTGTTCCGGCCGGAGGATGTGGCAGCGCGGCTTGGCGCGGTCAATTTGGAGTGCATCATGGCTGGCTTTCGCTTTCGGGAGGTTGAACGGGCTTTTGCGGGGTCGCCGGCACGAAGCGGCCGTTTTCCGCCTTCAGCAGCCCCTTGTCGACGGGATTGCCGATGTAATCGGCGTCCCAGAACGAGCGCACCATCGTGGCAAGCTCGTAGAAATTCTCCGACCGGACATTGACCTTGAAGCGGATCGGGAGCTTGGCGAGGCGGCGGGTGATGAAGTTCTGGCTGGTGCCTGTCCCCTGCCGCACCCCGTCGAAATCGAAATTGGTGATGATCTCGCCCGCAAGGTTGCCGTTGAGGCCGATGCTCATCTGCCGGTAATCGAGCGAGCGCAGCGCGGAAAAAGCATAATTGCCCATCGCGCCCAGATCCGCGTAGGTCAGATCGCCGATATAGGCGACATTGCCGCCGCCCGCGCTGCTCAGCAGCAGGCCCTGTTCGATCCGGCCATTGCCATCGGCATCAAAGATGATCGGGACCGTGCCATCGAAAATCCCGGTGGCGCTGAGATTGGTCAGTTGCATCTGCGTCACAAAGGTCGCCGCATCGAGCCCGATGATCTCGAACACGTAGTGACGTTCCTCGGACTTGCCGAAATCCATCGCCAGCGGGCGTATCCGCAATTCGCCGCCCATGAAGGGGAAGCGCGCGTCTTCAAGGCTGAGCAGCGTGCCGTCGCGCAGCTCGAACTGCACGGTGCCCTCCAGCACCTCGATCCCCGGATTGATCGCGGCGATGGCGAGCGTCTGATCGGGCGCGGTGGTGAGGTTGAGGAGGTCGGCAAAGCGCACTTGGCCCTGCAATCCGCGCACCGGGCCAAAGGCAGCAGCGAAGTCGAGCCCCTCGCTGGCGAAGGTGCCGCTGCTGGTGATGTCATCGGCGGTCCAGTCGATCCGGCCGGTGCCGGTGACGCTCCCCTTCGCGAAGGCGATCACGCCCTTGGCAAGGGTGGAGAGGTCCTCGGGCTGGAGCCGCTGGTCGAAGACCACGCCGGGCACGCCGAGCCGCGCGTTCCCGGTGGCCGTGCCGAGATCATGGCGAATTGCGACGTCGGCCACCAGCCGGTCCGATCCGGGGTGGCGCAGGCTCGCCAGAGCGGTGATCGCATTATCGGCAAGCGAGAGCGTGGCCCCGCGCGCGGTCAGCGGGTTGAACCGCACCGCGCCGTCGACCGGGCGGTCGGTGAGCGTGAAAACACCCTCCTCCACGTTGAGGACGCCGTCGGCAAAACGCCAGCGTCCGGACGCGGCGCCCAAATCGAGCGGCACGGCATCAAGCTGCGCCGCGCCTCCCGCAAACGCGCCGCCGATATCGCCCGAGAGGCTCCCCGTCAGACTGTCGGCGGACAGGAGCGCCTCACTTCCGGCAGCGCCGACGCGAGCGGTGAGGCCTTCGACTGCAAACGGCGCGGGATAGCGCAGCACCACCTTGTCAGCGGCAAAGCTCGCGGGGCTCTCCCCGAGCGTGCCCGAAAGCGCCAGCGGGCCGGTGCGCGCGGCAATCTTGAGGCTGTCACCATAGGTCAGCAAGGGCGCGCTGGCTTCGGGACATAGCGTGAGGCTTTGTCCCGGCAGCGCCAGCCCGGCCACCGCCAGCGCCTTGAACCGCAGCATGGTGCAGCGCGTGCCGAGCACCAGGCCGCGCGCGGCTATCCAGCTGCCCTCGATCGGCACATCGAGCCCGTTGACCGACCCGCCGGGCAGATCGCCGTTCGCGGTCACCAGCCCCTCGAACCGCAATGCACCATCGCCCGTCTTCTTCACCGCAAGGCGCGGGATCGCCAGCCGGTTCGCGCCGGCGCTATATTCAGCCATGGCAAGGCGCAGCGACCAGGTGCCATCCGCGCCCTGCTCCATCCGGCCGTTGATGTTCGGCAGGCCCGCCCCGCCCGCGAGCAGATTGCCGCGCAGGCCGGTGAGGCCCGCCGATCCGATTCCCGCGCTCACCTGCGAAAGCGTCAGCACCCGCTCGCCGCTGCGACTGGCAAGCTGCGCGCCGGGGATCACCAGCGTTACCCGCTCGTCCTTGTGGCGAATGATCGCCTCGGCCTCGAACGCCGCGCCCGAAAGCGCTGCCGCCAGCCCGCCGTGCGCCTTGGCGATCAATGGCGCGATCAGCGTGCCATGCGCGCTCGCTTCCGCCTCCGCCAAGGCTGGCCCGAGCGCCGCATCGGCGGAAAGCCCCGTGCCGCGCACTTGCCCCTGCCATTGCCCGCGCGCCATATCGCTGCTGCCGCGCCACGTGCCCTCGGCAGCAAGGCGGGCGAGCCGCCCTTGCGGTGCGGCGACTCCGGTGAGCGCCAGATCATGCGCCACCACTACCCCTTCGCCCGACCAGCCCACGCGCGCCGTGCCATTGAGCCGCTCGCCGGTCAGCGCAGCAAAAGATAGCCCCTTGCCCTCGAGAGCGAAGGCCCCCTCGGCTCCGGCGAAGTCGTTTTTGAGCGACAGCCGGGTGCCGATATCGGCGCGGTTCAGGCTGGCTCCGCCGCAATCCAGCCCGGCGAGCCGCAGCGGGCCATCGAGCCGCGGCGCGCCATCCTTGGTGGTGAGCTTGCCATATATAGTCGCGGTTTTGGCGCGGCAGCCTTCGACGCCCGCGCCCGGCGCAGTCGCCGCCAGCATGCCCGCAAAGCCATCGTCGAGCCGCCCTGCTCCTTCGAGCTTGACGCCAACAGCGCCATAATCGCTCAGCAGCAGCGCGCGGGCATCGAGCAGCACCACGTTGATAGCGGGGAGCGCGGGCGGTTCCTTGCTGCCCTTAAAGATCAGCGGATCAAGCGCGCCGAGGCTCAGCTTGCCGCCGACATAGGTGCCATAGAGCCGCGTGCCTTCGACCGTCACGCGCCGCACTTCAGGCCCAGACCAGCCGAATCCGGTTTCGACCACCATCCGCTTGGCGGTGAGATCGGGCCGCGCCGGATTACCGACCACAAGGTTTGCAATCACCTGCCGGTGCGGGGCAATGCTGACGACATCATAGCTCGCAGTGACGCCGCTTTGGGCGAGGTAGTCGTCGATCACGTCGCTGACGATGCGATTGCGGTCGATCCAAGAGGCGCTGCCGCCGACAATGGCCACAGCCGCTATGCCCGCCGCGATTCGGGTGCGCCAGCCGCGCGGCCAGAGCCGCCGCCCCCCGCTGCCTTGCGGCTCCTCGATCTGCTGCGCGTCTGCCACCGGCATTGTTCCCGACCCTTGCGCGTATCGCCGCCCAAAGGCAATGTGCGAGCTTAGAGGCATTCCTGTCGGGGGTCGCATTGCCGCAAGCTGAAGAGCGATTCGATTTTAGGGCAGAGCCGCAGCCGCCTTCCGGGGCAGGCAAATCTGTTGGTGAGGGCCACCGTGCGCGCCTGCGCGAACGGCTGCTGACCGGCGGGGCCGAGGCGCTGGCCGACTACGAGCTGTTCGCCGCGATCAAGCAGGGTGATACCAAGCCGGTCGCCAAGGCGCTGATCGCCCAGTTCGGCAGTCTTGCCGGCGTGCTCAATGCCGATCCCAAGGCGATGCAGCGCGTCAAGGGCGTGGGCGAGACCAGCGCCGCCGCGCTCAAAGCCGTCGCCGTCGCCGCGCGGCGGATGACCCGCGGGGAAACCGTCAAGAAGCCAGTGCTCTCCAGCTGGCAGGCGCTGATCGACTATCTCACCACCGACATGGCGCATCTCACCGTCGAGCGGGTGCGGATCCTCTATCTCGATACCAAGAACCGGTTGATCGAGGATCATCATCTGGGCGACGGGTCGATCGACGAGACGGCGATCCACCCGCGCGAAGTGATCCGCCGGGCAATGGATGTCGGCGCTTTGGCGATGATCCTCGTTCACAATCACCCCTCGGGCAGTCCCGAACCGAGCCGTGCCGATATCCAGATCACCCAGCGCATTGCCGAAGCCGGGCGGCTCCTCGGTGTCACCGTGCATGATCACGTCATCATCGGGCGCGAGGGGCACACGAGCCTCAGGGCCAAGGGGCTGATCTGACCATGACCGCCGTTCTGCAGGCTGCACCGGGGGTGTCCGGCGGGCTCGCCTATCGGCCCGAGATCGACGGGTTGCGCGCCATCGCGGTTGGCGGGGTGGTGGCGCATCATGCGGGGCTCAGCCTGGTGCCCGGCGGGTTTACCGGCGTCGATGTATTCTTCGTCCTCAGCGGCTACCTCATCACCGGGATCATCGCGGGCGAGATGGCGAGCGGCAGCTTCAGCCTGTGGCGCTTTTTCGAGCGGCGCATCCGGCGGATTGTCCCGGCGCTGGCGGCAATGCTGGCGGTGATCGGCATTGCTGGGTGGGCGATCCTGACGCCCGAGGACTTCCGCCCCTTTGCGCAGAGCCTGACGGCCTCGGCGCTGTTCGGCTCGAACCTGCTCTATGCGCGCGAGGTGGACTATTTCGAATCCGCCGCAGGGACGCAGCCGCTGCTTCACACCTGGACCTTGGGGGTGGAAGAACAATTCTACCTCGTCTTTCCGCTGGTGCTGATGGCCTGCCGGCGCTGGCGGCCGGGTGCGGCGCTGCCGGTGGTGGGAGTGCTGGGGGTTGCAAGCTTCGCGCTCGCGCTGTGGCTCACGATGCACTGGCCGCTGGGCGCCTTTTACCTGCTGCCGGCGCGGATGTGGGAATTCGCGCTCGGCGCGGTCTGCGCGCTGCTGCCGGTCATGCCGCGCCCGCGCGCGCTACCCGCGCTCGCCGGGCTGGCACTGATCCTCGCAGGCTTTGCCATGATCGGCCCCGCGACGCCGGCACCGGGCGCGATGTTCCTGCTGCCGACGCTCGGCACCGCGCTGGTGATCCTGTTCGCTGGCCCTGCTGATCCCGCCGGACGGCTGCTGGCATGGCGACCGCTGGCATGGCTGGGCCTCGTCAGCTTCGGAATCTACCTGTGGCACCAGCCGCTGCTGGTGATGGCGCGCTATGTCTGGTTCGGCGACCTGCCACTGGCTGCGACCCTCGGGCTGGTGGCCGCGTCAGTCGCGTTCGGCGCGGCTTCCTATTACCTGCTCGAGCAGCCGGTGCGCCAGCGCCGCCTGCTGGCGGGCCGGGCATCGCTGCTGCTCGTGTGCGGCGCAGCCCTGGCGCTTCCAGTCGTAGCAGGCATTGCGGGCCACCTGCGCATCTTCACGCCCGCCAGCGCGGCCGAGGCGCAACGCTACGGCGCCATCCGCCCCGATCCCGACTATCCGCGGGTGACAATCCCCCGCCCCGATCCGCTGCCCTTCGTCCTTTATGGCGACAGCCATGCGATGCAGTATCATCCCGCACTCACCGAGCGGTTCGGCAAGGGCGCGCTGCTGAGCGAGCCGTCGTGCCTTGCCCTGCCGGGACACTCCAACAAGCCTGTCGGCGATCGGGCTTTCGATGGCTGCAGGGCGATGCCCGACCGGCTTGTCGCGCTCGTTAGGGAGCGCGGGGTGCGCACCATCGTCTGGGCGCAGCTGTGGAACTGGGTGCTCTACGACACGGACCCAGAACCGCACGGGCTGGACACAAACGTCGGCGCCCGGCTGCTGGGGGAGGGAATGCAGCGCCTTGCCGATAGTCTCCCGCCCGGCACGCGGATCATCCTCGTCGGCAATGCCCCGACAGCCTGGGCCGCTGCGCCGCCAATGTTCGATGGCTGGCTACGTTGCAGCGCCTTCTGGAACACCGACTGCCCGACCTCCTATCGGGCCGACGCGGCAGAGGACATCCCCATCAACGCCGCGCTGCGCGCAATTGCGGCGCGCGACCCGCGCTTCGTGTTCGTCGATGCGCAGGCACCGCTTTGCCCGCAAGGGCGCTGCCGCATCATCCAGGACGGCACGCTCAACCATTGGGACAGCCATCACCTCACCCGCGCCGCTGCCCGCCGGGTGATTGCAACCATCGATCCGGCGCTGATCGCGCGGTGATTGGGGCCGCGCTCGCCCTTGCCTTGGCAGGCGCGCTTGCCTACCGCGCCGGCAACACCCTGCCCAACCGGAGTTGATGATGGTCCCCCGCTACGCCCGCCCCGCCATGACCGCACTGTGGGAGCCGGAGGCGAAGTATCGCATCTGGTTCGAGATCGAGGCGCATGCGACCGAAAAGCTCGGCGAACTGGGCGTCGTGCCAGCCAGCGCGGCCAAGGCGCTGTGGGACTGGTGGGCGACCAATCCCGCCATCGACGTCGCCGCGATCGACGCCATCGAAGCGGTGACCAAGCATGACGTGATCGCCTTCCTCACCTGGGTGGCCGAGCAAGTGGGTGATGAAGCGCGCTTCATGCATCAGGGCATGACCTCCTCCGACGTGCTCGACACGACGCTCTCGGTGCAACTGGTCCGCGCAACCGACATGCTGATCGACGATGTCGACGCGCTGCTTGCCGCGATCAAGACCCGCGCGATGGAGCACAAATATACCCCCACCATCGGCCGTAGCCACGGCATCCACGCCGAGCCGGTGACCTTCGGGCTGAAGCTCGCGCAGGCCTATGCCGAGTTTGACCGCTGCCGCGACCGGCTGGTCGCCGCGCGCAAGGAAATCGCGACCTGCGCGATCTCGGGCGCGGTCGGCACCTTTGCCAATGTCGATCCGGCGGTCGAGGCGCACGTCGCTGAAAAGCTCGGCCTCGCGATCGAGCCCGTCAGCACGCAGGTGATCCCGCGCGATCGCCACGCGATGTATTTCGCCACGCTCGCCGTGGTCGCAGGCAGCATCGAGCGGCTCGCGGTCGAAATCCGCCACCTGCAACGCACCGAGGTGCTCGAGGCAGAGGAATATTTCTCGCCCGGCCAGAAGGGTTCCTCGGCGATGCCGCACAAACGCAATCCGATCCTGACCGAGAACCTCACCGGCCAAGCGCGTATGATCCGCGCCTATGCCCTGCCCGCGCTCGAGAATGTGGCGCTGTGGCACGAGCGCGATATCTCGCACTCTTCGGTCGAGCGGTTCATCGGCCCCGACGCCACGATTACGCTCGACTTCGCGCTCGCGCGGCTGACCGGGGTGGTCGAGAAGCTGCTGATCTACCCCGAGCGGATGCTCAAGAACCTCGATAGCATGGGCGGCCTCGTCCATTCGCAGCGGGTGCTGCTGGCGCTGACGCAGGCAGGCGTCAGCCGCGAGGATGCCTACGCGCTTGTGCAACGCAACGCGATGAAGGTGTGGGAGAGGGGCGGCGCGCTGTCGCTGCTCGATCTGCTCAAGGCCGATCCGGACGTGACGGCCGCGCTGACGCCTGCCGAGCTCGAGGAGAAATTCGATCTCGCCTACCACTTCCGCGAGGTCGATACGATCTTCGCGCGGGTGTTCGGCTGAGTCCCCTCGCGATGCTGGACACCTCCGCCAAATCGCTTAGGTTCGGCCCGGAATACGGCCATCGGGAGAGGCACGCGTCGTGAAGATCCTTCGCACCATTATCTTGGTTCTTGTCGCGGTCGGTTTCCTGATCTTTGCGATCTACAACTGGCAGCCGGTCGAGCTGACGCTGTGGCAGAACCTCGTGCTCGAAACCAAGGTGCCGGTGCTGGCGCTGCTGGCCTTCGCGCTCGGTTTCGTGCCGCTATGGGCCTATCACCTGAGCGTGAAGTGGGGTCTCAATCGCCGGATCAAGGCGCTGGAGAGTTCGCTGAAGCACACCGCGCTCGCCCGCCAGCACGAGCCGCATTCGGCTGCGCCGCTCTTTACCCCTGTCGATACACCTGTGGATAAGCCTGTGAAAAACCCGGCAGATGCCGCCGATCCGATCGCCCCTGCCGATAGCGCTCCCCCCGCCAGCACGGCCGGAGGCGCGGGCGAATGAGCAATCCGGTCTATCTCGCGCTCGATATTCCGCAGCTGGAACCGGCCAAGGCGCTGGTGAGCAAGGTCAAGGCGCATATCGGCGGCGTGAAGCTCGGCCTCGAGTTCTTCTGCGCGCATGGCAGCCACGGCGTGCACGAGATCGCGCATCTCGGCCTGCCAATCTTCCTCGATCTCAAGTTCCACGACATTCCCAACACGGTCGCCGCCGCGATGCAGGCGATCCATGTCTATGAGCCCGCGATCGTCACCGTCCACGCCAGCGGCGGGCGCGCGATGATGGAGGATGCCAAGGCGGCCGCCGCCAACGGCACCAAGGTGGTGGCAGTGACGATGCTCACCAGCCTCGACACCAATGATCTGACCGCCACCGGCGTCTATGGCAGCGCCGAGACGCAGGTGATGCGCCTTGCTGAACTCGCCCATGCGGCGGGCCTCGACGGGATTGTGTGCTCGGGCCAGGAAGTCGGCATGGTCAAGAAGGCGTGGAAGGACGGCTACTTCGTCGTCCCCGGCCTGCGCCCCGCGGGCGGCGGCACTGGCGACCAGAAGCGCGTGGTGACGCCGCGGCAGGCGCGCGACAACGGCGCGAGCGTGCTCGTGATCGGCCGCCCGATCAGCCGCGCGGAGGATCCTGCCGCCGCAGCGCGGGCGATCGAGGCGACGCTTTAGGCGCACCGGCATGGCCGACCACGCCACCCCCAACCTTCCCGCACGCGATTTTGCAGCGGCGGCGGCGTTTTATGCCAAGCTGGGGTTCGAGGAGGATTACTGCTCGGAAGGGTGGATGATCCTCTCGCGCAGAGCCGTAACGCTCGAGTTCTTCCCCTACCCTGATCTTGATCCCACCCAGTCGTCCTTCAGCTGCTGCCTGAGGCTGGATGATCTGCCCGCGATGATGGCACAGGTGGAAGCGAGCGGTGTGCCCGATGCCCGCTTCGGCATCCCGCGCTATCACCCGCCTGCCCAAGAGGACAGCGGGCTGACGATCGCTTATCTGATCGACCCCGATGGCACGCTGCTGCGGCTGATCCAGAACGATTGAGCGACTAGCCACACCATGACGACTATTGCTGCAGCGACGCTCGCCGACGCCCCCGCGCTCAAAGCCTTGCTCGAAGCCGCCTATCGCGGCGATTCGGCGCGGCGCGGGTGGAACCATGAGGCCGATATCCTCGATGACGAGCGGACCGCGCCCGGCGAAGTCGAGGCGTTGCTGGCTGATGAAGCCGTGACCATCCTGACAGCGCGCGAAGGTGCAGCGCTGATCGGCTGCGTTGCGGTCACCATTAAGGGAGCAGCGCTGGCCTATCTCGGGATGCTGTGCGTCGCGCCTGATCTGCAATCGGCAGGCCTAGGGCGGCGGCTGCTCGATGCGGCGGAGGATCACGCCCGCGCCCTTGGCATCGCCGCGATGGAGATGACCGTGATCGACACCCGCGACGCACTCATCGCGTGGTACGAACGCCGCGGCTATTCCCGCACCGGCGAGACCCGGCCCTTCCCCGTTCCGCGCGATCCGCCGGTGACCTTTGTGGTGCTGGAAAAGCCGCTCGGGTCCGCGTAGGGACGCTTTGATGCTGGGCGCTCTTGTCAAAATCTGCGGGCTTTCGACCCCCGAAACCCTCAAAGCCGCGGTGCAGGCTGGGGCGGATTATGTCGGCTTCGTCCACTTCGACAAAAGCCCCCGCCACCGGTCGCTGGTTGAGGCCGCGCGGCTGCGTGAGCTCGTGCCGCCGCAGGTCAAGACGGTGCTGCTGGTGGTGAACCTCGCCCCCACCGCGCTCGCCGAGGCGGTGCGCGAGGTGCGCCCTGATGTGGTGCAGTTCCACGGCAGCGAGACCCCCGAGGCGCTCGCCCGCTTTCGCGCCGCAACCGGCATCGCAGCATGGCGCGCGCTCGGGGTGAAAGACGCAGCCACGCTCGCCGATGCCGCGCGCTTCCACGGCGCTGCCGACCGGCTGCTGTTCGATGCCCCCGCCAGCGGCCTGCCCGGCGGCAACGGAACCCGCTTCGACTGGGACCTGCTCAAAGCCTACAAGGCGCCCACCCCTTGGGGCCTCGCAGGCGGTCTCACCCCCGCCAATGTCGCCGACGCGATCCGCCTCACCGGCGCGCCGTTGGTCGACACCTCCTCGGGCGTCGAAAGCGCGCCGGGTATCAAGGACGTGGACAGAATCGCCGCCTTCTGCAAAGCCGCCCGCCTATGAACACGCACCTTCATCCCTTGGTCAATTCCTTCCGTACCCAGCCCGATGATCGCGGCCATTTCGGCCAGTTCGGCGGACGCTATGTCGCCGAGACGCTGATGCCGCTGGTGCTCGATCTCGAGCGCGAATACCGGAAAGCGCAGGCCGATCCGGCGTTTCAGGCGGAATTCGACGACCTGCTCGAGCATTACGTCGGCCGCCCTAGCCCGCTCTATTTTGCGCCGCGCATCACGGAAGAGCTCGGTGGAGCACAAGTGTGGTTCAAGCGCGACGAGCTCAATCACACCGGCGCGCACAAGATCAACAATTGCATCGGCCAGATCCTGCTGGCGATGCGGATGGGCAAGACCCGCATCATCGCCGAGACCGGCGCGGGCCAGCACGGGGTCGCCACCGCCACAGTCTGCGCGCGCTTCGGCCTGCCTTGCGTGATCTACATGGGCGCCGAGGACGTGGCGCGGCAATCGCCCAACGTGTTCCGGATGAAGCTGCTCGGCGCAGAAGTGATCCCGGTCACCAGCGGCGGCGCGACGCTCAAGGACGCGATGAACGAAGGGCTGCGCGACTGGGTCGCGAATGTCCACGACACCTTCTACATCATCGGCACCGCGGCCGGCCCGCATCCCTACCCCGAGATGGTGCGCAACTTCCAGAGCGTGATCGGCAAGGAAGCGCGCGCGCAGATGCTCGACCGCACCGGCCGCCTGCCCGACCTGCTGGTCGCCTGCATCGGCGGCGGTTCCAATGCGCTGGGGCTGTTCCACCCGTTCCTCGATGATCCGAGCGTGAAGATGCTCGGCGTCGAAGCGGCGGGCCACGGCCTCGATGGCGATGAACACGCCGCGAGCCTGCTCGGCGGATCGCCCGGCGTGCTTCACGGCAACCGCACCTATCTGCTACAGGACGCGGACGGCCAGATCACCGAGGGCCACTCGATCAGCGCGGGTCTCGATTATCCCGGCATCGGCCCGGAGCACGCTTGGCTCAAGGAATCGGGCCGGGTGGACTACACCGCCGTCACCGATGACGAGGCGCTGGAAGGCTTCCAACTGCTCTGCCGCACCGAGGGGATCATCCCCGCACTGGAACCCTCGCACGCCATCGCGGCAGTGGCCAAGGTCGCGCCGACCATGCC
>Ga0164293_10000672_pt1 | contig 27785 bp, 22 predicted proteins | sample GEODES118metaG_FD_111487 | JGI IMG/M metagenome (GOLD analysis project Ga0164293, IMG submission 111487) | Eutrophic lake water microbial communities from Lake Mendota, Wisconsin, USA - GEODES118 metaG | ecosystem: Environmental > Aquatic > Freshwater > Lake | place: USA: Lake Mendota...
ACTGCTAAGACTATATGAGTCTGTTTGTTGACGGACACCACCAACAAAGACAATAATAGAACTTGTTGCCAATGGTGCTTCACGTAAGGTGAAGTTAACAGTTGTATTGTCACCACTAAAGGTGTCAATAGCAAATGTTGCTGAGCTGGGAGAATTTCCGATGTAAGCCATAATTCTTTATTTATGTTGTTGGGTTTATTCTATTTATCATGCAATTGCAAGGAAGATGTAAGTACCGCCATTTGCATTAATGGCGGCTGGTGCGGTGGAGGATAATTCAAACCCTGCGCTGTATGGGTCAATGTAATCTGTATTGGTTACTTCAGCAACTGTACTGTTAATCAGAAGATAAGGATCATTTCCAGAAATAATACCTCGAACAGTGTCCCAGACATACCAATCAGCAACGTCATCGGTTCTCTTAATAAGAACAAACCTAGCACCAGCTGCAAAGCCACAATCAATTGTTTGTGTTGAACCATTACCTGTGTATGAGCCTACTTTGGAAACACCAGGACAAGAGGCGAAAAGATAAACAATATATTCGTAACTATTTCTATTTGCAGTAGTAGATGAACCAGTGGAATAAGCTATTGATGATGGTGTAGAATACCAGTTTTGAACACTACTTGCATTTGTTGTATCCAAATATAAACCATAAGTCCATCCAAGCAACCCAATACCAACATGCCAATTGCCCGTTTGGTTACTTGACTTAGTAATAATTAATTCTGGTGTTACACCCAAATTATGATTAATTGACCTATTTGTTGTTGCGTCTCCAACAAAAGTGAGAATACTAAAGAAACCTGGAGCTCGGCGAAGAAACCAATTTACAACCGGATCACCAGAACTATTAAATCCAGATTGAGCTACGTCAGTTCCTACACTTATTCCATCCATGTCATACGAGGTTATCTGTTGTGTTGAACTACTAGCTCCTGAAGAAGTAAAATTTGAGTATAGTTGAGCACTACCTCTAAGTCTTGCCATCCATGTAGTATTTAATCCAGCCGTAGCTTTAGCTCTTGCGATTACCAAATCTGGTGGAAAGCCAACTCCAGTAACTGTAGTTGCTGAGCCTGTACCTGTTCTACTAATAGTTTTGAACACACTAGTCCCAGTCGTAGGCACTTTCATCGGGCCACAGCGGATGGCGATGTAGATGTAGGTGTAGCTGCTGCCGTTATTGATTCCGCTTGATCCGTCTGATGCTGTTGCGGTAAAGCCTGTTGATGTTAAATCAACCCAATTGGAGCTAAATTCTTGATTACTACTGTTTGGGCTCAATCGCGGATCATTGCCGCCAGTGACAATCCCACGCATATTGTCAAATATAAACCAAGCGTTAGTGCCTGTAGCTTCTTTAATAAGCAGCCATTGAGGCTCAAACCCCAAAGTCGTGGTTACTGCATCGTATGTAACCCCATTAAAAGTGCCGCCCGTATAAGACCCACACGTAATCACATTGTCTGAGCCAGTCAGACCGAAGCCACCTGCGTTATGGGCAAATAGGTAGGCAACATATGTGTTTCCGGCTTCTCCACTATCAGCGTTGACTTGTGAGTTGTTGCCAACCGTAAATGTTGTGCTTGTTGGATTAACTGTGGTAGAGTTATTTCCAAAATAGTTAGCTGCGCCACCTGTGGTTTGTGCGGCCGTACTATTAAGTTTTATGTAGTTTCCTGCTGTTAAACTTCTATGCCAAACATTCCAATCTCCCGTGTTACCACTTCTTTTTACAATTATCATACCCGGTACAGAGCCAAGGTTATGTGACAAGTTCTGTGTAGTACCGTTTCCCGTCCATGTCACAATATCAAAGAACTTTGGTTGCTTGCGGAAGGTCCATGAAACTTCAGTTGCTCCAGATAAGTTGGTGTTTCCAGTGACGTATCCAAGAGTAAAGCCGGAAGAAGTAAAACCAGTCAAATCTGTAGAAGACGAACCATTAGTGCTGTTAGTTCGCAGTGAGTTTGAAACGCCCTGTACGGTGTTTGTTAACTCATGCGGATCCGCGCCGGCTCGGCTTTTCAGCCAAACCAACCCACCTTTACCAGACAAATCGATCCCGTTGACAATGGTCTGTGTAGCGCCATTGCCCGTGTATAGGTAAGTGCTGAACACATCTTCAATATATGTTGGCGTTGCTGCACCACCGGCCGCATAAACATTATAAGCAGCTTTACTCATTAAAATTGTCCTAGAACTGAAGTAGCGTAGTAGTTTGTTCCACCATCAATAGTGTATAGAGCAATCGTATCAACATAACCAGCAGTTGTGGATAGTGTTGGTGCTGTGTTTGATGGCCATTGAATACTAGATGGCCATGTAAGTGCATAACTTCCAGTTTGTGACAACTGAATTAAAAAACTAAATCCTGTCAGACTAGGTGGTGGGCTAGTAAAGATAACATTGGCCGCAGAGGTCACTACAGTTTTAAAAATTGTTGCACTAGCCAAGTTGCAAGTAATGTTACCAGATGCAATAGAAACGTTAGAGAATGTTTCTTGATATGTCTGTGCTTTAACGTTGCCGCTAATATTCACATTACCTGTAATACTGTTCAGACTTAAAGCTATGTTTGAAGCATAACTCACACGACCATCAGTTCCAACAGTAATTGTAGGAATAGAAGTAGTACCACCATAACTACCAGCAGAAACACCAGTTACCGCTAATTGAGTGGCAGTTAAGGTACCACTTGAAATTAAATTACCACTAACTCTAGTTAAAGCCATTTTTTATTCTCTTATTCTGGTTTAGTTGGCCACACAATATTGAATGGGTCAGATTGTTCTGTAACATCTCTTAATGCTTGGCGATATGTAGACCACTCTGTTGGCATTGGAGTAACTGTATCTGCGGCACGGATGGATAACCAATCTGTATCTTTCAACAAAGAATCTCTCTGTGAACGGACTTGTGTCCATCTCTCAGTATTACGTCTGGCCATGAATGCTTCTTCATGCTGAACCTTAGTTGTTGTTACACCTTCTACTGTGGTATCTGCGAATAGGTCTACTACTTCCCAGTTTTGTACCCAATTGCCTAGGCTATCCTGCACAACTCCATTCAAACGGATTGTTTTCAATGGGTCTGTATTAGTTGGTTGTGGTGCTTGTAGAACTGGATCAATTCCAATAAACTCACAAACAGATGCATCCCATACTGCTGGGAAAGATGTGTTCCAATGTAGGCGTCTTACTTCGCCTTGACTTAAAACTTGGCCTGTTTCTCTGATTCTATAGTCTGACATTTTTATTCCTTGATATTTGGATAGTTAGATTGATATTCTCTAACTGTATTATTTATGCGATTGCTAAAAAGATGTATGTGGCGGATGCTACATTAATTGGGAAATTAGTAGCATCGTTGTTGACAATGAAACCTGAGTTAGCTGGATCAACAGCATCATAAGCTGTTGCTTCAGCATCTGTAGTGTTTAATTTTAAGAATGGATCGTTTCCAGAAACAATACCTCGAGCAGTATCAAATGTATACCAATCGCCTGATGAGTCTGTACGTTTAATTAAAACAAACCTAGCACCAGAAGCAAAGCCACAATCGATAGTTTGTGATGAACCATTACCTGTATATGAACCAACTTTGGAAACACCAGCGCAAGTGGCAAAAAGGTAGGCTACAAATGTCTCCCCCGTAGGATAGTTAATATCTGGATTTTGAAAATACGTTGATGTAAGCGTGTAAGTGCTTCCGGCACTTTTTGCACTTGCGTTAAAAGCAAGTTGAAAGTTAGTCCCAATTAAAGGACTGTTGATATACCATGCGCCTGTAGTGCTTCTAACTTTTGCAATAATTAGTTCTGGCGCTACGGTTAAATTATGTGGGATTTGAGGGTTCCCTGCGTAATTTCCAGTATAGCAAACCTCATCAAAGAAGCCGGGAGCACGTTTTAAGTTGTACATAACAAAAGAAGTACCAGTCTCATTTAAGCCTGAAAAATTGCCAGTAGTTCCAATTACTATGGCTTCCATTTTATTTGAAAAACTAACAGATGCTTGTGAAGTGCTTTCATTGCTAGTGCCTCCCGTCCATAGCTTTGCAAGTGATCCACGCAATCTATCTACAAAACTTATACTGACTGGTGCAGTTGGGTAGTTTCTACTAATAAACCAAGATAAATCAGAATACTGTAAAGGAGATACATCAAATTCTCTATTTAGCGTGTTGGTTCCATTATAAGTTTCTGCCACAAAAACACTTGTACCAGTCGTAGGCACTTTCATCGGGCCACGGCGGATGGCTATGTAGATGTAGGTGATACTGGATACTAATACCCCACCAAACCCTGTGTTTGTGACGTATGGGCCGCCAAAGTCCGCTTCGGCCGTGCTGGTGTTTGGTGACAAATAACGACTGTTAACATAATTGACACTTGTACTATTACGAGCAGGCCATCCACGCATGGTGTCCCACACATACCAATCACTACCCGCCTCATTGGTTGCTTTTGCAAGAACCCATTGCGGTTCATAACCAAGGTTCACAGAAAAGTTACCGCTTCCGTCTGTTGTAAACGACCCACACGTAATCACATTGTCTGAAGCGGACGGGCCAAAGCCTCCTGCGTTGTGGGCGAATAGGTAGGCGACATAAGTGTTGCCGTTAACGTTTAGATAGTTGTTTGGGTCAGAACTTCCAAGGCTATTTAACACCCTAAAAAATCCGTTATACGACCCATCCACTGAACCCCAAGTGATTGTTTCAGAATTAACAGTTGAGGCACTAGCAGTTGAGTTAAGAATCAGGTTTTGATTTACAACTGCTAAGCTTCTATGTACCACCATCCAATTTGTTGAACCAGTGGACGTGCACTTAACCATGATGCAACCGGGAGTGCTTCCAAGCGAATGTGTTACATCCTGATAAGTTGCGCCATTCCCCGTATAAGTCACAATATCAAAGAACTTTCGTTGCTTTCGGAATGTCCATGAAACCTGAGTTTGCCCTGAACTATTAACTACGGTACTTGAATTTGGTCCAAGAGTGTACCCAGTTGTTGTGGCAGAGGTAATGTCATTTGAGCCTTGAAAAGCACTACCCTGACTTCCAGACGTTGTGTTGGAAATCAAATACTGGGAAGCGACGGTATCGGCAAGATAGTTGTTTTGGGCATTACTTCTGCTTTTTGTCCAAACCAATCCACCCTTAGTAGACAAATCAATACCATTGGTAATATTTTTTGTGGTGCCATTGCCTGTATAAAGGAATGCACTAAACACATCTTCAATATAAACCGGTCTAGCAGAACCAGCTGCGCCTTGCTGCAATAATTTAGGAGTTAATGACATAGATTATGCTGTGTAACCAATCAATGAAGAACCACGCCATGTTGTTCCAGTATTAGCTGTTGAGAAGATTAACAAGTCTTTACCTGAAGATGTGAGTGTTGGTGCCGTGTTGGCTGGCCACCTAACAGCTGCTGGGAATGTAACAGTATATGCACCGCCATTTGCCAACTCAATAACAAAAGAACTATCTCTTGCGACAGGAGCACCAGTGAATACAAATGCTGTTGTTCCTGCTGGATTTACAACAAAGTAATTTGCAAGTGCTACGTTAATCGTATTACTTGAGGTTGCCAATGTTACTACGTTCATAGCAACACCGCCATATACATCTAATGAAGTATTGGCAATTGCACCAGATGTGTTACCAACCGCAAATGGTCCACTTGAGTATGTTGGTACCGCACTAAACGCTACGTTAGCTGCATAAGTCACACGACCATCTATGCCAACTGTAACAACTGGAATCTGTGTTGCGCCACCATAAGAGCCGAATGTTACACCAGTATTACTTAAATCAGAAGATGGAATTGTATAGGCTGCAATTTTGGCACCAGTGATTGCACCATCGGCAATAGATGCCGTTAAAACTGTACCATCACTAGGTACAAATTTACTTATGATACTGTTTCTATATGTGACAAGAATGTTACCAGTACCGGACGATGGAGCACCGTCAAACGTAAGTGTTGTTCCACTTACAGTATAAGCCGTAAATGGGTCTTGTTGGACATTGTTAACGATAACTTCAATATCACCAGTAGCAAAAACTGTTCGTGATAATGTAAAAGCCGTTGTCGTATTATCACCATTAAACCTTTCGGTCAATGATACGAAAGCTGATGTGGATGGTGTATTACCGATATACATTAACTAATCTCCAGCACCGATAAAATAACGTCTGCGTTGGCGGTTGCTGAAACCTTAATTGCATCAGTTGCTTCCAGTACCAATTTTTGGTCTCCACCAATTGGAACTAAAGCACCACCAACTGCAATAGTTGCTTCTTTAACCATAAAATAGTCTGTGCCACTAACCGTAATGAATACGTTAGCGCTAATTGGTGATGTAGTCATATTAGCAATACTCATGCCAATGACTGTTGCTTGAACACCAGCGCCAGCAGTAAATATAGTCTGTGCAGCTGTGTTTGCATTTTTAACGTGATAATTTTTAAAAGAATTGGCCATGTTTTGATATCCTTAATGCCGTATTTATATTAGCCTAATGCTATTGCAAAGGCAAGACTGTCGCCAGTTGATACTGTTGCCGCATTCGCAATGTTAGCGTAAATTGCTGTATTAGCAGAACCTGAAAGCTGTGTAACATTTAAATTGCCACCAATTGTCACATTTGTGTTGGCATAGAATGTTGCTGAGTTACCACCATCTGTTAGGTTGTTGGTCGTAGTGATTAAAGACTGTGAAGCACCCAGCCATTGTTGGAATGTATTTGCCGTGGTTAGTTGATTAATTGCCATTATTGTCCCTTAGACGCAATCTGTTGTAACAGAGATTTGATTTCTCTGAATTCATCTTTTATTGATGCTATTTCATCAGATAAGGATTCGACAGTTGTTTTCATATCTTTTTTATACTTATGTTCCATCATAGCACCACGATTGATATTAATAATCGCTTTGCTTTTAGAATCCCTGACCAGGTCAGGGTGGCCTTCTACTTTGTATTCCATATTATGCCAATGCAACTAAACGTAGGTTTTTACATTTTGGTATCTGAGAACTATCATCAGACAAGAATACAATCTTAAATACGATTGCATCAAACTGTGGAAGGTTTTCTACCAATTTTTCTACTTCATTAAATTCGCCACCAAGAGAAGCTTGAACAGTTATGCCAGTAATTTCGGTATACTCTTTTTCTCTCAAATCAACTGTATCGCCAACTTCACTAATCTTGTAGAAGAACTTGATGTTAGCGTTTGTTGGTTTGGCCACATCTACGTAGAACTTAAACGAAGTAGATGGGTTGGTAAAATCGATTTCTCTTGTAATGTATTTAGAATAGGCTGATCCGTCATATGCAGCTTCTTCTGCAATGAAGTTTCTACCATTTGTGATAGTGTATGTTGCAGTTGCATTTGTGGATACATTTTGTGTACTTACATTATAGATGGAGATGTTTGCACCAGCATCTGTAACATCAATCACTCGGTATTGACCAGCATTCACACCGTTATTAGCGGTAACATTAATATATGTACCCTTAATAATTGATGTAGCATTAATCTTGTCTTGTGAACCTGATAGTGTAATTAGGCCTTGAGCACCAGACACTTGAGTAAAGATGATGTTATTAGCATTAGCAATAGTAACAATATCATTTGCAGAGATTTTATTTTGTGTGCTGTAAGTTGGGTTGTTAATCAAGTTACGAGCAAACACACCACCAATTTGTTTAGTGTCAATTACTGGTGAAACCAAGCTAGAAGACGTTGAGAATTCAATTCTATGAATAAACGGATTAGTGTTGCTCATTGCAACTTGTTTATTCACATTACTTGCCAATGTCTTAGTAGAATTGAAGTTTACATCATCTAATGCAATTGTAGTAAATGCAGAATCAACGCCATACGTGGATGAACTGGTTGTCTTAATCTTATTAACCAATGTTGTACCGGATGGAACAACGGCAGAGATTACAGGATAGTAAGTGTCATATGCAAAGTCTGTAGAAACTTGAATACTAGCACCACCAGTACGTGTTGTTTGCGTAATAGCATTCGACACATTAGATGGCAATGTAATTGTGTATGAGTCTAATGTTGTATTATCAATTGTAAAGGTTTGAGCATTTAATGAACTTACATTGATACCAAAGAAATTAGAGTTAGCAGATGAATTAATCAGATTACCATTTAATGGGAAACCATTAAGTTTGATTGAAGAACCTGTAACTTGGCCATGTGCTGGATGAATCACACGCATGATGTTGGAGTTTGCGTAAACTTCAAATGGGTCAATACCCAAAGAAATTTGGTCATAATATTCATCATCAACATTAAACTCAACAACACCAGTTACAGACGTATCAAATTCTGCACGATACAAATTAAACTTCATATCTTGGAATTGGTCAGCCTGCCACGTTGAAGCATTTTGTGATTTGAACAATACACCAATATATGGTTGTTCAGCAATAAATGCATTAGTTAGAATGTCGAATTCACCAACTTGTGCAATCCAAACTCTATAGTTGATAGAATCGGACAATAGAACAAAAGCGTATTCACCAGAATCTAAGAATACTGGACTCCCAAAACTAATTGATGTTGCTGTGCTACCATCAGTTGATGTATTAATGTTAGTAGGATAAACAACAACTTCAGATGATGGCAAAATAAACGAACCAGGAACACCGTTTTCCATTTTGCGAATTTGAACACGCATTGGAATAGTATCATCTTTACTTGAGAAATAAACATCAAGTTTAGACAAGTAGATTGGTGTATTGATAAAGAATGATTGCGCTAATGGATCCATGCCACCAGCAGACAAACAGTTTGCACCATAAGAATAACCAGCAGTTGGCTCTGCCTTAACTGTTGTAAGTACAGCTGACTGAGCATCACCTTTCCAATAATTACTTGTATTAGTTGCCTCAGGTACAGCACCGTTTATAGCTGCAATTGCATATGTAATTTGTTTAGCTGTAAAATCAGAAGCTACTTCTTTTGTTCCGCCATTGTTTAAATGGATTTCTGTAATGCCATTAACACCATTTTTGCCTTGTTCGTTATTTCTAATACCCGCATCAGTAATTTGTTTTGTGAGTGCATACAAATCAGCAGCTGCTGTATTATAATCGCCAATTGTAATTAAGTCAGGAGAAATTGCACCAACGTCAACAAAAGCGCCACCATTAACACTAGAAGCGCTAATCAAAGCATTAATACTTGCATAACCTTTGTTGGTAACTTGCTTAGAAAAAGAATCATACCAATATTGTTTTTCACTAGGCGCAGGATTGCGGCCAAAGGCATAACGATAAGTCACATCCAGATAATCTGGCGTTGGTGGCACAGGAGCTGGAGCAGGATCTGGTTCAACATATTCAGGAACATATGCCGATGCAACATAAGTTGGAGGTGGTTCCAAAATAACTTGTGGAGCTGGAACCGGTTTCTTAATCAACTGGCCATTTGAATTAAATTTCGCAACAGCAAAAGTTTCAAAGTCAGTACCACCAGCTGTAGAATCTGTTACAACAAACGTTGATTCACCAGTTGGCAAGTTAAACAAATTAGCCAAGTAATGGAACTCACCTGTAAGTTTACCTGTTTCATCAGTAATCAAGTTTTGTGAGTTTGCAGTAGCTGCAGCGGCCAATGCAGAGTTAGCGCCAATAGGATTTGTATTGATGCTATTACAATAGTTTGTAACATTGATGTTATCGAAGAATATATTAACTCTTGTCTTAGGTTTCATGCCCTCAGCAGTAAATGTAATTTTCACTGAGCGCATTTTTGGAACAAGAGCAGAATTTGTTACCAAATCATTGTTTGTTTTAGTATCTTGTCCCTCTGAAACAGCATAGTCAAGACCTGTCCTATCGTCTGTTCTTTGGCTGCCGTAATAGTTGGTTCTCCAATTACCCCAAACTGCATTATATGTACCCTTAGATTGTGAGGTAGCACCGAATTGGTCATAGTTGCCATTTTCATTTTTAGCAACCATCGGCAATTCTTCTTCACTAAACCAGATATCTGATGGTGGATCCAACTTGATAGAACCAGTCCATGTGATAACACTAAATGGGTTAATGTTTTCTGTCTTACTTGCCTTTTCATTTTTAATGTATGAAACGTCAGTATATGGCAAAGTAATCAAATCGTTTGTTAAAACATAATTGTTTGCAGTTCTTGCTGGTGTTGTTAAATTAATTTCTTGCAACGGAACAAATTGTGTTTTGGAAAGAGGTCTCAATTCTTTCTTAGTGTAATCAATAGAAACACCATAGTCACGGTTATAAACATCACCAACACCATGGCCAGCAAAGTTATCTACAACAAAACCATTTTTGAATCGGTCAAAACCATTTGAATCTTGAATCTGTAAAGACTGTGTATCTTTCTCCAACAAATTCAATGTTGTGTAATATTCCAAATTTTTAACACGATTTTCAATACGACCAATGTCACGCATAGTGTATCTACGATTATCAATAGTGGTTACTTCAATATCAGAAGTAATATCAAACACATATGGTTTTTGTTTAATTACAAACAAAGGCATTGTATCATCAGACACATTTGGCTCTTTAGGATTTAAAGAACTAATACCTTCAACAATAGAAAATATGCCATTCTTATCGAGGACAATCTTATCAGTTCTTGGCAAGTAATAAGAATAATCAGTTAGAACATCGCTAGATGGATCAATGAAGTCGTTTACAACAGCACCAGCTCCAGTGAATCCTGTGCCAGCATCATTGATTCTTGGTCTGAAGTCCAAGCAATCTCTTAGTTGGTAAGTTTTTCTGTTATCGGTAAATGTAGGAATATCTTTATAGGCAATTCCAGTATATGAGTTTACCGAAAAGTAATCACCAGAACCATGGGTAAAGTAATCAAAGGTAATACGAATTGGGTTAGTTGGTTTTGGTGAACCAGTTTTCAGTCTAACTTTGCCAAGGCCATAATACGTTAATTTTTGGCCATTGTCTAATTCATATCTGTCAGTAATGTCAACGTCTCCTGTCGTGTTATACGCAGTTCCAAACGCATCTGGAGACATCATTACAGATGTTAGTTTATAGACGTCAGCCTTACCTAAAGACACGACAGTTGCCTGAGCAGTATTGGCATCGGTATAATCAATTGTGGCACCAGACACCAAAGTTTTAGTTTTCTTGTCTGCCGCAGTATTTGTCTTTGTAAGTTTGCCAACAAGTGCCACGTCAGCAGTAGCATAGGCTGATACATTGGCAGGCGAGTTTGACAAAGCAGCAAGGTTAATAGTAACAGAAGTGCCGCCAACTGCTCGTGTCACAAAAGTTGTTGGATTCAAATATTGACCAGCGTTTGTACCACTCTTAACAACCAAGATGTAAGACGATGTGGAGATACTGTCAAAGGTCTCATCAGTACCAGCTGAAATGGTTACAGTATTAGAAGATAGCGTTCTTGCATATGAACGCTTAACATCATAAGAAGTTTCAATGTTTGTTGGGTCAACAGTTTTAATTGTTGAATATGGCAACTCAAACAAATGTGACAAGTATTGTGTTTCATTATATGCAGCTGTATCGTAAAATGCAATGATACCAGTTTGATTAGATGTTGGTGCAGTAGCTACCACTAAACTCACAGCATTTGTAACAGAAGTAATTCTATAACTTATACTGTTAATTGAAATAAAATCATTAGTTGTTACTTCATTGGTAAACAATGTAGCAGCACCAGTAATTACATTACTTCCGTTTGTTGTTGAAACAGAACCAGATAATGCAATTTGTGTTGGCGAAATGTTAGCAGTAAAATCTGCATAACCAGTATTGTCAACATACAACTGTTTAACATCACGCTCAAAGACATAACCAGGCGTCATAGAAACGTCAAATAACCAGCACTTGTAAATTGCAGTTGTAGTGCCTGCTGTGCCAGAACTGAATTCCATGGCTCTAATTTTACCAGTACCAATTGCAGTACCACTAGAAGAACCAGCAGTCACAGTATATTGGTCATAGAATGACACAGATGGCAACAACGACAAATCGGGAATTGAACTTAAACCAGTGATGTAGATATAGTTACCAATTGTTGTACTAACTACACCATTGTTTACGTTAGCATATTCTCTGGCTTTATTTCCAATAGTATATTTTGTTCGAATGTTCTCAACTTCATAACCACGAACGTATGCTTTTCCTGGCTGAATGATAGTCATTAACTTGTTATCATCACCACCATTAGCAGCCTCATAGTAACCATTACTTGAGACATTACTGCTCTTCAAATGGTTAATGATATTCAAGGTGTAAGGTTTTACAATGTAGTTGCCAGATTCGTCATATGTTCTTCTAGCAAATGTGTCACCCAAGATACTGTATCGTGGATCCAAGTTCTGAGAAATGACTTCACCATTTTCAATTTTAATTAATTCAATGAAGTTGGGGTCATCGTTAGCATTAAATGTGACAGGACGTGTGGCCAAGTCCAATGCAATTTTATAACGGTCGGCACCAGGCGCAATATAGTTACTTGCACCAACAGCTGGGTCAAGTAGTGAAGTATCTTGTGAAGAAGTTGTTGTAGATTCTGTTACTTGGAAACCAATAATAGTATTGTTAGCCAAAGCATATTTTCCTGCAACCAAAGTTTGATTGTCAAAATAAGCAAACACACCTTTAGTGAAGATAACACCAGATGATACAGAGAACGCAGTAGCTACACCAGTTGGAGTAGTAGCTGCAACTTGTAATGTCACATTGCCTGATTGTGTGGTAATTAACTCACCAGCCTGAAAGACTGTGTTAGAACCACCAGAATATGGTTGTGATGCTGTATATTTTACGTAAATGGTTGATGGGTCACCACCAGATGTTGAACTGATAGAATTAACAACAATAGCTTTTACGTTAGAAGTTAAACCTGTAATCGTTTCATTAATCAACGAAGAAATTTTAGTGTCAGAAGTATTAGCACCATATGATGCCGTCAATTTAACATAGTTGTACTTATTATCAACAGCTTGACCACCAGGAACAACGATTGAACCTTCTTTATAGATGCCTTGGCCAAAACGCTCAATTTGTTTTTGTAGTGATGTTTGTAACTGTGTTAATTCACGAGCCTGGACTGCACGACCTGGTCTAAACAAGATACGATAAAACTGTTTGGTTTCATCGTAGTCGTCATAGTAGGGATTAACATTATAGTTCTGCGCCATAAATTGCCTTTAAAACTGTATTACAAATTTAATATTTTCTGCTTGGCCATCTGCTCTATCAGTTTTGGCCGCATTCTCAACATAGAGAATGTCACCAGAATACGGTTCGAATTCTGGATTTATTTGTGAAACGATTGTTCTCGATACACCTGAAGTTGTTCCAGTTAAAGAAGCACCAACCACAAATGTTCCTTGTGTATTTGTCATTTTAACTGAAGTAGAGGTCTGAGAATAAACATAACCATATGCTGTTGCTGTATTTACTGAAGCACCTTGGTAAACATACTCATTAAGGGAATATGATGAACCCGCAGTCAATGTAATAGTTCTCGCCTGTGAAATAACAGCATTTGCTGTTGAATTATTTGCTACTGATGTAACGCCATATTTATGTGGGTTCCTAAGCAAACCAAATTGTCTAAAAGCAGTATCTACAGAAATTAAACCACTTTCTGTAGAATCAACTTCTCCAATTTTACTTGCAACCATAACATTAGTAGCAAGTAAGTCTTTAACTGGATTCTTTGCATGGCCATATTTTGGCGCAATGATACAACGAGCATTTGCATTAGTTCCAGAACCAAAGATGATGGCGTTAGCATACGTATAACCAGCACCAATTGTAGTTACTGTAATCTTATTGATTGCACCATTAGATACAGTTGCTGATGCAGCTGCCAAAGTGCCATCTCCGTCAAAGTAAATTCTTGTGGAGATTGACAGGTTGTTTGCAGTTGCGGCACCACCGCCATTAGCAGTAGTGGCAGAAGACAACGTAATCTTATTGTTTGGTGAATCTAAGTTGGAGATAAAAGCACCAACTGGAATACCAGTTCCTGTAACAGACATGTTGGAAGAAACATTAGTTGTATTGGCCAATGTAAGAATTGTGCAACCTGTTCCAAATGCGGAACAAGTAATAACGTTATGGTAATAACCTGTACCGCCAGTTTGAATAACCACAGTTGTCAATTCGCCAGCAACCACACCCGTATCATCTAAACTATAGTCAGACAATGTACTAGCGGTGTCAGACCTTCTTGGTGTTGGAATCCAATCGTTAGTTAAAAACTTGTTGGAAGAACGAACATTAAACATGTACTTCCAAATATAACTGTCGGCTGTTGAGATTACACCATTTGAAGTGGTATAGTCTCCTGTTGGTTCAACTGTCGAATTAGCCGTTGCATTATTAGACAAACATTTGTAAACATTTTTAGTCGAAGTAATGACATACATCGGTTTCAAGTTTTGACTAACGTTTGCGGTAATTAAGTTTTCCAAGCCAATAGTGTCGTCATACTGGCGGTACTTTGTGTTTGCCGTCCAGTTGACCCTTGGAATAACATGTTCTACGTCATTTGCAGTAACTTTCTTAGCTGCAAACATATTGTCCCAAACTTCTTTTTCATTTGAGATGGTTTCTACGATTGAATCTGGAGATGCCTCATTAGCATATGCCACGTGGCCACCAATGAAGACGTATTCAATTGATGGAGTAGTATCGCTAAAAGAGTTTTTAAATCTCTCAGCGCTATTCAAAGGTAGTTTTTTTGATGTGTAATTTGTTGCCATGAACTATATTTATGTTACAATTATCAAAGATTGTGAGTTGGCATTGGTTGTAAATGCACTGGATACAGTTAAAGATGTATTACTTGTAATAGCATTAACTGTTCTGATTTGATTATTTACAGAGATGTTTGAACCAACTGTTAGAATGCCACGACTGTTGGCCGTAACAAATTTGGTCAAAGTACCTGTTACGTGAATTGAACTATTGACATTGACTCTGCCGGAAACAGAAACTTGTTTATCCGAAGACAAACTAATATTTGTGTCAATAGTTCTGTTAATTGGATATTCAGCATACTGTTTGAAACCAGCTGGGTGTAACAATCCTTTTAAAATCTCTCTATACTTAGAGAATTCAACTTGTACGGATGTCACATAAACAAAGTCCGTGTAATAGTTTAGGCCTTCAAGTTTTCTATCCAATGAGGACAGAATACCTTCTGAACTATTCCATTTACCTGGGAATGAAACATAAGACCTTTCAATTACGGCCTCAGCAGTCGCAGTTCCATCTCCAGACTGTGATAAATCAACCGCAGGCAAAAACTCATAACCTGAACCGGTGTCAGTAACACGAATTGATTGAATCTGGCCAACAACTGTAGATGTGTTACCACTAATGAGCTCTGAGTCACCCATAATAGAAACAATCTCCACGTTAGCATTTACAGCTGATGTGTTTGCAGAAGAAATGGTAATAGATGGGAAATTGTCTTGTACGTAACCTTGGCCACCAATTAAATCTCGGTCATATACACCAACTTTTGCAAATGTGGATGTTTTAGTGAATGCTACGTTGACATTGAATGATGTTGATGATGTGATACTGTTAATGTAACGAGCTTCCAAATTAATCATAATCTGGTCACCAACGAACAAATCAGATGTGAAGTTTGTTCCAGTACCAGTAACTATAATATCACCAGATGATGCGTTTGCGGTACCTGGAATTCTGGAAGGACCAAATTCAATCCTAGTAATTGCACCAGTTGAACTGACGTTAGTTACCGCAGCTGCAGCACCTGCACCTGTTGTTGATGGTGGGTTTGCACCAAAGACAACTTCATCGCCTTTTTTATAACCTTGGCCGCCAGCATTAATTCTGATTCTACCTAAAGAACCAAAGTCTTTTAATCTAACGTTTGTGTTAGCAATAGCCAAAGGACTATTAGCATTATACGTTATAGTATTACTTGATGAATTTGATGAAAGAATGGATACATTGGTGATTGGACCTAATGAGGTCAATGTTGTTCTGGACAACGCATCAACAATTCTTGTACTTGCATTTTCACCAGTTGGAATTACATTAGCTGGAAATCCATAATCTGTATTTGAAAGTTGTATACTAGAATATGTCGAGATAACATCAGTAAACAAGGTGAATGTGTTTGGACTAAGTGTACCGCTTGTGTCAACCGTATTAATCGCACCAGTAACAACTGTGCCACCTGGACCAAATCCTTTAAAATCATCACCTGATTGGAATCCTGCACCACCAAAACGGACATTCATTACGTCCACAAAACCTGTTGAAATAGAATCAACTACAGCTTCTGCTCTGGTTGTAAAACCACCACCATTAATTGGAACTTGGTCGCCAATATTGTAACTTGCGCCGCCATTGATAACATTGATTAGGTTAACAGTAGAGATGGTGTTAGAACCAATGGTGATTAATGTTGTTCCATCATCACCAATAATCTCACAGGTAATTTCTTCAGCATTTAGGAATGTGCCATCTAAATTCTTGGTATTGATATACAATTCAATGGCTGTTTGTTGTGTAATTAACCTTGGTGCGGCACGTTCAACAATTGCACTGGCACCAGATGTTGTACCAATAATTCTTCTGGAATTAAATGCGTCAAAGTCAAAGCTTGGATAATATACTTTGATAACCATGCCAACTGGCGGTGCGGTATAAAAGATTAACTTTTTAGTTTCTTTACGTACAGTATATCCACTATTCAACAAAACACCATTTTCATACACACGAAGGTCTGTTATAAGTGCTTGCTGAGCCAAATAGAATGTGGTGGTTTCACCATCACCAACATAAGAGGTATATACATCATTGTCAATTCTAAGAACATTCTCAACAACCCAATCGCCAGCGGATGCTCTAAGAATATTGTCTTTTGGCAAAGTAAATTCAACTTCTTCACCATAAAGAATTCTAAACAACAAACTGAAAGACTTCTCACTACCTCTTGATAGGTACAATGGAAGAACATTCTTAATTAAAAATGCTTTATCAATCTGTTCTGCTTGCGGCAAAAGCGTTGCAAAATTTGATACGAAACTTTCTCCAAACGCATCAATTGAATCATCAACGTCAGAAATATATCGTAAGTTTTTGGCCTGAGTAACTAAATCATTCTGTTGGGTTCCTTGTTTAGTTTCAAGGAACTCATAGTAAGCTTCTAAGAAGTTTACGAATAATGGATATTCTTCCCGAACATACTCGGGTACTTGTTGATTTACAAGAATTGAATTTTTAAAATCTGACATTACGAATTAACTTTTAATAATTGCGTAGCAACTGCTGATGGGTCTGTTTCATCAATAGTAATAATAGTGTTTCTAATCGATTCAATAATACCAGATTCAGATTCTATACTCAAACGAATTAAACCATCTGAAGTAGCAACTGCTAAAATTCTTAAATCGTTGATTGTAATAATACCAGTTGAGTAATTAATTGTACCTACACTTGGATTTATAACTTGCCTATTGGCGGTACTATCGTAATAAATTGTTCTAATTGTTCCAACTTTAGTATCGATTACAGCCGATGCTGCAGCGTTATAACCATCACCACCTGTAATAGTAACAACTGCACGGCTATAGTCAGAGCCACGATTTGTCATTTTGATTTCAGTAATTCTACCATTTTGGATTACAGCCACAGCTGTTGCACCTACGCCATCTCCAGTAATTGTTACCGTTGGCACAGTTTGAAAACCATAGCCTGCGTTTGAAATTTCGATAGAAGAAATGCCGGTTGAAGATTGTGGAATTTCTTCAATGACAGCAGTACGACTAACACCACTATTATCAACTGTAGTAAACTCCGATGAGGTCATTCTGTTTGTGATTGTGCCACGATGTAGTGGAACACCAAAATTAATAGTATAATTAGACGTTGTTCCTACTTCTGGTTGGAATCTTTTTTGTAATCTAACAATCGTTTCTGAACCAATGATACCATTGAAGCTAACATTGTCAATTTCGTCTTGTAATTTCGAGAGAGCGAAAACACTATTAAATTTATTAAGGTAAGTATTTTTGTAACCAATGATTCCGTTCCTGATTAGAGTTCTTAATGTATTCTCATTAAGAGATGTTTTTCTATCATCATATTTCACAACCGAGTTTAAAATCAAATACAAATACTCGGGGTCACGAATTTCAGCGCTAACTGAAACAATGGCCTTTGGTTTAATAATCTCATTGATAATTCTTGTCTTTTCTGATTCTGTGATATAGTAGTTTTCTTTTGGTTTCAAAGAAATCAAAACTTTACCATAGATTGGTGGAATTTCATCTTCACCACCCCATACTGATAATGAATCAATACTTGGATAATTCTTCTTAATGTAGGACTCATAGTCCACCTTAGTAACTAAACGATTCTGCGTGGCAAATTGAACTGGTGATGCTGATTTAATTTCATCAACTGTTTCTCTATCTGAGCCACCAGCTGCAACAGAGACAACTTGAATTACACCGGTACTGTAAGGGCCAATGGCAGAAGACATTCCGAAACCATCAACCTTGTTGGCTAAAGTGCCGTTTGTTGACAAATAGCCAACTGAAATTACAGAACCATCTTCAATCTTACGACCAACAGTTCCATTACCAAAATAGATTTGATATTTTCCGCCTTTAGATTCTTGCAAATAGAATACGGCAGAGTCAGCGCCAACATCCAAAATATCCGTCACTTTGTTATAAACTGTGGTTGATGTATTACTTGTGGATGGATTTACTGATACAGTAATTGTGGATGTATCAATGTCCATATCAGGCAAAGTAAATATTGACTTTGGATTAGCACTCTCATCATAATTGAAAGTGTAATTCAATAACTGGCCTTCTTTGATTTCTAAATTCTCAAAGTAATAACTGGTGTCAGATTTTGTGACAGTAACGCCATTCATAACCACAAAACCAAAAATACGTTTATCTACCAACTTAGAATTAAAAACATATCCCTTTGGAATAGTTAATGTATCCAATGTTGTGTTACCACTATTGATTGTTAGGTTGATAGTTGCTGTAGGTGCAGTTTTAGAATAAGGCACATAGCCTAATGTCTTGGCATGAGAAACCACAGAATCACGCAACAGGGCAGTATCTAAGAATGCCTCGTTGGCAACCATGTTTAGATAGTAGGCATTATAGTGTGTATTGTAAGCTAAAAGATTAACCAAAACATTTAAACCAGAACCCTCAAAATCATAATCTTGGAATTCAGTTTGTTGTTTTAGGAATGATTTTAGGTTGGTCTTGATTGTATCGAAATCAAGGTCTGTTACCTGTAAACGATTTTGTGCCATTTATCGTACTCGTTCTAAGAAAAATTGTATTGTTACTGGTTCGGTTCTGTTGACAATGAAAAATTCCATCGCAATCCTAAAACCATTCTTATCATAATCTGGAAATACTTGTACCTTTGAGACACTAACTCTAGGCTCAAAGTTTTGAATTGTTTGCGTTATCTCACGTTGAATGAGAGTTGCCGATACTGGATCCAAAGGCTCAAATAGTAACTTTTGGATATTACAACCAATTTCTGGTTGAAAAGGCACTTCATAATGCTGAGTCAGTACCAAATTCTTAATGGAATTGATTACCGCCATCTCAGCAGTATGTTTATTGATATCTTTCCTGATTGGATGAATCTTAAAATTCAAATCCAAGTCACGATATTCTCTTACGGTTGTGGTTATTCCTATTGCCATTTTCTATTTATTCAACCTATCCTATATAATAGTTTACTTGAGCCAATATAATTTTTAATTAAAAAGTCTTCTGTTTGACCTGTACTTCCAACACCACGAGCCTTTTTGTAGTCTGTAAGAATACTTAACGAATTCTTATAAAACTGCTCATCATGGACTCTGCGGTCATAGAAGATGGAGTTAGCAGAATTAGCTGTGGTTGCTATGGCATTTACTGTGTTGAATGTCAGATTGGAAGTTCTAATGAATGGATCCATTTCGCTACCAGAACCTGAAATCGAAATACTACTGTTAATCGTATTTGCATATGTGACCACAGTATTATAGATTGATATCAAATCATTAGCCACAAACAAGCTCGTAAAGTTGCCCATAATTGGTGCATTGTTGGATACACCTTCTGTTTGGTAAATTAATGAGACTACTGCTTTGCCTGTTTGAACGGCAGTCTCATAATGTGGTAAATTTGCAACACCTTGGTCAGATGATACTGTTATAGAAGTTACACCTGAAATTCTGTTCGTGTGAGCAAGGAAGTCACCAGCTTGTGTGTTACCGGTTGCGCTATTACTGATGTAAGCAAAAGTGCTACGAATATGAGTCCACAGACCAGTCAAATTACCTGAGCCTTGTAGTGAGCTTGTAACATTCACCAAATTATTAGATACACTCCAAATATTACTTGTCACATTAGCACAAGGATTAATAAAGTAACCACCAGTATCATTATTAGCTAAATCAGCAGCTTGCCAAGAAGTCAACATCTTCGGCATAGAATCTAGTGTCGTTCTCACTTCAGTAGATAATTCACTAATAACTGAATTGGTATCTACGTAGTTATAATTTAATCGGGAAAACAAAGAAGCCATAATATATTCCTTAAATCATTGGACCAGAAATTGGTGGAGAAGTTGGACCTTTAGCCATATGAATATGTGTGTCAAATATTTTTGTATTAATCATATCAGTCATCAATACGGCTGACATTGTGCCAAATGAACCAAGTGGTGCTTTAACTTGCACAGCAGCAGTCACAGAACCTGGAATAGCAATTGGAAAACCTACAGCTAAACCACCAAGTATAGAAACAAAACCGGATGGTCCTGCATTTACACCCACGCCAGCTGCAACCCAATTTTCACTCGTAATGTTTGTTGCGGAGATACCACCATTAACTGATAGGTCACCCTCAAGTCTCATGTGGTCACCAGTAACTAACCTCAGAGAACCAAGAAAATCAGAACCACATCCAACAGTCATGTTACCATCGGCTAAAATTCTAGATTCACCTTTAACAACTTGTGTGTAATCACCTTTAACAACTTGATTCAAATTGCCTTCAATCAATTCTGTTTTATTGCCCTTAATATTGACAATAGCATCACCTTCAATAGTGATGTTGCAAAATCCAGTAATGTGTACGTATTTGTTACCAGCAATGATTTCATAACCATCGCCTTCGATTTTATGTGTCTCATCACCATTAGAATGCATTTCAATGAATGTACCTGTTCTGTGGTGAATGCGGATACGTTCACGGTCAAACGTATCATCCAATTCAAATAAGTGTCCCGATTTTGTTTGTGTAACGTTATTGTCAGGATACTTTGGAGGATTTTCTACCGAAGCCTCAGACTCTCTTTGTCTCCAACTATAATCTGGTGGAGAATATTCATTAGTAATTGCCATATTATTTAAGCCAGTTTCGCATTAGTTGGGTCTGTGATATTAGCATTAGAAATAGCTGTTGCTTCTGTTGATGCTGTCAAAGACGATGTAGATGGCACCAATGAACTATATGCTGTAGGTGATGCCATGTAATTTGTAAATGCGGTTTCAGATGCTTTAATGTCGGCCGCACTTGATGGTGCCACAAGAACTGCACCTAATTGTTGTGGTGTACTGGCCAAAATAGCACCTTGTTTAGCAACTTCCGCAATTTCAGTACCAACTTCATTAACAGCAGTGGCCAATTCTTTTAAATCAGAAACTAAACCAATATCAGCAAAACCTGTTGTAAAACCAGCAAGTAATGATTTATATAAGTTAGCCAAACATTGTTGAAATTCTGCTAATAATTTTGCAGGCAAGTTTAAGATGTATGCAATCATTGCTCTAATCTTTGCAACAATTTTTAAATAACCGGCAATTGTTTGATTAATGTCTTTAATAAAATCAGTAACTTTTTTTATTTCTCTTGCAATATTTTTAGCAATTTCAGTAAGTTTCAAAACTTCGCCAGACCTATCTGTAGCTCCAAGAGTCTTCAGTAAAGCAGCTATTGCAGCTTTAATTGCAGCAACAACTTCACTAAATTGTCTTGTTACAGCACCAACAACTCGGTCCGTTTCAATTGTAATATCACAAACGTGAATAAGTTTGTTGTTTGTTCTATCAACACCAGTGCCCGTGACAACACTTCTACCTGTTGGTGCAGTTGAGGGATAACCTACATTTCCCGCTGGATCACCGGCCGGTTTAACTGGTCTTTTTGCTGTTACCACAAGTTCTGGCACTTCTTCTTCAGATACAATACCAGGAATTACACCCATCACATAACCAAATTGTGCAGAATCAGGATCAGGAAAATACACCAAAACCCAATCACCAAGTTTAGGTGCAGAAGCTTTATCAGAATTGTTTACTGCAAATAATGGCTGAAACCACGGCAACGTTGTAGTTGGAATTCTTTGTTTATCATCATCGTGTATTTCAATAACTCTAACCCTCAAACGATGCAGTTTTAATGGGTCATCAATATCTTCAATGATACCATGGTACATACCTTGGTGTTGTTTATATTCTGTCTTCATTACTTAAACGATTCCATTTGTTTATCCATCTCCTGCTGATTTGCAGTAAATTCAGGTCTTTCGGTTGAATCTGTTACCGCTTCCACAATGGTTTCAAACCTATTATGTCGTATCATATGTCTTGTAGCCAAAATAGCGTATTTGCCCTTTAACGTAATATCAAAATTATCTGTATCATCTGAATCAAAACCTCTACGTGGTACATTTAGATACAATGTTTTTCCAGATGTTACCGCAAAGTTACCAGGAATAACCAGTCTTAATCGTTGACTCACAAAATTTTGCAGAATTGATTCTCGTTGAAAAATGTATTGTTGAGGAGTGTCTTGATTCTGCAAAGGCTCTGGATCATTTTCATTAATGTATGCAGTAGTTTGTCGCTCAGTTGTATCCAAATAAAATATTTTTCTGGAGTTATTCATATCATAGTTACTATTACCATACTTCGTTTGAGATTTTGCTACAATTCTATTTGGATTAGCATGAGCCGAACCTTCGTATATATCATTGAAGGTGTAATTTGTTTTTTTCAACGTTCTAGTTACTGGATCAAAACCAACAACACTACCAGAATATACACCAGCTCTAGTATTTTTTATGAAGTCTGATTGTGTCATTACTTGCATGTGTCTAACGCCAATCATTTCTTCATTTAATGTTCCATCGGGCAAGTTTTTAACAGAGAACGTCAAATTTAAAAGTGGTTCACTAGACATAATTGTATCTAATGTGCTTAAATTGTAACCATCATTGTTTTGAAAGAACATGAAATTCGGTTTAGAATTATTATTTAAAGCTCTTTTGACACACCATTGAATAGCATCAAATGGTTTTAAGTTTGGTATGACTACCTTATTCAAACCATTTGAAGCGTCATAAACACCAGTTAATGTTACATTATCAGGTTTTAAATAATCCCTAATGATAGCCAAAATAATTTCAGTATATGTGCCTTCATAATAATGACTGACTCTTTGTTGCTCAGAGAAAATTAATTCTTCCGAAGAAAACTTTAAAATATAGCTCTCACTGGTTTGATTCATAGTCTTTCTATCAGTTTGGCTATGAACACGATACTTTCTTTTTATTGGAAAAAGGCCATCACCCTTGTCAATTTCCACCAACAAATATTCTGTTCCATCTAATAGTAATTTTTGTGATAAACCAATAGCATCGACAATCAACATATTGCCGGTTGCACATGGTGCCAACATACTATCATACAGGTTGATTTCTTCAAACATGCCACGTAAATCAACCGAACCAAATTTTGTTACCAGATCCAATCTCTGAATATCAAAATCTGTAGGTTGTAGCAATTGGTTTTCGTTCATACAATGATATCAGCAATCACACGTTTAAATTCTTTTTCAACAACATCAACTAATTCAGGTTTTAAAATTTTTATTGACCTTTTAGCATCATTAGCTTCAACTTCATATTCATAATATGTTTTAAACTCTTTGCCAATATCAATCGTTATGGTATTACTATCAGGTAATGTATAAGTTGTTGTTGAAGATGCAACATTAGCATACGTTGCAGAATCGATTTCTTTTTTAATTATCGTAGATATACCAGAAACTGGTTCTGTTTGTGTTTCAATTCGATAATAAGAATGTGTGGTTTGTACCGCCCATTCGTAACCTGTTTGACCGGCAGCTGCATTGGCAGAATATTTAGCTTCAATGTATTTAATAACGTTTCTTTGTGTAAGAGGCCAATCATACATTGGATCAACAATGTCATTAAGATTCATAATAATCCAATGTTTTTCGGAAGAACCATAAATTTTAGCAGCAACAATTTCAGGTGTTTCACCATCTTCAACACTATACTCATAGTAAATAGAACTGTTTTTCTTAAACTCCTGTTCAAAAGAAAATCTTGTTGTGATGTTAGTTAAAACATCCAAAGATTCCATTTCGGAGTTTGGAGTATAATAAACTTTTGGGAAATGTTTAAAGTATTTTGCCATATTAAACACCTCCATTAGCAATATCAAATTGATTTGGTGCGTTTTGTCTTAGTGTTGGATTGTAATAATTTTTAGTAATAATTTCGGTTTCTGTAAATGACAAATCCAAACCAATACCAACTGGCATACCAGTTCCGCCTTTTGATGGTGAGTTGGAATCAATTGTTTCATAAGCTGCAAAAGTACCTGTTGGTGCATAGTTTATATCTAGACCGGTTAGTACACAGGTTGAAACTTTTGGAATGTTCACATTTTCTTGGCCATTGTACATGAATTGAATATCAAATTCAGATGGTGGAACTAAAAATCTACCATAAGTACCATTCAATAATTCTGGTGCTTGGTGATATTTAAACATTTCAATAATGTCAATAACTTCTCTAGCCTCTCTTTGACTCCTTGGATAGAACATAAAAGAAAATCTAAATTGTCTAAATTGTGGCTTACTATAAATTAACTCTAATTGTGGATTCTGTGCAATCACACCACCAGTTGCCGAAGTCAATGCAGTAAAGAGTGGTCCTTGAGAACCACCAAATTTCGATGTTAAAGCTGCAACTGCAAAAGGAGACATGTTTTGAAGATTAACTCTGCCTGTTGCTTTATAATCATTGTAAGCATCTAAACCTGCCGCAGCACCTTGAGCAAGCGCACCCGGTATACCAAAAGCATCAGTTAGTGAAACGTCTGAATAACTCTGTTGATAATTAAAATTCAATGTGTCTGGCATATACAAGGCAATTGTATCTTTCGTTCTTTTAATGGAACGAAAGAGATTTCCTTCTTTCAATCTACCAAAGCCAGCATTTATTTCTTGACCAATAACATCACTAGCTTTATTCACATATTCATTATCAGCATTTGTTACAAGGCCTGATATGGAAGATGATACAACAGATTTAATTTTTTCACCCACATTACTTAGTGCACCAGTCAATGTATTATTGTTATTTTTCTGAGCATTGGCAAGAACTGTTGGCATTGGACCAGAGTTATCATAATTAGCTTCAAATTGTGTTCGTCTTTGGACATTGATAAAAAACATCATATAGTGTCCCTTATCTGTTGCGCCAAGGTCTATTGGATATCTTTTATTATCGACACTATAAGAATTCAATGATTTGAAATTTCTTGTAGCGTCCGGTTTGAAATTTATGTCCGTTAAAGAGAAAAGTGCCATTTGTGGTCCTATAGAATTTACTATATATTTATATGACTTCCTTAAATAAAACATACAAAGGAATATTCAAACCAAAGAACCCAGCAAAATATAACGGAGATGCGTCAAACATCATTTATCGTTCTTCGTGGGAACTCAGGGTTATGAAATATTTTGATGACAATCCAAACGTGATTTGGTGGGCTTCCGAAGAATTATCAATTCCTTACAAGTCTCCAGTGGACAACAGAATGCACAAGTATTACCCTGATTTTGTTGCAAAACTCAAAGTGAAAACTGGCCTGATAAAAACTGTAATGATTGAGGTAAAACCAAACGCCCAAACCAAGATGCCAGTACAGAAACGGCAGACAAAACGATTCATTCAAGAGGCGGCAACTTACGCCATTAATCAAGAGAAGTGGCGAGCAGCCGACCTATTCTGTAAGGAACATGGATGGCAATTTCAAATATTGACTGAAAAAGAACTTGGACTTTAATATAAATAACCAATGGCATATCTATTAGACAGAATAAATCAATCGTTGATGAAACAAGGTTTGACACCAAGAACAAACCAAGCACGCTCGTGGCTTCAATCTAAAATAACTGAATTGAATCCCACAAGACAAGCATTACTACAGGATAGAACCCGTCTAAAGGATAATACCATAATTGGGAAAATGTATTTCTATTCATACAGTCCCAAGACGAAAGCTTCGTTGCCATACTACGACCGGTTCCCTTTGGTACTACCAATAGAACAATACAATGACGGATTTTTAGGGTTGAATTTACATTACATTCACCCAAAGCAACGGATGATTTTGTTGGATAAATTGAGTAGTTTTGCGACCAATAAAAACTTTGATAAGAGCACCAAATTGCGTTTAAGTTATGCCGTATTGGCATCGGCTTCTAAGATATTTGAGGCGCAACCATGTATCAAACGTTATCTATATTCACATGTTGGTTCCAGATTTTTGGAAATTACAGCTGATGAGTGGGATATAGCTGCATTATTACCAATGGAAAGTTTTGTCGGTGCTTCAACAAGTAAGGTTTATGCCGACTCAGAGGGAAAATTCTAATGGCTTTTACACCACAATCATTTCTGTCCAATATCAAAGCTAAAGATGGCCTAGCAAAGAACAACCGTTTCGAGGTTATTCTTCCTATTCCACAATACGTTAATGATTTCGTTAAATCATCAGCACTCGAAAAACTTTTAAATCTACCAACAACAATTGTAACAGATGTTTCAGATGCTATTAATCAAATTTTAGGCAATGAATCTGCGGACGGCCAATCTAAAACTAGCAATGCATCTATGTCCAGATATTTGGCACTTCAATGTGAAAGTGCTGAATTGCCAGGTAGAGAATTAATAACAACTGATGTTAAAATTTATGGACCAACATTTAAAGTTCCATATCAAACTCAATATAATCAGCTTGCATTAAATTTTGTATGCACAAACGAATTCTATGAGCGCAAGTTATTTGACCGCTGGTTAGATGCAATTATGCCATCTGATACCAACAACTTGCGTTTTCCAAAAGGCGGTAACACTGGTACTGGTTACATGACCAATATTAAGGTTATTCAGTATGATGATTTTATCAAACAAATTTATGCGGTGGAAATGATTGATGCTTATCCAATTTCCATTGCTGCTCAGCCATTGTCATGGTCTGAAGAAGGATTTCACCGATTGACGGTTCAATTTGCGTACCAAAAATACCGTGTGGTATATTCTGGTCAATATGATATTGCTGCTGCGGCAGCTCAACTATTTGGAGACAAAGCATCCAGATTCTTCGACAAAGCTGGTAACTCAATTAGTGAAAGACTGATTACACCAGTTAGTAGATTAATATTTTAAATGTGAGGATATAATATGGCTTTACCAAAAATTGATGTGCCTGTATATGAAACTAAATTGGTTTCAACGGGAAAAACGGTTAAATTTAGACCGTTCTTAGTTAAAGAACAAAAACTTTTTATGATGGCTTCAGAATCAACTGATGTTAAAGAAACAGTTGGTGTTATCAAACAAGTTTTGAATA
>Ga0164293_10000673_pt1 | contig 27761 bp, 27 predicted proteins | sample GEODES118metaG_FD_111487 | JGI IMG/M metagenome (GOLD analysis project Ga0164293, IMG submission 111487) | Eutrophic lake water microbial communities from Lake Mendota, Wisconsin, USA - GEODES118 metaG | ecosystem: Environmental > Aquatic > Freshwater > Lake | place: USA: Lake Mendota...
CTCGGGCGCATCGACGACGTGATGAACATCTCCGGTCACCGGATCTCCACCGCGGAGGTGGAGTCAGCACTGGTCGGCCACGCCGGTGTCGCCGAGGCGGCCGTGGTTGGCGCATCCGACGAGTACACCGGCCAGGCGATCTGCGCCTTCGTCATCCTCAAGGAGCACCACGCCGAGATGTCCACCAAAGACATGGTGGACGTACTGCGCGCCGAGGTCGCCCGAGAGATTTCACCGATTGCCAAGCCGCGCGAAATCCACGTGGTTCCTGAACTTCCCAAGACCCGCAGCGGCAAGATCATGCGCCGGTTGCTGCGCGATGTCGCCGAGGGCCGTGAACTGGGCGATACCTCGACGCTGGTCGATCCGACCGTCTTCCAGGCGATCCGGGCCAGCAAGGCCAACTAGCCTGCCGCTGCTCAGGCCGGACCGGGGGCCACGTCGACGGTCGGGACGAAACCTGCGCCGGGCCGATCCTTGGTGGCCAGGTCGGCCAGGATCGAGTTCATCGACATGGTGATCGCCGGTGTGTGCAGCGGTATGTACTTGATGACACAGGTGGGCAGCCCTTCGGTGAAGGCTCCGTGGATCATGCCGACGAGTTTGTTATTGACCGTGACCGGGGCCCCGGAATCACCGGGCCGCCCGCACACCTGGTTGACGATGGTGCCCGGGTCCTGGCCGGGACCCCACGTCACCCCGCAGGAGTAGCCAGTGGTGCGGCCGAGCTTGCACGCCACCTGGCCGAAGGCCGGATCCGGTCCGAGACCGTTGATGATGAACCCGTTCCAGTTCGAGACGGGTGCCACCTTGGCCGGATCGAACCGGATGACGGCGTAATCCAGTCCGTCGTTTCCGGCCACCATGGTGCCGAGGGTGCCGCGGTCCTGCGCACCCTCGGCGGCAACCTGGGCGCCGGGACCGCCGCAGTGCGCGGAGGTGAAACCGACGAGAGCCCCGGTGCGGTCGGTACCGATGGCGGTGAGCGTGCAGAACGCCTCACCGTCGATGACCAGGCCTGCACCGCCGCCGAGGGGCACGGGATCCTCAGCCGCAGCGGTCGGCGATGTCGGCAGAAGCGCGGCACAGGACAGGGCTACGGCCCCCAAGACCCCCAAGGCCCGCAGTGCCGCCGCCGCTGCTCGCCGCTTACCGGTTGCCCTGGTCACCGCCACCTCCATTGCCGACCCCCTTGCACCACAAGCCTAACTTAGTCACTCTAGTAACTTCTGTAACAACGCCCGGGGTACCCCCGTCGCGTGTTCGACGTGGCAACATGAACCGCGACCACACGACTCTGGAGGACTGCCGTGAGCAAACGGGATCGCAAGAACGGGGTGCCCAACACGGCTACCTCGATTCCGCTGGTAGACCCGCATGCGATGCCGCCGAATCCATCGATCGGCGACCTGGTCAAGGACGCCAGCGCCCAGGTCTCAACACTGGTGCGGGCCGAGGTCGAACTGGCCAAGGCGGAAATCACCCGAGACGTGAAGAAGGGCCTGACCGGCAGCATCTTCTTCATCATTGCCCTGGTTGTGCTGCTCTACTCCACCTTCTTCATGTTCTTCTTCCTGGCCGAACTCCTGGACACCTGGTTGTGGCGCTGGGCGGCGTTCCTGATCGTCTTCGTCCTCATGCTCGTCGTCACCGCTGTTTTCGCACTGCTCGGCTACCTCAAGGTGCGACGGATCCGCGGACCCCAGCAGACCATCAAGTCGGTCAAGGAGACCACTGCCGCGCTCAGCCCGGGGCTGTCGAAGTTCGCCGGCGGGACCTCGTCGTCCCCCACTTCTGCTCCCGCACCGGTCCCGCCGCGCATTCAATCGCCGGCTTCGCAGCGTCCTGCCGTTGCCGCCGCCCCCTATCAGCGGGACGCATACCCCACCGAGACCGTGGAGTACGGGCAGACCGCCTACCCCACCGAGACCGTGGTGTACGAGGAGACCGTGTACCCGGCGGAGACCGTGGAGTATGGGGAGACCGAGTACGGGGAGACCGCGTACGGGGAGACCGCGTACGAGGGGACCGTGTACAAGGGGACCGTGTACGAGGACGCCGAGTACACCGGATACGCCGAGTACGAGCCGACCGAGTACGTGGAGTCGACGGAGTACACCGAATATGTCGAATATGTCGAACCCACCGGGTACCCGCCGGGCCATGATCCGACCGCCGCGGTGTACGCCGACACCGGCCTGCCGGTCACACCGCCGGATCGGTTACCAGGCGATCCGTCTGGCTGGTGATGACTAGCCCGGATCCTTCGGTCACCCGCATCGCGGGCCCGTGGCGTCACCATGACGTCCACGCCAACGGCATCCGGTTCCAGTGCGTCGAAGCTCTGAACATCGACGACGACGACACCCCGCCCACCGCCAGGCCACTGATCCTCCTGCTGCATGGATTTGCCTCGTTCTGGTGGTCGTGGCGCCATCAGTTACGTGGACTGAGCGGCGCCCGGGTGGTCGCCGTAGACCTGCGCGGGTACGGCGGGAGCGACAAGCCCCCACGCGGATACGACGGCTGGACTCTGGCCGGCGACACCGCCGGCCTGGTCCGCGCACTCGGACACACCTCCGCCACCCTGGTGGGTCACGCCGATGGCGGCCTGGTGGGATGGGCGACCGCGGTTCTGCACTCCCGGGTGGTCGACGCCGTCGCCCTGATCAGTTCGCCGCACCCGGCCGCTCTGCGCCGTTCGGTAATGACCAATCGTGACCAGCGGCGTGCACTGCTTCCCAGCCTGCTGCGCTACCAGGTTCCGCGGCGGCCCGAACGCCTGCTCACCCGCAACAACGCCGAGGAGTTGGAGACACTGATCCGGGCCCGCTCCTCCGGGAAATGGATTGCCTCCGCGGACTTCTCGGAGACCATCGCGCACCTGCGGGAGGCCATCCAGATCCCGTCAGCAGCACATTCGGCGCTGGAGTACCAGCGCTGGGCTGTGCGCAGCCAGACGCGCAGCGAGGGCCGTAGGTTCATGACGCTGATGAACCGTTCAATCGACCTGCCACTGCTGCATCTACACGGCGGCGAGGACCCCTACGTCCTGAAGGATCCGGTCCAGCGCAGCCGTCGCTACGCACCGCGCGGGCGATTCGTGGAACTTCCCGGCGTCGGGCACTACGCCCACGAGGAGGCGCCCGCGGAGGTCAACGGACACCTCCAGCGTTTCCTGGATGCGACCGGGCTCAACCGGTGACACAGGCACCGGTCGGCACCTTGGCGGTGTTGCCGATCTTGGCCAACTGCCGGGACACCTCGTCGGTGGTCATCACGAATCCGGTGTCGTTGTCGTCGACTCCCGCACCGAAGACCACGCCGATCACCTGACCGGACCTGTTGATCATGGGGCCACCGGAATTACCTTGGCGGACAGTCCCTCTGATGGTGTAGACCTCTCGGTTCACGGTCTTCGTCTTATAGATGTCAGGGCCGCTGAGTTCGATGATCTCCCGAACCCTGGCCGGGGTGGCGACGAAGTCGCCGCCGCCGGGAAAGCCGAGCACAACGGCGTCGGTGCCCGTCTTCGCGGGCTGGTCGGCGAACACCAACGGCTGCAGCGGCAGATTCGGCACATCGAGGATGGAGATGTCGGCGTCGGGGTCATAGGCCACCACCGTCGCGTCGTAGGTCTGGCCCTCGGCCTCGACGGTCACACTGTCCGAGCCGGCCACCACATGCGCATTGGACATCACCCGGTTGGGGGCGATGACGAAACCGGTTCCCTCGAGCACCTTTTGGCAGCTCGTCGCGACACCGCGGATCTTGACGACGCTGGGCCGCGACTTTGCCACGACCAGGCTGTCGGCCAGCGTGGCGTCCGGAGCATCGACGGTCGGCACCGGGGTGCGCATCGGATCGAGGACTTCCGGCAGGCCTGAGGTACTCAGCAGGGCCGACATCCGCTTGGGTACCGAACGCAGCCAATCCGGTGCGTATTTGTCGACTTCGGTGATGACCTTCGAATCGCGGGCGGCCGACGCCAGACTGGTCTGGTTGGAGGTCGTCAGCGGACTGCCGAGCAGCCAGGCGGCGATGAGCACCACAATGAGTTGCAGCCCGACGCCGATGAGCGAGTCGGCCAACCGGACAGGACCGCTGCGGATCGAGCCGCGGACCGCACGGCCGAGTACCACCCCGGCCACCTCACCGATGACCACCAGCGCCAGGATGAGAAGCAGCGCGGTGAAGAGCTTCCCGCGCGGCGAGTCGACGTGGCTGACGATGTGTGGGGCGAGCATGACGCCGGCGATCGCGCCGAGGACCACCCCGATGAACGACATGAGCGAACCCAGTGCACCCGAACGCCATCCGGAGATCGCGGCAATCAAGGCCACGCCGATGATGGCGATGTCCAGCCATTGCGAGCCCGTCACACCGGCTCCTCCCTGTCGTCGCGGCCGTCCCCAACGAGCGCCATCGCCTCATCCAACTCTCGCACGTCCTCGGTGTCCCACGGTTGCGCCCATCCGGCCACGTCGAGCATTGCCGAGATTACGTGGCCGGTGAATCCCCACACCAACATCTCGTTGAGCAGGAACGCCGGGCCGGCGTAGCGCCGATCGGCATCAGTGCGACACACCATGAGCCGGTTTCGCGGATTGATCAACGCACGCAACGGAACCCGCGCCACAGCAGCCGTCTCTGATTCGTCGACCACCATGACCGGCCCAGGGTCCGGCGAGTAGGCCAGCACCGGAACGACGTGAAAGCCCGACGGCGGGATGAACATCCGGTCCAAGGTGCCCAGTGGGTGCAGGCGCGCGGGATCGACGCCGGTCTCTTCGTTGGCCTCGCGCAGTGCGGTCTGCACCGGGTGCGGATCACCCGGGTCTACCGCACCGCCGGGAAACGCCGCCTGGCCGGCGTGGTGACGCAATGTCCCGGCCCGAACAGTCAGCAGCAGGTCTGCCTCAACGGGCACCTGCCCGGCCGGGCGTTCGGCCGGCGGGCCGGAGAACAGCACGAGCACCGCAGCCTCCCTGGACCGGCTTGTGGCCGCCTGGCTCAGTGCGGTGAGCAACTCGGGCGGAACCCGTCGCCGGTAGGCCTCGGGAATGCGGTCCAGGTTGTCGATCAAGGGCGCCAGCCACGGCGGTCGCGCCTGCGGCCGAAGGGCAGCCACTGCGCCCGCCGGGAGACTCCAATCCTGTGCCGTCACTACCGCAACGCCGTATCCACCGCGGCGGCAACCTCATCGGCGCTGGTGAACGGCTGCGGCAGCACCCGCGCAACGCTACCGTCCCGGCGCAGCACCACCGTCGCAGGCATGACGTTCGGCACGCCGAGGGCGGCGGCGATACTGCGCCTGCCGTCCTGCAGTACCGGCAAACGGACGCCGAGTTCGGCCATCCGCAGCAGCCCAGCCGTCTCGTTCTCGTCCTGATGGACGGTGACCACCTCGACGGCATCGCCGACCCGGCGCTGGTACTCCTGCAGGGCGGGAAGTTCGTCGGCACACGGACCGCACCAGTAGGCCCACAGGTTCAGCACCACCGGACGGCCGGCCAGCGCGGCGGCGACGTCGACGTCGGAGCCGTCGGAGGCGCACTCCACCACCACGTCACGCAGCCGTTGTGGACCGGGACCGCCCGCGCCGACCGGGCAGGGCGGCAGCGCTGCCATTCGCCGGGGTTCGGCGAGCGCCTCGGGGGTGTCGGCGTCGCGGTGGGTGCGCGGAGCCGCCGAGGACTGAGTAGATGGGCTCGGCCGGTCGGTGAGTTCGGAGACCAGCGCGACGGCGAGGGCGCCGAGGATGGCCAGCACCACCAGCGTCCAGGCGGTCGAGGTTCGCATGTGAGCTCCTTGGCGAGCGGGTAGGCGTAGTTGTCGAGGTCGGCTACCGCTGCGAGCAGACTACGAGATCGGGGAGCGCCCCCGGCGAGCCGAAGTGCCCGGGGTGGCGGGGTGGCGGGGTGGCGGGGATACGATCGGGCGCCTAGTGTCCACCGAAATCCCCGCGACGTCTCATCCCGCGGCGCAACGCCTGCGCGCCGGGATTGTCGTGGGCGCACTCGGGGTTGTGTTCGGTGATATCGGCACCAGTCCGATCTACACACTGCAGACGGTGTTCAATCCCGGCGATCCACATCCGGTGCCGATCAACATCAACAACGTCTACGGCGTGGTGTCGCTGGTCTTCTGGTCGGTGATGGCCATCGTCACACTGACCTACGTCATGTTGGTGATGCGGGCCGACAATGACGGCGAGGGCGGGGTCATGGCCCTGATCACCCAGGTCCACCGGTTGGCGGACAAGTCCAATCCTCGCGTCGTTGCCGCGCTTTCCACCCTCGGAATCCTTGGTGCGGCATTGTTTTTCGGTGACAGCATGATCACTCCGGCGATCTCAGTGCTCTCCGCCGTCGAGGGCCTCAAGGTCGTCGATCCGGGACTGGCCGAACTCGTGGTGCCCATCACCGTGGTCATCGTCGTCGGACTGTTCTCGGTGCAGCGCCACGGCACCGCGACGGTGGGCCGGTTCTTCGGCCCGGTGATGATCCTGTGGTTCGTCGTCATCGGGTTCGCCGGTGTGCGCGGCATCATGGGCCACCCGCAGATCCTGCGCGCACTGTCGCCGCTCTACGCCCTTGAGTTCATGGCCGGCCATTTCCACATCGCCTTCTTCGCACTGGCCGCTGTCGTCCTGGCGGTCACGGGGGCCGAGGCGCTGTTTGCGGACATGGGCCACTTCGGCCGGGCGCCGATCACCCTCGCGTGGTTGGGCCTGGTGTTGCCGGCCTTGGTGCTCAACTACTTCGGGCAGGGCGCGTTGCTCATCGGCGACGAGAGCAACGTGAAGGCCCCGTTCTTCATGCTGTTCCCCGGCTGGGCGCAGATTCCGATCATCGTGCTGTGCACGGTGGCGACGGTGATCGCTTCCCAGGCGGTAATCACCGGGGCGTATTCGATGGTCTCCCAGGCAGCCCAGGTCGGCTACCTGCCGCGGATGCGGATCGCGCACACCTCGGAGTCCTCAATCGGTCAGATCTACGTGCCGTGGGTCAACGGCCTGCTGATGGTGGCGGTCATCGTTCTGGTCTTGGCGTTCCGCAGTTCGGCGGCGCTCGGCTACGCCTACGGCATGGCGGTGACGGGGACCATCACCATCACCACGCTGCTCTTCCTGTACATCGCACGAATCCGGTGGGGGGTACCGCTGTGGCTGGTCATCCTCGGCGGCGGCGCCCTGCTGACCGTCGACCTGCTGTTCTTCGCGGCCAACCTGACCAAGCTGCTGCACGGCGCGTGGCTGCCGCTGCTGATCGGACTGATCGGCTTCACCGTCATGACCACCTGGCGGCGCGGCCGCGAGATCGCCTTGGCCGCCAGGGAGAAGGCGGCAGAGCAGGCTCGGGGAAGGCTCAAGTCGCCGTCGCCCACGCCGGGGTCAGAGCAGTTCGAGCCGCTGCGCGACTTCGTCCGCGATCTCGCCGGGCGCAGGCCGGCGTTGCCCCGTTTGCCGGGCACGGCGGTGTATCTCAACCGGGGCGGCGAGGCCGCCCCACTGTCGATGCGGGCCAACGTCGATCGGATCCACGTGTTGCAGGAGCACGTCATGATCGTCTCGGTGGAGACCCAGCCGGTACCGCGAGTGCCCGATGCCGAACGCATCACCGTTGAGGACCTCGGCTATCCCGATCACGGCATCTTCTACGTGATGGTTCGGGTCGGCTACATGGAACGCCCGGACGTCCCCGCCGCACTCCGACTGGTCGATCCCGCACTGGCAGGGGGACCGGTCGACGTCGACCACGCCACGTACTTCCTCTCCGACGTCAGCCTGCGGCCTGGACCGGATCCGACGATGGCACCCTGGCGCAAGCGACTGTTCATCACGATCTCCCGGATGACCTCCGACGCCGAGTACTTCGGGTTGCCGATGGACCGGACCGTCATCATCGGCGCGCGAATCGAGATCTGACGGGCGGTTAGGGTTCGCGGATGCCGGAGACGACGACGTGCGGGCCGCCCGGTCCTAAAGTCCGGCCAGAGCGAGAAGGTGCTCGGTCTCCGGCCCGCGGACAAGTTCGGCGGCAACCAGGGGTTCGGTCGGACCCAGACCGTAGGAGGGGCAATCCTTGGCCAGCACGCACACCCCGCATGCCGGCTTGCGGGCGTGGCACACCCGGCGGCCGTGGAAGATGACGCGGTGGCTGAGCAGCGTCCACTCGCTGCGCTCGATGAGAGCCCCGACGGCGTGCTCGACCTTGACCGGATCGGTTTCGGCGGTCCACCGCCAGCGCCGCACCAGCCGCCCGAAGTGGGTGTCGACGGTGATCCCCGGGGTGTCGAAGGCATTGCCCAGGACCACGTTGGCGGTCTTGCGGCCGACGCCGGGCAGCGTCACCAGTTCCTCCATGGTCCGCGGCACTTCGCCGCCGAACCGCTCGACCAACTCCTGGCCGAGCCGGATCAGCGAGTTGGCCTTGTTGCGGTAGAAGCCGGTAGGCCGGATCAGCTCCTCCAGTTCGGCGCGGTTGGCCTCGGCATAGTCGCGCGCGGTGCGGTATTTGGCGAACAACGCCGGCGTGGTGAGGTTGATCCGCTTGTCCGTGCTCTGGGCGGACAGGATGGTCGCCACCGTCAACTCCAGTGCGCATGTGAAGTCCAGTTCGCAGTACACATGTGGGAAGGCCGTCGCCAGGCCGCGGTTCATCCGGCGGGCCCGCCGGATGAGGCCGAGGTGAGTCTCGGCCTCCCACTTTGAGACCCTGCCCTTCGAGACCTCGCCCTTCGAGGGCTTGGCCTTCGAGGGCTTGGCCTCCGCACCCTCCGTCACGGCTGCAAGGTTACTGACCGCCGACAGACCGGTGGCAATTCGTGATCGCGATGAGACTTCCCGCCGGTTTACTTGCCCGCTATGTCCTGGTTGGTCGCGGTGTGTTTCCCCGGACTGCTGATGGTGTTCACGGTGGGGCTGCAGCGTCTGGAGAGCATGCTTCACGGTGACCGTCCCTCGGCGGTCGACGTGGTTGCCCGACTGGAGGGGGCCGCACGTTCCGCCCGGCAGAGGGCCGCCCAGCGTGCTCTCGCCGAGTTCTCCGCGGCGCCCCCCTCGCCGTCCCCTTCGTCGTCCCCCTCGCCGTCCCCCTCTCCGTCCCCCTCGCCGTCCCCCTCGCTGCCGCCCTCGCGCCGCTTTGATCCGGTGCTGCGGATCGACGAGCCCGGTTTGCCGACCCGCCCGAATCCGTTGTTTCAGCCCTCAGGGTTGGGTAATCGTGTGTAGCGTTGGACGTCGTCGAGCCTGACTAACGATTAGGCTCGGATACCGTCGTGTGTCGGAGTAACGATCAGCTAAGAGGGGCAACGTGGACGAGATCCTGGCGAGGGCCGGAATCTTCCAAGGCGTGGATCCCACCGCCGTATCCGCGCTGACCAAACAGCTGCAACCCGTCGATTTTCCGCGCGGCCACACCGTTTTCAATGAGGGCGAACCGGGTGACCGGCTCTACATCATCATGTCCGGCAAGGTGAAGATCGGCCGTCGCTCCCCCGATGGGCGGGAGAACCTGCTGACGATCATGGGGCCCTCGGACATGTTCGGCGAGCTGTCCATCTTCGATCCCGGACCACGGACCTCCAGCGCCACCACCATCACCGAGGTGCGCGCAGTGTCGATGGACCGCGACGCGCTCAAGGCGTGGATCTCCGACCGCCCCGAAATCGCCGAGCAGTTGCTGCGGGTGTTGGCCCGACGGCTGCGTCGGACCAACAACAACCTGGCCGACCTGATCTTCACCGACGTGCCCGGCCGGGTCGCCAAACAACTGCTGCAGTTGGCGCAACGTTTCGGCACCCAGGAGGGCGGGGCGATGCGAGTCACCCACGACCTCACCCAGGAGGAGATCGCCCAACTGGTCGGTGCGTCACGGGAGACTGTCAACAAGGCGCTGGCCGACTTCGCCCACCGCGGCTGGATCCGGCTGGAGGGCAAGAGCGTGCTGATCTGCGACTCCGAACGACTGGCGCGCCGGGCCCGCTAAGCCAGGGTCGCTTACCTCTGCTCGCGAGATGAGGTGGCGCGCAGATGGTCCAGTTGCGCGCGCACCGACGATTCCGCGGCGTCCCAAAGCTTCTGGTCGACGTCGGCGTAGACCTGTTCGACCACCTGCCGGGCAGTGGCGTCCGCACCGAGGGTAACCAGCGCCTGTCGCACCTGTTCGAGTCGCTGCTCGCGGTGCGCCAAGTACATGTCGGTGACGGCACGCAGATCATCGAGATCGGGGCCGTGACCGGGCAGCACCCGCAGCCGGCCAAGCTCGCCCAGCCGGCGCAGCGATTCCAGATAGTCGGCCAGGCTCCCGTCTTCGGCGTCGATCACGGTGGTGCCGCGGCCGAGCACCGTGTCGGCGGTCAGTACCGCGTCGTCGAGGACGAAGCTGACCGAATCCGCGGTGTGGCCCGGTGTGGCCAGCACGCCGATCCGCAAACCGGCGGCCTCGATGACCTCACCGTCGCGGAGATAGCCGCCGGGGCCGCGCAGGAATCCGCTGCCCACCGAACGCACCGTGGCGCCGGTGGCGTCGACGAGTTTGTCGATCCCGTCGGTGTGATCGCCGTGGCGGTGGCTGATCAGCACCACCGCGATCGGGGCCAGCACGGCCAGCCGGCCGATGTGCTCGTCGTCGTCGGGACCGGGATCGACGACCACCACTTCGCGGTGGCCAGGCGCGCGCAGCACCCAGGTGTTGGTGCCTTCCAGCGTCAGGGGTCCGGGGTTGTGGCACAGCATCACCGAGGCCGATTCGGTGACGGGCCGCAGTGTGCCGTAGGCCGGGTGGGTCACCTGAGGGTCACCTGGGGCTCACGCCACCTCGACGATGAGTTCGACCTCCACGGGGACCTCCAGCGGGAGCGACGCCACACCCACGGCCGAGCGGGCGTGGGCCCCGGCGTCCCCGAAGACCTGACCGAGCAACTCCGAAGCTCCGTTGACCACGCCCGGCTGCCCGGTGAATCCGGGGGCCGATGCCACGAAGCCGACGACTTTGACCACCCGGACCACCGAATCCAGACCGACCAGCGCGTCGATCGCAGCCAACCCGTTGAGCGCGCAGGTCCGGGCCGCCGCCTTGCCGTCCTCGGGACTCACCTCGGCGCCGACCTTGCCGAAGTGAGTGGGCTTGCCGCCCTCCAGTGGCAGCTGACCGGAGGTGTACACCAGATTGCCGGTGCGCACGGCCGGGACGTAGGCAGCTAGGGGGGTGGCCACCGCCGGGAGGGTGACGCCCAGTTCAGCGAGCCGAGCCGTGATGTTCCCCGGGGCGCTCACTTCGGCCTCTTGAGGTAGGCGACGTGTTGTTCTCCGGTCGGCCCCGGCAGCACCGACACCAGTTCCCAGCCGTCAGCTCCCCACTGGTCGAGAATCTGTTTGGTCGCATGGGTCAGCAACGGCACGGTCGCGTATTCCCACGTGGATGGTTGGCTTTTGGTTGCATCGATCACTGGCGAAGCCTAACCTCCCCGCGGGTGCGCACTGCTGCCGATTCAGCGAGCAGCACTTCGCCGATGCTTGCCTTGGATAGCATGCACTGGTGGCGACCAATTCGAGCGAGCACAGCGCAGTCGGCTGGCCCGACCGCCTGACCCAGGCCCGACTTCATTTCGTCACCGGCAAGGGCGGAACCGGCAAGACCACGGTCGCGGCTGCGCTGGCGCTGACGCTGGCAGCCGGTGGCCGGCAGGTGCTGTTGGTGGAAGTCGAAGGGCGCCAAGGCATTGCCCAGCTCTTCGATGTTCCACCACTGCCCTACCAGGAAGTCAAGGTTGCAACCGCCGACGCCGGCGGACACGTCAATGCATTGGCCATCGACCTCGAGGCCGCGTTCCTGGAATACCTCGACATGTTCTACAACCTTGGACTGGCCGGGCGGGCGATGCGCCGGGTCGGGGCGATCGAGTTCGCCACGACGATCGCCCCGGGGCTGCGCGACGTCCTGCTGACCGGCAAAATCAAGGAAGCCGCCGTCCGACTCGACGCCAAGAAGAGACCGCTGTACGACGCCATCGTGGTCGACTCCCCGCCCACCGGCCGGATCTCCCGATTCCTGGACGTGACCAAGGCGCTGGCCGATATAGCCAAGGGCGGTCCGGTGCACGGCCAGTCCGAAGGTGTCGTGCGCCTGCTGCACTCCGATCAGACCGCCATTCACCTGGTCACTCTGCTGGAGGCGCTGCCAATCCAGGAGACCATCGAGGCCATTCAGGAGTTGGAGGCACTCGAACTGCCGGTCGGCAGTGTGATCGTCAACCGCAACATCCCGGCCTTCCTCCCCGAGGAGGCGTTGGGCCCCGCCGCCGACGGCGTGATCGACGCCGAGGCGGTGCGCGGCGGATTGGCGCGGGCCGGGATCAGCATGCCGGACGCCGATTTCGCCGGACTGCTGACCGAGACAATCGAACACGCCAGCCGGATTCGGGCCCGCGCCGACAGTGCCCTGGAGTTGGAGAAGCTGCATACGCCGCGGCTGGAACTGCCGACGATTACCGACGGGGTGGATCTGGGCAGTCTCTATGAGCTGGCCGAAATCCTTGCCCAGCAGGGCGTCAGATGAGCGGAGCGAGTCGATGAGCGGGGCACCTCCGGCGTTGGACATGAAGTCGATCCTGTCCGACAAGTCCAATCGCGTGATCGTGTGTTGCGGGGCCGGCGGAGTGGGTAAGACCACCACCGCGGCGGCGATGGCGCTGCGCGCGGCCGAATACGGCCGCAGTGTCGTGGTGTTGACCATCGACCCCGCCAAACGGCTGGCGCAGGCGCTGGGCATCAAGGAACTCGGCAACGAGCCGCAGCAGGTGCCACTGGGCTCTGAGGTCGCCGGCGAGTTGCACGCGATGATGCTCGACATGCGCCGAACCTTCGACGAGATGGTGATCGAGTACTCCGATCCCACACGCGCACAGGCGATTTTGGACAGCAAGTTCTACCAGACCGTCGCCACGTCGCTAGCCGGTACGCAGGAGTACATGGCCATGGAGAAGCTCGGCCAACTGCTGGCCCAGGATCGTTGGGATCTGGTGGTGGTCGACACCCCGCCGTCGCGCAACGCACTGGACTTCCTCGACGCCCCCAAGCGGCTGGGCAGTTTCATGGATAGCCGGCTGTGGAAGCTGTTCCTCGGCCCCGGTCGAGGCCTTGGCAAGCTGGTGACCGGCGCGATGAGTTTGGCCATGAAGGCGTTGTCGACCGTCGTCGGCTCGCAGATGCTTTCCGATGCCGCCACATTTGTGCAGTCGATGGACGCCACCTTCGGCGGCTTCCGGGAGAGGGCCGACCGCACCTACGATCTGCTCAAGCGGCGCGGCACCCAATTCGTCGTGGTCTCCGCGGCGGAACCCGATGCCCTTCGCGAGGCCACCTACTTCGTCGACCGGTTGTCGCAGGAGGGCATGCCGTTGGCCGGGCTGGTCCTGAACCGGACTCACCCCATGCTGTGTCCGCTGACGGTGGAGCGCGCCATCGACGGCGCCACCGAGTTGGAGGCCTCCCCCGACGGCGACGGCAACGATCTGACGGCGGCGGTGCTGCGGATCCACGCCGATCGCGGTCAGACCGCCAAGCGGGAGGTGCGGTTGCTGGCCAGGTTCACCGGCGCCAACCCGCACGTGCCGGTGGTGGGGGTTCCCTCGCTGCCGTTCGACGTCTCCGACATGAACGCGTTGCAGGCGATCGCCGATCAGATCACCGGCGAGACGTAAACCTCCGGGGTCAGCCGACGCTGCGGTGCTGGCGGGCCGCGAAGAACTCCGCCCACGAGGACACCTCGGGATGCTGCTTGAGCAGCGCTCGGCGTTGACGCTCGGTCATACCGCCCCACACGCCGAACTCGACCCGGTTATCCAGGGCGTCGGCGCCGCACTCCATCATCACGGGGCAGTGCCGGCAGATGACGGCAGCCTTGCGCTGTGCGGCCCCTCTGACGAACAACTGGTCAGGGTCGGTCGATCTACAGAGTGCTTGGGATACCCAGGCGATGCGGGCTTCCCCGTTCACCGATTGAACTGCACTGTGCAACGATATCGAGCTAGTCCTACGGACAGCGGGCCGAGGCACCGACACGGGCGATCCCCTTCGTTTCCAGCCGCCGGTCTGGCGGCGAATCCCTCCGATGTAGACCTGATGCGATCTACGCCACATTGCGAGGCGAGTGTTACCTGCGTCGCACTGTCCGCTTAAAGTAGGTGGTCAGGTTGCGTTTGCGCAACCGTCGCGTTACAGGTTTTTTGGGACAACCGTCCAGCCTGACCATGAACTGGGGTTTTGTGACTCAGGCGTAAGAATTCGTGGTTCAGACGACCCGGCGGGCACGGGAGATCAAGCTCGCGAAATCTCTCAGTACGCTGTAGCCCATGTCGGAACGCCCCTCGGCCGGTTCCACGATGATCAAGCTGGCGTGGTCCTGCCTGTTGGCCAGCGTGCTCGTGGCGGCTCTGCTGTTCCCGGTTGTGGGCGGCCTGGGGTTGATGTCCAACCGCGCCTCGGCGATCGTGGCCAACGGATCGGTCCAGGTCCTGGAAGGCGACGTCCCGGCGGTCACCACCATGGTGGATGCCAAGGGCAACACCATCGCGTGGCTGTACTCTCAGCGCCGCTTCGAAGTCCCCAGCGACAAGATCGCCGACACCATGAAGTTGGCAATCGTCGCGATCGAGGACAAGCGGTTCGCCGAGCACAACGGGGTGGACTGGCAAGGCACCCTGACCGGCCTGGCCGGCTACGCCTCCGGTGATCTGGACACCCGCGGTGGATCCACCATCGAGCAGCAATACGTCAAGAACTATCAACTACTGGTGGTGGCCAAGAACGACGCCGAGAAGCGCGCGGCGGTGGCTCCCACCCCAGCCCGCAAACTGCGGGAAATCCGGATGGCGCTGAGCCTGGACAAGACCCTGACCAAGCCGGAGATTCTGACCCGCTACCTCAACCTGGTCTCATTCGGCAACGGCGCGTTCGGCATCCAGGATGCCGCGCAGACCTACTTCGGCATCGACGCCTCGAATCTGGACTGGTCGCAGTCCGCCCTGCTGTCCGGCTTGGTTCAGTCGACCAGCACGCTGAATCCCTACACCAACCCCGACGGTGCCCTGGTGCGACGAAATCTCGTGCTGGACACCATGATCGACCAGCTTCCCGATAAGGCGACCGAATTGCGGGCGGCGAAGCAGAAGCCGCTGGGCATCCTGCCTCGGCCCAACGAGTTGCCACGCGGTTGCATCGCCGCCGGCGATCGCGCTTTCTTCTGTGACTACGTGCAGGAGTACCTCCTGGGGGCCGGCCTGAGCAAAGAGGAGCTTGCCCGCGGCGGCTACCTGATCAAGACAACCCTCGACCCCGATGTGCAGGCCGACGTCAAAAAATCCGTCGACTCGATCGCCGCGCCGAACCTCAACAGCATCGCCAGCGTGATGAATGTGGTGCTGCCGGGCAAGACCAGCCACCCCGTCATCGCCATGGTCAGCAACCGCACCTACGGCTTGGACGCCGACACCGGCCAGACCGTGCAGCCGCAGCCGTTCTCGTTGGTCGGCGACGGGGCCGGCTCCATCTTCAAGATCTTCACCGCCGCCGCCGCTCTTGATCTGGGGCTCGGTATCAACGCGACGCTCGAGGTTCCCGGCTGGTTTCAGGCCAAGGGGCTCGGCGATGGGGGCGCCAAGGGCTGTCCGAAGGAGACCTGGTGCGTGATCAACTACCGGGATCCGCGCAATCTCACCATGAACGTCACCGACGCGCTGGCGCGGTCGCCCAACACCGCCTTCGCCAAGCTGATTTCCCAGATAGGCGTCTCGCGCACGGTCGACATGGCCGTCAGATTGGGCTTGCGGTCCTATGCCGAACCGGGCAGCGCCCGCAGCTACAAGCCTCCGGACGCCAACGAGAGCCTCGCCGACTTCATCAAGCGGCAGAACATCGGGTCGTTCACCTTGGGACCGTTCCCGGTCAACCCGCTGGAACTGGCCAACGTGGCCGCGACGCTGGCCTCCGGCGGGGTGTGGTGCCCGCCCAACCCGATCGAGCAAATCTATGACCGGCGCGGCAAAGAGATCGCGATCAACGCCGAAGCCTGCGAGCAGGTGGTGCCAGAGGGCCTGGCCAACACCCTGTCCAACGCCATGGGCAAGGACACCATCGGAATCGGCACCGGAGCCCCGGCCGCCAACGCGGCGGGCTGGACCCTTCCGATGTCGGGCAAGACCGGCACCACCGAAGCCAACCGCTCAGCGGGGTTCTTCGGCTACACCAACCGGTTCGCCGCGGTGAACTACATCTACGACGATTCCCCCGAACCCAGCGACCTCTGCTCGTTCCCGCTGCGAAAATGTTTTGACGGCGACCTCTTCGGCGGCAAGGAGCCGGCCGAGACATGGTTCACCGCAATGACTCCGATCGCCGATAAGTTCGGCGACATCAGCCTGCCGCCGACCGACCCGCGCTACGTCGACGGAGCGCCGAGCTCACGGGTGCCCAACGTCAATGGGTTGACCCAGGAGGCTGCCCGAGAAGAATTGCGCGTCTCCGGGTTTCAGGTGGCCAACAACGTGTCATCGCTCAATAGCACCGTCTCGGCCGGCACCGTCGTCGGCACGTCACCCTACGGCCAGACCATCCCGGGCATCATCATCACGCTGCTGGTGAGCAATGGCATCGCCCCGCCGCCGCCGCCCGCCCCCAAACCGGCCGCGCCACCGCCGGCCGGCCCACCGCCACCACCCCCGCTACCCGGGATGCCGCCGGGAGTCGGTTCGACGGTGGTCCAGCTTCCGGGCCTTCCGCCGATCACCGTTCCGGTGCTCGTACCGCCGCCACCCCCGCCGGGGCCGCCGCCACCGCCCCCGGGGCCACCACCACCCCCGGCGGGCCCTCCGCCACCGCCCCCGCCGCCGTGACCCGGGCGTCACGGATTTCGCTTTCCATTGCGCCCGCCGCTGGCAGTACTCTGCCGGTATGGCCGCTAACGCCTTGAGAACGTCGTCCACCGTCGCGGCCGGTGCGGCCGCCCTGACAGTGGCCTACGCCGCGGTGATCGAGCGCAACGCCTTCGTTATGCGTGAAGTCACGATGCCGGTTCTGAGCCCGGGTTCCACGCCCTTGCGGGTGCTGCACCTCAGCGATATCCACATGCGCCCGGCACAACGGCAGAAGCAAGCCTGGCTGCGGGAACTGTCCCGTTGGGAGCCGGATCTGGTGGTCAACACCGGTGACAACCTCTCCCATCCACGCGCGGTGCCCTCGGTGGTCCAGGCCCTCGGCGACCTGCTGGCTGTGCCCGGGGTGTTCGTGTTCGGCAGCAACGACTACTTCGCGCCCACGCTCAAGAACCCGGCCAAATACCTCAGCGACCGCGATCACCGGGCGCACGGAAACCCGCTGCCCTGGCAGGACCTGCGCGCGGCGTTCACCGAGCGCGGCTGGCTGGACCTCACCCACAACCGTCGCGAGTTCGAAGTGGCCGGACTGGTCGTGGCTGCCGCCGGGGTCGACGATCCGCACCTGGGCCGGGACCGCTACGACACCATCGCCGGGCCGCCCAGTCCGGCCGCCAACCTGAGCTTGGGCGTCACTCACGCCCCCTACACCCGCGTGCTGGACCGGTTCGCGGCGGACGGCTATCAACTGGTGATGGCCGGCCACACCCACGGCGGCCAACTGTGCCTGCCGTTCTACGGTGCGGTGGTCACCAACTGCGACCTGGACCGCTCCCGGGTCAAAGGCGCATCGAACTGGGGTGCCGAGACCGCACTGCACGTCTCCGGCGGGGTCGGCACCTCGCCGTACGCCCCGCTGCGGTTCTGCTGCCGCCCGGAAGCCACGCTGCTCACCCTGGTGGCTGCACCGACCGGCGGGCGCGACCACACCCGAAACGTGCTGCGCTCGACTCCGACCGTCTCGGTGCACTGACGCGCCCTGTGACCGACGTCCTTCACTGCGCCACCCGCAGCGAGCCCCGGCAGTGGGTCGACCGCGCCATCCGGCTGATCGAGGCCGATGCCCGGCGCAGCGCCGATACCCACCTGCTGCGTTACCCGTTGCCGTCCGCATGGTGCGACGACGTCGATGTCGCGCTCTACCTCAAAGACGAGTCGACACACATCACCGGAAGCCTCAAGCATCGGCTGGCTAGATCGCTGTTTCTCTACGGCCTGTGCAGTGGCTGGATCAACGAGGGTGCCACTTTGGTGGAGGCCTCGTCAGGATCCACCGCGGTGTCCGAGGCGTACTTCGCCGCGCTGCTCGGTGTGCCGTTCGTCGCAGTGATGCCCTCTTCCACCAGCCGGGCGAAAGTTGCGCTGATCGAAAAGTACGGCGGGCGTTGTCATTTCGTGGCGAATGCCGCGGAGGTCAACACCGAGGCGCAGCGGGTCGCGAGCGAGACCGGCGGGCATTTCCTGGACCAGTTCACCAACGCCGAACGCGCGACCGACTGGCGTGGCAACAACAACATCGCCGAATCGATTTTCGACCAGATGCGCGACGAGCCTCACCCGATCCCGTCCTGGATCGTGGTCGGGGCGGGCACCGGCGGCACCAGTGCAACAATCGGCCGGTTCATCCGGTACCGGGGCTATCCGACCCGGCTGTGTGTGGTCGACCCGCAGAACTCCGCCTTCTTCCCGGCCTACGCCGCGGGCAGGAGCGACGTCACCACCGGGGTCTCTTCGCGCATCGAGGGCATCGGCCGGCCCCACGTCGGGCCGTCGTTCCTGCCTACCGTGATCGACCGGATGGCGCAGGTGCCCGACGCGGCATCAGTGGCGGCTGCCCAGCAGGTTTCAGCGGTTCTGGGCAGACGGGTGGGCCCCTCCACCGGGACCAACCTGTGGGGCGCGTTCAGCCTGCTTGCCGAGATGGTGGCTGCCGGCGCCAGCGGATCGGTGGTCACCATGATCTGCGACAGCGGCGACCGCTACGCCGACACCTACTACGACCCGGCCTGGCTCGCCGCCCACGACCTCGCACCGGACGGGTACTCAGAGGTGTTGCGCGAGTTCGAGCGGCGCTGCGCCTGGCCCGACCACACCGGTGCGCCGGTCGCCGGCAACGGCCGCTGACCGTTTGGCTTCACGCGTGGGCGGTGCGATAGGCTGTCGACGCTTCATGCGGGGTGTGGCGCAGCTTGGTAGCGCGCTTCGTTCGGGACGAAGAGGTCGTGGGTTCGAATCCCGCCACCCCGACTGTGTGAAAGCGGCTCCGACCGGTGGTATCGGCGCCGGCTACGGCGCGGTCGAGGTCTTGCGCCGCCGCAGCACCAGCAGTCCGGCGGCGATGAAGACCGCCAGCGAGACCGCGGCGGCGGCAATGACGGCCGGGTAGCGACCGGAAAAGTCAGAGGTCTGCCGGATGAGGATCCCGACGAACGCCCAGATGAGCACCAATCCATAGGCGATATCGCGGTTGCGCATCATCGTCGCGGTGCCGATCGCCATCGCCACCACAACGATGATGACCGCCCACACCGATTCAGCGATGCCGAAACGGTTCCAATTCCAGTAGACCAGCAACACGGTGATATTGGAGACGACCGCGACCGTGGACCAACCGAAGTAGACGCTGAAGGGCACCCCGACAAACCACCGTTGGCGCGCAGTCGGATTCGCCCGGCGCACCGTTGTCACGATCAACGCCAGACAGGTCAGGATCGCCACCAGCAGAATCGCAGACAGCGGAATGAGGTCGTAGTGCCAGGCGAAGATCCAGGCGGTGTTGATCATTGACGACAGCGAGAACAGCAGCCCGACCCGGTTCAGCAATGCGGTATCGCCGGCGGTGTCAGGTCGGTCGCGGAAAAGCCCCAACTGGTAGAGCACGTGGGCACCCAGCAGCAGATAGATCACGCCCCAGATGGAGAACGTCACACCGGCGGGGGTGAACAGGCTCGGGTAGGCGTCAGAAATGTCGCCGGTGCGCCTGCCGTTCAACGGCAGTGCGTTGGCCGCGACATTGGCCGCGATCATCGCCAGGTACGTCACCACCACCAGGATCTTGACCGGCGTGCGGTTTGTCGTTGTCGTCATCCCCGTGCTCATAGTGCTCATAGCGCTCCTAGTGCTCCTTATCGCAAAGTTGGGCGGTTGCGACCGGCGCCCACCGGCCGGCCTGACCAGCGTTGTCAGAGAAGGTCTTTGACCGCCGCCGACAACCGGGCCCCGTCAGCCTTTCCCGCGGCGATGGCGGTGGCGGCCTTCATCACCAAACCCATCTGCCGGACCGATGGCCGCTCACCGATCTCCTCGGCCACCTGCGCAAGTGCGGTGTCGACGACGTCGGCCACCTCGGCGTCCGTCAGTGGGGTGGGCAGGTACTCGTCGATGATCCGGCCCTCGGCGTGCTCCTCGGCCGCCAACTCCCCGCGGCCGTTCTGGGTGTAGATCTCGGCGGCCTCGGTGCGTTTCTTCGCCTCCCGGGTCAGCACCTTGAGCACGTCGTCGTCGGTCAGTTCCCGGGCCTGCTTGCCGGACACCTCTTCGGTCTGAATCGCCGCGAGCAGCATCCGAAGCGTCGCGGTGCGCAACTTGTCCCGGCTCTTCATCGCCCCGGTGAGGTCGGTCCTAATCCGTTCCTTCAGTTCCGCCATGTATTCAAACGCTACGCGGCGCAGCCGCACCGGCGCTGACAGGTTTGAGAAAAGCCCGGGTGGTCGACAGGATGGGGTCATGAGCAACGACGTCCGGAACCTGGGCCGGTGAGCACACCGCCCCATGGTCCGGTCGGCCCGCAACCTCACTGGCCTGTTCAGGGGCAATCCTGGGGGTCGCCCTATCCGCCGCCCACCCAGCCCGGTTACCCGCCACCTGGCTACCCCGGTTACCCGCCACCCGGCGGCGGCTATACCCCGGGCTACCCGCCGCACGGCTACGGCACCGCCCCGGCCTGGAAGCCCGGGATCATCCCGCTTCGCCCGTTGTCGTTGAGCGATATCTTCAACGGCGCGGTCAGCTACGTGCGTGCCAACCCGAAGCCCACCCTGGGATTGACGACCGTCATCGTGCTGATCACCGCGGTCATCGGTTTCGTGACCGGGCTGGCCATGACGCGGATCGGCAGCGGAGACCTCTCCACCGTCACCGGTGTGGCGGTCGGCGCGCTGGTGACCTTGCTGGCCACCACGTTGCTCTCCGGGATGCTGACGGTGATCGTCGCCCGCGCGATACTCGGCACCCGAATCACCGTGGGGCAGGCATGGGCCCGAGTGCGGACCAGGATTCCGGCGTTGATCGCACTGACCCTGTCGGAAATCGCCGCAGTGGCATTGGCGGCCGGCCTCGTCGTGGCGATCATCTCTGGGATCGGCAACGCCGGGGGCGGGGTGGCCGCCGCCGTTGTCGGCTTGCCGCTGATCATGGCGTTCGTCGTGGCGGTCGCCTATCTGTATGCCAAGCTCGTGCTGGCCCCGGTCGCCATCGTGCTGGAGAACAAGGGTGTCGTCGCGGCAGTCAAGCGGTCTTTCGCCCTGAGCCGCAACCGGTTCTGGCGGATCCTCGGCACTGTGCTGCTGGCCGGCGTGGTCGTCGCCGTGGTCAGTGCCGCCATCTCCGTTCCGTTCGATATCGCCGGCCAGGTGATCAGCGCGGGGTCCTCATCGGCGACCATCGCCGGGATCGCGGTCTCCACGATCGGCCAGGCGATCGGCAGGGTCATCACCGCACCGTTCGTCGCCGGAGTGGTCACCCTGCTCTATACCGACGCCCGGATCCGCTCGGAGGCTTTCGACTTCACCTTGCTCAGTGCACCGCCCAGTGCCGCAGACAGTGTGTGGCTGTCTCGGTGAGACGGGTCTAACGGTGCCCGTGATCGATGTCGACCGGGAGACTGCGCATGAGGCCGCCGCCCGGGAACTGGCCAAGTCGATCTACCCGAGAACCTCGCTGAGCGAACGGATCGCCTCGTGGCTCAACGATCTGCTGAACCGCGTTGTGGACTCGGGGTCCGCGCTGCCGGGGGGATGGCTCACGATCGTGGTGCTCGCACTGCTGGCGCTAGCTCTGCTGGTCACCGCCGTGCGCATCGCTGCCCGCGCCATGGGAGGCCGAGGTGAGAACCACCTGTACGGCGGCCGGGTGCTCGCCGCGGCCGGGCACCGGTCCCGCGCCGAGCAGTTGGCCGCCCGGGGCGACTGGGCGGCCGCCATCCGGCAGCGAGTCCGCGCCATCGGCCGTCAACTCGAGGAGGACGGCGTGCTCAGCCCCCTCGCCGGACGCACCGCCGGCGAACTGGCGAGCGAGGCTGGTGCGGTTCTGCCCGAGTTCATCGATGAACTCGACGCGGCAGCAACAGCTTTCAATGATGTGACGTACGGCGAACGACCCGGAACCCCGACGAATTATCGTCTGGTCGCCGACCTCGATGACCGGCTGTGCGCGCACAGTCGGGCGTCACGTCTGCCCGGCCCGCAGGCAGTGGACCGATGATGAAGCAGCGCCGGCGGACCGGCCGCTGGGTGGCGCTGGCCCTGGCCGCAATCACCGTCTTCGCGGCGGTCAGCGCCTGGCTCACCGCACCGCGACTGGGTGGCAGGCTGGATCCCGAGGCCACCTCACCGCTCGGCGGGCACGCCCTGATCGCCCTGCTCCGGGATCGGGGTGTCGAGGTGGTGGTCGCCGAGACCGTGCCGGAGGTGCAACGGGCAGGCCGCCCGGACACCCTGCTGCTGATCGCCGAGACGGCCAACACCCGCGGCGACGCATTGACCGACCTGGCCTCGGTTCCCGGCGATCGCCTCATCCTGGAGCCGACGGTGCAGAGCCGCGAGGCGTTGGCGCCGGCGATTCGGCTGAGCTCCGATAGCCGGCCCGACAACGCGCCGGGCTGCGCCATGCGCGAGGCCGACCGTGCCGGACTGGTCACCTTTGATGCCGCCGACACCTATCAGCACGGCGACGAGACCTCCGTGATCCGTTGCTACGGGGGCGCGTTGGTCCGCTACACCACCGAAGGGCGAACCGTCACAGTGGTCGGATCGGCGGAATTCATGACCAATGGCGGGCTGCTCCGGGAGGGCAATGCGGCCCTGGCGATGAACCTGGCCGGGCAACGGCCGCGGCTGATCTGGTACGCCCCGCAGCGCCTGCAGGGCGACGCCCAGGCCGACCGGCCCATCACCGAACTGATCCCGGCGGCATTCGGATGGGTGGTGATACAACTGTGCCTCGTCGTGGCGTTGCTGGCGGCATGGCAGGCCCGTCGGCTGGGACCCCTTGTCGCCGAACGGCTGCCGGTGGTGGTGCGTGCATCCGAGACCGTCGAAGGCCGGGCCCGGCTGTACCGGTCCCGCCGCGCCCGCGGGCAGGCGGCGCAGGCGTTGCGCGCCGCGGCGCTCCATCGGCTGACGCCTCGACTGGGGTTGGGCGGCGATACCTCCGACTCCGCCGTCGCGGCGGCGGTGGCCCGACGGTGCCACTTCGATGAGGCCGCCGCACACCGCATCCTGTTCGGTCCGGCACCGGCAACCGACTCCGATCTTCTCGGCCTTGCTCAAGCTCTTGACGACATCGAAAGGCAGGTCAGCCAGTCGTGACCCGATCCACTCCAGCCGTAGGCGTTGAGCACGACGCCGCACGCACGGCACTGCTGGCGGTGCGCACCGAGATCGCCAAGGCCGTCGTCGGCCAGGATGCGGTGGTGAGCGGCCTGGTGATCGCGCTGCTGTGCCGCGGCCACGTCCTGCTGGAAGGCGTTCCGGGCGTGGCCAAGACACTGCTGGTTCGGGCGTTGGCGGCGGCGCTGCAACTGGACTTCAAGCGGGTGCAGTTCACCCCTGATCTGATGCCCGGCGACGTCACCGGGTCGCTGGTCTACGACGCCCGGACGGCGGCCTTCACGTTCCGGGAGGGCCCGGTGTTCACCAACCTCCTGCTCGCCGATGAGATCAACCGGACCCCGCCGAAGACCCAGGCCGCACTGCTGGAGGCCATGGAGGAACGGCAGGTCAGCGTCGACGGTGAGCCGCGGCCACTGCCGGACCCGTTCATCGTGGCGGCTACCCAGAATCCGATCGAGTACGAGGGCACCTACCGACTGCCCGAAGCCCAACTTGACCGCTTCCTACTCAAGCTCACCGTCCCACTGCCGTCCCGCGACCAGGAAGTCGCGATCCTGAGCCGGCACGCGCAGGGGTTCGACCCGCGTAACCTGGCCGCGATCCGTCCCGTCGCCGGAGTCGCTGAACTGGCGGCCGGACGCGACGGCGTCAGTCGGGTGCTGGTGGCCGACGAGGTCTTGGGCTACATCGTCGATATCGTCACCGCCACAAGGAATTCGCCCTCCCTGCAGCTCGGTGTCTCACCGCGCGGCGCGACGGCGCTACTGGCCACGGCGCGGTCGTGGGCGTGGCTGACCGGACGGGGCTACGTCACTCCCGACGACGTCAAGGCGATGGCCCGGTCCACCCTTCGGCACCGGATAGGCCTGCGGCCGGAGGCGGAACTGGAGGGCGCGACGACCGACGGTGTCCTCGACGGCATCCTGTCCTCGGTTCCGGTTCCACGCTAGTGGTGCTGACCGGGCGTACCGCGGTGATCGCGCTGGTCGCGGTCCTACCGATCGCGGTATCTCCCTGGCCGGCAACCATTTTCCTGATCTGTGCGGTCACCCTGGCAGCGGCTGTCGCGGTGGATGTGGCGTTGACGAACCCACCGGCCGCCCTGGAGTTCGTCCGGTCGGGTCCGGCTTCGGCTCGGCTGGGCCAGACCGTGGACACCGCGCTGCAACTACGCAACCGCGGACCTCGGCGACTACGCGGAGTGTTGCGGGATGCCTGGCCGCCGAGTGCCGGCGCACAGCCGCGCGCCCACCGCCTCGATCTGAGCCCCGGCGAGTCGAAGACGGTGATAACGCAACTGCGGCCGCTGCGGCGAGGCGATCAGCGAAGCGCTGCGGTCACCGTGCGCTGCATCGGGCCGCTGGGTCTGGCCGGTCGGCAACGCTCGATCAGCGTGGCCGGCGCGGTGCGGGTGTTGCCGCCGTTCCTGTCCCGCAGGCATTTACCGGCCCGACTGGCCCGGCTGCGCGAGATCGACGGCATGCTGCCGGTACTGGTGCGCGGGCCTGGAACCGAATTCGACTCGCTGCGTGAGTATGTCGTCGGCGACGACGTCCGCTCCATCGACTGGCGCGCGACCGCCCGCCGATCGGATGTGGTGGTCCGCACCTGGCGTCCCGAGCGCGACAGACGGGTCCTCGTCGTGCTCGACACCGGACGCACCTCCGCCGGTCGCGTCGGGGTGGATCCCACCACCGGTGACCCCAGCGGGTGGCCGCGGCTGGACTGGTCACTGGACGCTGCGTTGCTGCTGGCGGCGTTGGCGGCCCGGGCCGGTGACCACGTCGATTTCCTGGCCCACGACCGGGTAGCCCGAGCGACGGTGTTCGGGGCGGGCCGCACCGATCTGCTGGCTCGACTCGTCGAGGCGATGGCCCCACTGGAGCCTGCCCTGGTCGAGTCGGATGCCGCGGGGATGGTCGCGGCCATCCTGCGCCGGGAGCGGCGCCGGGCCCTGGTGGTGATCCTGACCGACCTGAACCCCTCGGCCCTGGATGAGGGCCTGCTGCCGGTGCTGGCGCAACTGACCACCCGCCACCAGGTTCTTGTCGCCGCGGTGAGCGACCCCCGGATCGACGAGTTGGCTGCGGGGCGGGCCGACGCCGCCGAGGTCTACGACGCCGCGGCCGCCGAGCGATCCCGCAATGACCGTCGCACGATCGCATCGGCACTGCGCAGCAAGGGGGTTGAAGTGGTCGACACCGCCCCGGCCGACTTGGCGCCCGCCCTGGCGGACAGGTATCTGGCGATGAAGGCCGGCGGCCTGCTGTAGTGACCGGGGCCCTCAGGCGGTGGGGACCAGATCCGGGGCGTCGGCGAGATCACCGGACGCACCGGATCGGGCGGCCCGCCGACCGAAATGGACAACGTAGGCCAGGAACAGGATCTCGGCGAGAACACCGATACCGATGCGCGCTGCGGTCGGCAACGCCGACGGCGTGACGAGCGCCTCGATCAACCCGCTCACCAACAAAACCACGACCAGCCCGATCGCCACCGACACCACGGCGCGGCCCTGCTCGGCGAGTGCCTGCCCGCGGGGCCGGTCCCCCGGCGCAATCACCGTCCATCCCAGCCGCATCCCGGCCGCCCCCGCCAGGAACACCGCCGTCAACTCCAGCAACCCGTGCGGGGTCAGCAGGCCGAAAAGGATATCCAGCTTTCCGGCGTCGGCCATCAGCCCGCCCACCACCCCGACGTTCGCGGCGTTCTGGAACAACACCCAGGGGATGGGGATGCCGAGCAGCACGGCGAAGGCGATGCACTGGGCGGCGACCCAGGAATTGTTGGTCCACACCCGAAGAGCGAACGACCCGGCCGGGTTTTCGCTGTAGTAGGCGGCGAAGTCATTGTTGACCAACTGGTCCAGTTCCTCCGGGGTGCCCAGCGCCGCCCGGACGTCGGGAGTCGCGGCCACCCACAGCGCGATCAGCACCGCGACAGCGGTGAAGACCACCGCGGTGGCCAGCCACCACCGCCACGCCCGGTAGGCGACCACCGGGAAGGACACCGTCCAGAACCGGATGAAGTCCCGCCACAGCGGGGCGTGCGCGCCGGTGACGGCCGAGCGCGCCCGGGCAACCAGTGCGGACAGCCGGGCGATCAGCACCGAGTCGGTCGACGCCGAGCGCACCGTCGACAGGTGGGTGGAGACCCGCTGGTAAAGGTCGACAAGTTCGTCGACTTGGGGTCCGGTCAGCCGACGGCGATGCTTGACCAGGTAATCCAGCCGATCCCAGCTGGGCTGGTGGGTCAGCACGAAGGCATCGACGTCCACCGCGCCCAGGCTAACCGAACTCGGCTAGATGCCTGGTCGAAGCGCAGGTGCCAGCGCGCTCAGCGGGATGCGCGGTTGCACGGTTCCGCCGGTCATCGACCAGATGTAGTTCGACGGCGTGAAGTCCACCGGAGTGTCTCGGGCGACCGGATAGTCCGGCAGATACAGGATCAGTTCGTCAGGCGTCAACGCCCACGCCCGGTATCCACCTGAGTAGACCTTGTCCGGGGTCCACCGCTCGGCGATGAAGGGGTAGGTGTTGGGTTCGTGCGCAGGCGGCGCCTGGTCCAGGGCGGCCTGGATGAAGGGTGCCCCGAGCGTGGGAATGGCGGCGACGTCGACCACATCGGCCAGTTGAATCTGCCGTCCGGCGGCCGAGTCGAAAGCGAAAGTGCGGTAGGCGTTTTGGATGGCAGCGCCCTCGAATCGGCCGGTGCTCTCCGAGTCGTAGGTCTCGTGGAAGACCACGGTGTGAATGTTGCCGTGATGGAAGACCTCGAAGCTGGCGTCGCCGCGGCTGTTTTGGGCCATTCCTTGGGCTGCCCGGCGCCAATTGTTCATCAGGTCGGTCAGGTAGGAGGTGATGGCTGCGCCGACGACGGGGTTGTCGATCTCCCCGGGGATCGCGATGCTGATCTCACGGACCGCTTTGCGGTCCGACGGCACCGATGCGGTGCAGTACTGGCCGTTCCACTGGCCGGCGATCTGGTTGCAGAACGACGCGGCCGACGCGGCGGCGGTGGGTGCAGTGATGACCGAGGCCGCCATAGCGACCGCCGCACCGGCTAGTCCGGCTGTCCGCATCGTTGTCCGCATTAGGTGTCCTCCCGGTTAGGGGAGTTCGACTTTGCTTGCCCGCCAGCTTCCGTCGACCTTCTCCAGCGTCATCTTCATCCTGCTTCGGTCGATGCGCGGGTCGGGCAGTTTGGTGTTGGCGA
>Ga0164293_10000677_pt1 | contig 27682 bp, 24 predicted proteins | sample GEODES118metaG_FD_111487 | JGI IMG/M metagenome (GOLD analysis project Ga0164293, IMG submission 111487) | Eutrophic lake water microbial communities from Lake Mendota, Wisconsin, USA - GEODES118 metaG | ecosystem: Environmental > Aquatic > Freshwater > Lake | place: USA: Lake Mendota...
ATGTTGTTCAGCGGGGTCAACACACCCGCATATTCACCGCCGGAGAAGAAAAGGCTGGAGTCTTTCACGGTGACTTCCACGTAATCGAAACCTACACCCTCCATTTTATATTTTCCCTTGAAAGATGAGCTATCGGAAATATTAAACCAGGCCTTGGTACTATCCTTTGGAAGTGCCTGGGCATAAAGGCTTGAAGTGGCTAATAACACTGCGATCGCCAGTAACATTTTTTTCATGTTCTCTTTTTTTGTTGACAAAAGGTATTTTTGCAAACTAACATAAATGCCCCAATTTTAATAATAAATCCTGATCACATTTTCCTTTTGATCTCGTCCATTTCAGCGTGATGATTGATGCCGCCCTCTGAATAGATTCGCTTACAAAACTGTTCCCGGGATGGTTACTGGGTTGGAAAAATACTCTGTGGTAAACAGATCTTACTTGTTGGAATATTTCTAAGTTTTCAAAGCACCTTTAACCATCACACCCGGCGCAAATATGGAAAAGCTCCCGCCTGCAGGTTATTTGCCGGCCAATTACTTCCCAACGCCCGGCGGCATCCCCAGAATAGGAAAATATTGGTTAGTCGAAAATGCGCCTGAACTGAGGGGCATTCCTTTTACCAAGACATCCCTTTATGGTTCCTATAATGGGAAAGTGGTGTTCTATGAACCAATGATCACATGCGAATTCCTTTTTACCGGAAGAACTGTGCACCACCCCCTTCAGCACACCACAGCTCTTCTCACCGAACAATACCTGGTATGCGTCTGAGTATACAATCTACCGCGACGAAAAAACCGGGGCGATCATTGTTGGTTTGCCCGCGTTTACCTGGAGATAAGCCCAAGTAATTAAATCGCAAGAGGTAGGTAACGAATAACAGACTGCTGACAGGTTAGTCCCTGACAGTTTTTAAATCCTTCATTATCAGCAGTTTAGAATGTATCCCGACCCCTGTAACTTCCATTTTTTGGAAAACTCAGGCCCGTTCCTGACAAATTCGGGAACCCCTTTGCGGATATATATGCTGGCAGGGCCCAGGTCAAATGGTTTAGGGACAACACCTGACAAGTCCGTGCTAATCCCTTAATTTTGCACCTCCCTAACCTTAACCTTTCATTAACTGGGGTAGGGATAGTTTTGTCCACTCAAATCATATCATGAAGAGGATCGTAATTGCAATGGCATTGTTGATAACCGGAACGGCTGCGATGGCGCAGGAAAACAAACCTGAGAAGAAAGACTGGTCAAAGGTGGACCTGAGCAAAAGGCCGGCTGATCACTTTATGATTCAATTTGGATATGCAGGCTGGAGTGGTAAGCCAGACTCTGTAACCACCTCAGGCTTTTCAAGGTCATTCAACATGTATTTATTGTTCGACTTCCCTTTCAAGACCAATCCAAAATTATCTGTAGCCCTGGGGCCCGGTATCGGCACCGATAATATATTCTTTGAGAACACAACCATTGATATCAAAAACAGGAGACAAGCCGAATTCAATAGGGACACTGTCACCAGATACAAAAAATACAAGCTCCAAACAGGCTATTTGGAACTTCCCGTTGAATTCCGGTATTCCTCTAAACCGGAGAACATGAATAAGAGCTTCAAGTTTGCCATCGGTGCCAAGGTTGGAACTGCCATAGAAGCTAAAACAAAAGCCAAAGTTGAACTGGACGCAGAAGGCGATGGCGGCTACACCTCAAAAGTCAAGGATAGAAAATTCTTCAATGGCACACGCCTCGCTGCCATCGGCAGGGTCGGGTACGGTAATATCTCCCTATTCGGATCTTATACTTTTACGGAATTCTTTAAGGAAGGTTCCGGACCCCAGGGTATCAGGCCATTCACGGTTGGTTTGTGCCTTAGCGGCCTATAAGGCTAATAAAAAGATGTAAGGTAGACAAGGCCAACGATCGCCTTTAGTCTTTTCCCTTGCTCATTTTATTACCTTTACAGAAATACCAGCATTTGATTGATAAGAAACAGTTATTGAATCACGAGGAGAAAGCTGTTCTCGTGGGTGTGATCGGAAAGGATCAAACGGACATGCAGGTCAGGGAGTACCTCGACGAACTCGCTTTTCTTGCTGAAACCGCAGGTGCCATCACTGTAAAAAAATTCACCCAGAAATTAGCGCACCCCGACAGCAAAACCTATATCGGCAAGGGCAAGCTTGAAGAGATCAAACATTATGTAGAGGGTAAAGACATCAAAGTGGTCATCTTTGACGATGAGCTCAGTGGTGCCCAGTTAAGCAATATTGAAAAAGTAGTTGGCATAAAAACCATCGACCGCTCGGACCTCATCCTCGATATTTTTGCCCGGCGCGCCAAAACTGCACAGGCCAAGGCGCAGGTTGAGCTTGCGCAGTATCAATACATCTTACCCCGGCTGCGAGGCATGTGGAAACACCTTGAACGTTTGGGTGGTGGTATCGGTACCCGAGGCCCCGGTGAAACGGAGATTGAAACTGACCGTCGTATTGTAAGGGAGAAGATCAGCCTCTTGCGGAGGAAACTGGCCGAGATCGATAAGCAGTCTTTTACCCAGCGAAAAGAACGTGGTGAGTTCATCCGTGTTGCACTGGTGGGATATACCAATGTTGGCAAATCCACGATCATGACCCTGCTTAGTAAGTCGGAAGTATTTGCCGAGAATAAACTGTTCGCCACACTTGACACCACTACGCGAAAGATCGTATGGGAAACAACACCCTTCCTGTTGAGCGACACTGTAGGGTTCATCAGGAAACTCCCCCACCACCTGGTAGAAAGTTTCAAAAGCACCCTCGATGAGGTCAAGGAAAGCGATATCCTTATCCACGTTGTTGATATCTCACATCCCAATTATGAGGACCAGATCAATGTGGTGAATACAACCCTGATGGAAATGAAATGCCACGATAAACCGGCCATCATGGTGTTCAACAAGATGGACCAGTATGAGAAAAACACTTTTGATGAGTGGCTCGAGCCGGAAATCAAAGAAGAAATGCTGAGTGATCTGAAAGATCGGTGGGACAGGGAAACGGATCATAATGCAGTCTTCATTTCGGCTACCGAAAGGAAAAATATAGACGGATTGAGAGCCACCATCCTGGGCAAGGTGAAAGAGCTTTACCAGATCAGGTATCCATACAAAACAGCATTCTACTCTTAATGGCGAATAAGATCAACTGGCACCGCATCGCCCCTGATGTGCAGTCGCTCCAGTTCCCGGACAACAATATGATCATTACCGACTGCGGCGGAAAGAACATCACGCTGGGCCGTCATAACGGGAAGATCTTTGCTTTTGCCTATAAATGCCCCCATGCCAGTGGAATACTTGCCAATGGGGCCATTGATCCCCTGGGAAATGTGATTTGCCCCTTGCATCGATACAAGTTCAACATCACCAATGGCAGGAATACGAGTGGCGAAGCTTATTACCTGAAGACCTACCCGGTGGAAGTTCGGGAAGATGGTGTATTCGCCGGTATCGAAGAAGCAGGTTTTTCACTTTGGTAATCTTTCTACATTTTTGCAACCATACCAGTTATGGAAAAACAAACATCCTCCAGGCTTTACAACCTGCTGCTCACACTGGCGATAGCCGTTAATTTCTCGGGATTATTCCTGGTGATCATCGGTCCTGATGGTACCCTATATGCCGCCATTGCCAAAACCATGGCCAAAACCGACAACTACCTTGAGTTATTGGGCAACGGGACCGACTGGCTGGATAAACCGCATTTTCCTTTCTGGATCACCGCCCTGTTCTTTAAACTGTTTGGCATCAATAGCTGGAGTTATAAACTTCCTGCCATACTGTTTATGATGCTGGCCGCAGGTTACACTTATCTGTTTGCCAGAAAGTTTTATAGTGATGCCGTAGCAAAATGGAGCGTATTGATCTTGCTTACTGCGCAGCACATTGTTTTATCAAACACGGATGTACGTGCAGAACCTTATCTCACCGCACTTATTATTGGTGCCGTATACCATTTTCACCGGGCCTGGGAAGAGGACAAATTCCTACAGTTATTGTTGGGGGCCCTGCTGACGGCATGCGCAGTGATGACCAAAGGAGTTTTTGCCGTGATACCTATTATGGCTGCACTGGGAATACACCTGATGGCCATGGGAAGATGGAACCAGATCTTCCATCTTCGTTGGCTCTGGGCGGCCCTGATGACGCTATTCTTCATCACACCGGAACTTTATGCATTGTACTACCAGTTTGACCTGCACCCGGAAAAGATCGTATTTGGAAAATCGAATGTATCCGGGCTGAAGTTCTTTTTCTGGGACAGCCAGTTCGGCCGGTTTTTCAATACCGGGCCAATAAAAGGCAAGGGCGATCTTTCATTCTTTCTGCACACCACGCTGTGGGCCTTTCTTCCCTGGTCGGTTTTGCTATACATTGCGATTGTAAAACGGATCAAAAACAGGAAAGACAAGGCAGTCACGGAATGGTATTGTTTGGGCGCTGGCCTCGTAACGTTTCTGATGTTCTCGCTTTCCAAATTTCAACTGCCCCATTACCTGAACATCGTATTTCCATTTTTTGCCATCCTCACATCGGCTTACATCGCAGAGAGTGTAAACGTAAAACATATCCGGATCATCCAGTATCTGCTGGTAGCCGTTATGCTGATCATCCTGCCCGCACTGCATTTCTTTTTCAAGCCCGGCATCACTCATGTATCTATGACCATCCTGATGTCGATTGTATTTGCGTTATTGTTATTCCTGCCAAAAATCTTCGATATGTCTGAGAAAGAGCTGATCATAGGAAGAACGGTGTTGGCTGCGGTGCTGGTCAACCTTTACCTGAACGGTTTCTTCTATCCCAAATTGCTGACCTACCAGGGCGGCACTACTGCAGCGCAGCATGTCAATGAGAAATTCCCGGGTGTACCCGTGGTACAAATTCGACCGCGATTTAGCTACCCGTTGGAATTTTATCTGGAAGCGCCGTTGATCACCATTGACAGACTTTCAGATACCAGCCGTGTTCCTAAGCCTTCATTGTTGCTCCTGCACCAGGACGATGATAGCCTGGGAATGATACCCATAAAATCGTTCGACGTTTTTCCCATCAGTAAGATGAATAAAAAATTCATTGATCCTTCCACCCGCAGCAATCAATTGAAGCAATTCAATTTATATGTCAGGTACTAAGCCTTTTATTGACGGCCTTACAAAACATTTCAGGGCGGCGGCAGATCCTGAAAATGCTGTTTCCCAGAAAGCGTACCTGAAAGATCAGTTTGAATTCTTCGGGATAAAAACGGAGCAACGGCGCATCATTACCAAAGATCATTTTCGCCTTCATACATTAAACGATCACGAACAGTTGGAAGAGATCATAAAAAAATTGTGGGAGCTGCCCCAGCGGGAGTATCAGTATGTGGGTCAGGAATTGTTATACCACTACAAAAAGATATGGACGGCTGATACGCTCGGGTTGATCGAATACTGTATAACCCATCAGAGTTGGTGGGACACGGTCGATTATCTGAGCACCTACGGCGCCGGGAACTGGCTTGTCAAATACCCGGCAAGGACCGAAAAAATCTCTCACAACTGGAATCGATCAGCCAACATGTGGCTGAACCGATGCAGCATCCTGTTTCAACTGAAATACAAGGGGAACACAGATACGCGTTTATTGAGCCAATACATCATGACCCTGTCGGGCTCCAGGGAGTTCTTCATTCAGAAAGCCATAGGGTGGGCGCTGCGCGAATACAGCAAAACGGACCCTGCGTGGGTGAGGCAGTTTATTAAAGATCATACATTGGCTGCATTGAGTGTTCGCGAAGGTTCAAAGTATACCCAGGTTAAAACAACCAGTAAAAATCGATCAGACATTAGACATTGAATTCAAAAGGATTTTAAGTGAGCGCAAGCGAGGTGCCATTTGCCTGGGGTCAGGCTCGCGATCTTGCAAAAGACCTGCTGATCCTGTCGAGCTGCCGCTGGTGATGTCGCGTGTGAATGTCGATGAACTCATACCATTTCACTGCATCCAGCATGCCCATGCGGGGATGCTTTTGCCGTTGCGTTTTCGAAGCCCCGGGGGTAGCGGGCGTGATGACTTCCAATTTATCTTTGAAATCCACGATCAGTGCCCTCGCCTCATCCCGGGTAGCCTTGGTCACGTTCTCCTTGAACCGATCCGGAACTTTGTTGCCCCTTGGGAAGCGACCGAAAAGGAAAACCATCCTGACCAAAAAATGCAATGGTGTGCTCGACTCAGTGGCCTTACCCTGAATGCACTTATCAATAGCAGCAATACAAACTATATTGGTAGTGAATATGTGCGTAAACACTTCTGCATATGACCATCCACCCATGGGCGGCGTGGTTATAAACGCATCATCAGAAACGGAATCAAGCAGCCGTTCGTAAGCACCAACGGTTCTTAAGATAGAAAGATGTGACCTTGCCACACTCATAACGGCGCATTCTTAGAAACCTCTTCCGGCAAATAGTGTTCGTGGGTTTTTACCGGTGCCGACATACGCCGGTTCATCCTTATCTGAAATACGTTGACTAAAAAGGCAAAACTCATTGAAAAGTATATGTAGCCCTTGGGGATCTCAAAAGCCAGGCCCTCTGCCACCAGTGACATCCCGATCAGCAAAAGGAAGCTCAGCGCAAGCATCTTGAATGCCGGGTGTTTATTGACAAATTTACTGATGGGTTCTGCTGCAAAAAACATGATCACCACCGTAACTACCACAGCCGTATACATTACCCAAAGTTCTTTCACCATACCCACGGCAGTGATGATAGAATCTACTGAAAACACGATATCCAACAGGAGGATCTGAAAAAGAACCTCATTGAAAGTGGTGGCTTTGATATTCTTGGATTTATCCCCTTCTTCCCCTTCCATTTTATGGTAAATCTCAACAGCGCTTTTATACAACAGGAATAATCCTCCAAGGATAAGTATCAGGTCTTTCCCGGAAATATCGTTACCCAGCACCGTAAACAAGGTGCCCTGTAACCTCAGTATCACGGATATGAGGGCGAGTAATCCCAACCTGATCACCATAGCCAGAAAAAGGCCCAGCTGCCTTGCTTTTTTCTGCTGGTGCTCGGGAAGTTTACCTGCGAGGATAGAGATGAAAATCACGTTATCCAAACCCAGAACCACTTCGAGCAGTATCAGGGTAAATAGGGCGATTGCTGTTTCCATATTTGAGTTGCCTTAAAAATAAAAATAGGGCATAAAACCGAAAACTGATGTCACTTTAAAACTTTGGGCCAACAATCTGAGCGCCAGTAAAGGCAAACAATATAATCCGAACCCCCTCAACTGCTACTACTTCTTTAGTGTGGTTAAATTCCTGCAGCATCTCGATGAACATTACGGATATGGACCTTTCGGGAACAGCCAGAAAAATAAAACCTCCGGTTTTAAGTTGTGTGGAAACAAGATCCTGCAAACGGTCAAAATCCGATGGGTCGTAGCACACATCGCTCATTAAAATAACATCCGCCTGGGGAATGGAATGATGCCAGTTGATCAGTCGGCATTCCACATCCTGAAGGCCTAAAGCCCGCAGGTTGAGATCCATCCATGTCAAGGCCTCGGAAATATGATCGGAAATCATCAGGTGTTTAGCATATGGAGCGGCAACCAGGGATGGCAGGCCAAGCCCTGCGCCAAGTTCCAGAACCGATTTGCCTTCTACCCTTTCGGGTTCAGCCCTTAGCCATTGGGCAAGGGCAATGCCCGATGGCCAAAGCCTGGACCAATACGGAAAAGGCATCCGCCCCCCTGCGTTACGGTAGACATGTTCAACCTGTTGCGGATCGGGGATCTGCAGGGTAAGCCCGCAAACGATCCTGGTCACACTATCAAAGGGTAAATCACTCATAAAAGCCGATAAAACTAATCATATTTGTCTGCCTGCGGGTTCCCGGGAATCAAATGCACAAGTTACCGACGTCTACGCCTGTGCATTACCTTAAGTCAACATTGATGAGGCTTTCGGGTTACCTTTAACCGTTTTCAGTATTAACCAACAAGCAAAATTTAGGATTATGATTCAAAAAACTTACTATAAAACCAAGGACTATTGCAAGGTGAAATTCAGCTTTCAGATTGAAGACGCTGAAAACATAGAGATACTCGGTTTGAACAGTGATTGGGAGAATTCTGTGATCATGAGTAAAAAGAAAGACGGCACATTTTCTGCCGATGTCAACCTTCCGAAAGACAGCAAGCATGAGTTTAAATACAGGGTCAATAGTTCAACATGGATAAGTGACCCGGACGCAGACGCAGAAGCACCGAACAGTTTTGGCGGAAGCAATAGCGTAGTGACACTTTGATGCGTTTTTCTTTTTTGTAGGCCCGTTGGCTAACGGTAGGCGCTTGCCACGTTAGCGTTTTCTCATTTCTAAATGACCCATAGAAATGCCGGAGAAAACCCCGATATTTGCATATCTAAATAGAATTAATGGGAAGATCTTCAGAAACGTTCAACAAGAGGGAAAAAGAAAAAAAACGGCTCAAAAAAGCCCAGGATAAGGCTGAAAAAATGGAAGAAAGGAAGGCTACTACCAAAAAAGGTAAGAGTCTCGAGGATATGTTGGCCTACCTTGATGAAAACGGCAATATCTCTGCCACGCCGCCAGATCCGTCAAAAAGAAAAGTAGTCAACCACGAGGATATACAGTTAAGCGTGTCAAGGCCGGAGGTAGAGGAGGAGGAAGGCCCAAGAACGGGCCAGGTGACTTTCTTCAATAGCGCAAAAGGATTTGGATTTATCAAGGATACAACGTCAGGCGAAAGCTTTTTTGTACACGTGAACGAACTTACTGAACAGATCTCCGAAGGGGAAAAGGTATTGTTTGAGCGTGGATCTGGCCACAAAGGACCTGTTGCCCTCAATGTTAAGAAAGCTAAGTAAACTAAGACTGGTTATCATAAAATAATTAAAGCAAGCCTCTCGGCTTGCTTTAATTATTTTACCCCAACAGGGCACATGTTGCTTGAAATTGTCTAAACCTCTGCGTTTGTTTTCAGGAGCGACAGTTTAGAGAAATCCGAACCGCTGAATATCTTCGCAAGATTGATATTTTTAGTTGCCTGGTACGATTCAAACTGGCTCTGGGGAACGATCCTCCAGAAATTCTTTGATTTCAGGTCTGCAAAGTCCTTGTCCCTTACAAAGAGACCGTTGATGGGGTCACGCTTCTTAAAGCTTATTCTCACGTAGTTATTATCGTTCTTGGCGTTTGAAATGAATTTTTCAATTTCGTCTATACTCATATTAACGATTTATTTGATGAACATTAAAAGGGAGGGCAAATATACCGATTTTTTCCTGTCTTTTTAGATTAAATCCCCTAAAAGCTACGTCCTATATAATATAAAGCGTACCTTGTTCCAATAATTTGAGCTTCGCATCAGTAATCGCTAACACTCTTACTTCGTGCCGCCCTCAGATAATCACCAATTTATCAATTAACAAGTATGAACATTTACATTTCAAACCTGAGCTTTGGCGTTCAGGACGAAGATTTAAGAAAATTATTCTCGGAATACGGAGAAGTATCTTCTGCCAAGATCATTACAGACAAATTTACCGGTAAATCAAGAGGATTCGGCTTTGTAGAAATGCCTGATTCAGCCGCGGCAGAAAACGCGGTCAACGGCCTTAATAACACCAGCATTGACGGACGGTCAGTGAAAGTGATGGAAGCCCGCCCGAAAGAAGAAAGGAGATAATTTCCTGATATTATCTGGAGGTTAGGAATAGAGTTTACACTTTACGCCTGACCTCCATTTTTTTTGCCCCTACCCGCCGTTTTCATTCCCTCGGTCGCCTCCCCTTAATTTCCACAGTGATGTGGAAAAGGATACTTAACTTATTATGTTAAGTTGAATATTCATGAACATTAAGATTGCTTCTGAGCCAGCGGAATTTGACCAGATCCACCGGATCAATTATAAAACGTTTGTCCAGGAGATCCCGCAGCACAAAGAGAACGAACAGGCCATGCTGGTGGACAGGTTTCACGATAAAAACACGTATGTAATTGCCAAACGGGATGAACAGGTGATCGGTATGGTCTGCTTCAACCTAAGCCGCCCATTTTCATTGGACGAAAAACTTCCTGACCTCGAAACCTATCTTCCCCCATTTCATAAACTTGCTGAAATACGTTTGCTTGCGGTGCTACCCGAAGAAAGAATGACGATCATTACCTATAAGCTGCTGCATCAGTTGGCTTTGACTTTGATGTCCTTACAGGTGGACGCAGGCGTTATATGCGGGTACCAAAAACAGTTGCACCTTTATCAGCATATCGGTTTTATTCCGTTTGGACCGGTTGTGGGTTCTGGCGAGGCATTATATCAACCCATGTATATTACCCTAAAAGAACTTTTTAATGGATTCAGGAGCAATTAACATCTGTACTGGCCCCGTGCGTATTAGTGAAGCAGTTAAGGCTGCCTTGGCAAATGATCCGGTTTCACACCGTTCCACTGCTTTCCTCGATAGCTACCATGCCACCACCGAACTTCTTTGTGATTTATTCAACGTCAAGCACGCATACCTGCTTACCGGGAGCGGCACACTCGCCAACGAAGCCCTGCTTCACCAGGTAAAACACATCAGCGGCAAGGGGCTGATTCTATCTAACGGCGAATTTGGAAATCGCCTCATCAAGCAGGCCGAAAGGATCGGCCTTAGGTTTTCTACTCACTCGCTGCCCTGGGGGGAGGGTTTTCAGCCCATAGAGATTGAGGAGCTGCTGGTCAACAGCTCACCGGCCTGGATGGTTTTTACCCACTGCGAAACATCAACCGGCGTTGTCAACGACTTAGATGGGCTTGCCAAACTTGCCAACAGCCACCACTGTGTTTGCTTTGCCGACTGCATGAGCACCGTAGGCACAAGACCGATCGATCTTTCCGGGGTGGCCATGGCCACCGCCTCCTCTGGGAAAGGGCTGGCCTCTATTCCAGGCCTTGCCATGGTGTTTTCTAATATCGAACCCGTCTCCGGCAACCAGATCCCCAGCTATATGGATCTGGGACAATACGCTTGCAATGCAGGTATTCCCTTCACCATATCCTCCAATCAGGTTTGTGCGCTGCATGCATCCCTGAAACAAAAACTGGTCAAAGATCAGTATGCCCTGCTGGAGAAATATCGTAAAAAAATTTCGGCCTTGTTACAACAAGCCCATCTTGCCCCATTCAATCATCAGTATTCTTTCGTTTTCACCGTTGTTCCACCCGTGGATGAATACGGCGATGTATTGGAACAACTATTACGATCCGGCCTGATCGTCAGTTATGAAAGCGACTACCTGAAAAAAAGAGGCTGGATACAGCTCGCACTTTTCAATTACTACCAGGAAGATGAACTGATCAATGTTGTCAAAAGGTTGAAAAAACTGCGGATACTGTCTTACTGATCACTTGTTTATAATTTATGCGGATGATGATTCAGCGTTACCTGAAACACTCGTGGTGCTGGAACTAGAGTATAATACGCCCTATATTGGCTTTGCTGATGTCAGCGTTCAACTCAACCACTTCTTTTTCCAGTTTCTCTTTTCTTCCTTTCAGCGCCAGCCATTGATTATGCAGCACATCAAACTGTTTCTTATGGCCTTCGGGCACATACGGTGTATTGGAATCCAACTCCCCTTTGAGGAAGATATAATCGGCGGTCAGTTTATTTACAAAGTTGATCACATCATCATTTGACTGTGATTTATTCTGAACGATGTCCTCTTCCCAGCTCTTAAAATCATCGGCGATCTTGTCCGCTTTTTTCCTCAATGGCTCGGTACCGGGTGTATCTTTCAGCATGAGGGAAGTCTCCCTCAATTGCATAGCTGTTTTCCTTGCCTTGATCACTTCTTTATGGATGACACTGGTCTCTTCGCAGATCTTCTTCATTAAGGCCTGCTGTTCGTCATACTCGGCCTGGGTTGCCTGAAGATCGGGTCTCGGTTTCAGGTTGATCTTCGATGTTTGAACCTGACCGCCCACTTTCAGTATCGCTGTGTACTCGCCGGGCGCTGCGAGGTAGCCCGCATAATCACCCTCAATAAACACTGTAGGGACACCCGTGATGGATTCCCCTTTGAGGTCCCACACGAAACGGTTCAACCCCATTCTTGCAGGCATGATGGGGTCGGCGTCAGGTCCGCCTGCATAGGAAACAAAATCGCCATCTGATTTAGAAGAATAAGACCTTACTATTTCCTTTTTGCTGTTGAGAATATCCAGGGTGACCAACGAATCTTTGCTGTTCTCAGGCAGTTGGTAATAGATCACGGCACCGGAAGCAGCATTGGTCCCTGAAAAAGAAGGAGCTGGAGAAAAAGGCTCATCGACATTCTCCGGATAATTGAGTGAACTGCCGGAAGAGGTTCTGATCACGTCAACAGGTGTATATAATTTGAAAGAGGACGTTGCATTGACATCGAACTCCCTCAGCACTTCTATGTCATCCAGTATCCAGAAAGCCCGGCCCATGGTGGACGCGATGAGATCGTTCTGATGAACCTTGAGATCTGTAACAGGGGTGATCGGCAGTCCAAATTGCGACTGTGTCCAGGTCAACCCGCCATTGAAAGAAACATACAAGCCCGTCTCCGTTCCGGCGTACAACAATCCTTTCCTTTTGCTGTCTTCTCTGACCACCCTGGTGTAAGCGGTAGGTGAAATTCCGGTGACGATTTTAGTCCAGGTTTTACCGTAGTCGGAGGATTTATAGATAGCAGGACTGAAATCATTAACCTTATAACGGGTGGTGGCTATGTACACTGTGGCTTTATCGTGTGGGCTGACTTCAATACTATTGATCAAACATTCGGGTAGGCTGGCAGGGGTAATATTGGTCCAGGTAGCGCCGCCATCTTTCGTAAGATGCACTAAGCCGTCGTCGCTGCCAGTATAGATCACGCCTTTTTCGTGCGGCGATTCGATCACATAAGCGAGCGTTCCGTAGTTTTCACCACCCGCGCCTTCATTGGTGTATGGCGTTCCGCTTATACCTTGTTTAGTGGTATCATTCCGGGTAAGATCGCCAGAAACTGCTTTCCAGTTTCTGCCCATATCATTTGTTTTGAAGAGCACATTTCCCGCATGATAAAATGTATTCGGCTCATGCATGGAGTAGATGATGGGGGCGTTCCAATTGAAACGATAAGCCATATCTTTTGGCTTGAGCGACTGGTATTGGACCGGAACTTGCATCAGGGATTTTCTTTCCATGGTGTTATAATCCAGGGTGCCCACGGTGCCCTGGTAGGATCCGCCCATCACATACCTTGGATTCTTAGGATCAAAAGCGAGAAAAGCACTTTCGCCACCCGCGCTTCTTGTCCACTCAGATTCACTGATAGAGTACCCGGAAGGATTGCTGCTTTTGATCTTTACGGAACTATTATCCTGCTGACCCGCATAGATATGATAGGGATAAAGATCATCTGCGTTGATCCTATAAAACTGAGCAGTAGGTTGATTATTCTGGGACGACCAGGTTTTTGTTTGATCGAAACTGACAGCTCCGCCACCATCATTAGAAACGATCATATTCCTGGGATTATCGGGATTGATCCAGAGATGGTGGTAGTCGCCATGCGTACCCCGGATATTCGTCCAGGTTCTGCCGCCATCCTTACTCATCAGTCCGGGTGAGTTGAACACATACAGGGTGTTTTCATCTTTAGGGTCAAGGAACAATTCTATATAATACCATGCCCTTTGGGTAAGCCTGTTGTCTGTACTGATCTTGCTGAATGAATTTCCAGCATCGTAAGAAACGAACAGTCCTCCAAGGTCTTTCTCAGTATCACTTTCCACCAGCGCGTACACTTTATCTGCATTGGCAGGAGAAACAGCAATACTCATCTTTCCCATCTCTTTCGGCAATCCTTTGCTGAGTTTGGCCCAGGTTCTTCCCTCATCTGTTGATTTGTATAATCCTGATCCGGGGCCGCCCGAGCGAACCTCCCAGGGCAATCTTCGGTGATCCCACATAGCGGCATACAGGATCCTCGGGTTCTTTGCATCCATGCTTAATTCCGAGCAACCGGTATTATCATCTACAAAAAGGATCTTATTCCAGGTCTGGCCCCCATCCATTGATTTATAGATCCCCCGATCCGGAGAAGGTCCGTGTAATGCTCCCTGTGCGGCTACATAAACGATATCGGGATTAGAAGGATGAATTCTGATACCGGAGATATGGCGGGTCATATCCAGGCCCATCTTCTTCCAGGTTTTGCCGGCATCCGTGCTTTTGTATACCCCATCACCATAAGAAGTCATAACCCCTCTCGGAGCATGTTCTCCTGCCCCTACGTAGATCACGTTGGGGTCAGTATCTGCCACTGCAATGGCGCCAATGGAGCTTGTTGTAAAAAAGCCATCAGAGATATTGAACCAGGATTGCCCCGCATTGATGGTTTTCCATACCCCTCCGCCTGTTGTACCCATATAGTAAATCTGGTCGCTACCCCTTACGCCCGACGAGGCAACGGAACGCCCGCCGCGGAAGGGTCCGATATTCCTGAACTTCAGTGACTTGAAAAATTGTTCATGGTCAAAGGGAGGAACAGGAGTTGGGTCAACTTTCTTTTTCTGACCGATCACGGTCAGGGTACATGTGAACATGAAAAACAGGATCAGAGCACTCCTCATATTTTGATGGATTATATATCTCAAACTTAAATCAAAAAGATTCAAAACTAAACTTCTGTTTTAGCCTTAGTATTTCTCTTGCTATAGCCCTAATGGCGTCAATGCTTTTGTGGTGCTTCAATTCGGAAGATGAATCATAAAACCATGACTTTTAAAAAAACCAAGGCATTGCCTTTATTTTCCAGGAAAAATATCCATTACATTTGACCAACAACCAGGCGGATAACCCTTCATGACAAGGAATTTTCTTTCAGGCTTTATTACCTCTATCGTGCTGACCTTTTCGTTCAGCGCAGTCATGGGGCAGTCGGAATTTGATTCGTTAAAACGAAACAGCAATCTCGACACGAGTTATCAGCCCTCTCAGAAGCCAACATTTGTAACTGAATTTGCAGAAGGCAAGATATCCGGCTTTATACAACCTGCATTCTATTTTGACTATAACAACCTGACCGATAACGATCTTTTTGTAACCTCAGGTATACCCACCACTAAGTTGACCAATGTCAAGTTCAACCGCTTCCATTTTTCTGCTAACCAAAGCCGGCTTGGCTTCAGTTTCAAATTCCCAAAGGCAGGTAAAAATACCACGGCCGTGTTGGAAGGCGACTTTCTCTCAAGCGCCAGGGGGGTCAATACTTTTTTCCGAATGCGCCATGCCTATATCACGTATGGCGATTTTCTAATAGGTCAAACATGGACCAATTTTGGCGACGTGGGCGCTTCTCCCAATACCCTTGACCTGGAGGGTCCGAATTCCATGCCTGGCTCACGGGTAGCCCAGGTGCGTTGGCGGAAACAGATCTCCCCCAGTTGGAACCTGTTGTTTGCCCTGGAGGAGCCAAAAGCAGATTACACTTCATTGGATAGTGCTAAGGCCGTAAAAGCAGGCTTACCCGAACTGGTGTTTAAGCCCAAACTGAGTTTCAAAGGTGGGACCTGGATCAACTCATTCATCTACAAACCAATTGTCTATACCAACAAGGAATTCAGCATTAAAAAGAGATTACCGGGTTGGGGTTTTACCAGTTCCCTAAGTCTCCGCATCGCTGATAATAATTTCAGTCCGCTGGGTGTTAAAAAAAGGGTATTCAATGTTTTCGGTATTGTGGGTGATGGAACCCAGGGCTCCGTCAATGATTTCGGAGGATTAGGCTATGAAGCATTTCCCAAAGACAATGCGACGCTGGAGACCCTGCTTTATTACGGTGGATACGTCTCGTACAGTTTCGTGTTTAAGAAAAGATGGACCTCCACCTTTGTTTATAGTTACCTGCACCAGGAGAAGCCAACCATAACCGATCAAACTTTCAAGCGAAGCAGCTATTGGTCGGCCAATGCCGTACTGGCCATCAACAGGTATTTCACTGCAGGCACTGAATTCCTTTACGGAAGCAAATCGAATCACGACAATACCTCGGGAAATGCGATTCGCATACTCGGCCTGATGAGGTTATTGTTCTAGCCCCAAAACATGACCATTTATAATATGACACAACGCAAATTAAATTTATTAGTCTACTAATTTGGTAGACTAATATAAAGTCCTTAATCTTGCACTTCATTAGTCTACTAATTCAGTAGACTTTTAAAATACTGATATGCGCAGGATTGTTTTTATGATCATTTTTGCCTCGATTGGTTCGCTGGGCGCTTGGGCCCAACAAGGGATCTCCGGAACCGTAACGGACCAACAAGGGCGGCCTGTTCCCGCAGCTACGATAAAAATAAAAGACAATAATAACCAGGCCATTGCAGACTCCAATGGCGTATTCTCCCTCCCATCCATCCCGCCCCTGCCGTTCACAATGGAGATCAGTTCCGCAGGTTTCAACACCCATGAGATCGTGGTGACCGACCTGAAAAAGCTCACCAGTCAATTCATCCTCGTCAACAACAACGAACTCACCGAGGTGGTGATCACCTCGAGGCGGCGACTGGAAACCGCCCAAAGCGTGCCAATCGCCATTTCTGTCATTACCGGGAAACAGGCGGAAGATGCCGGGGCATTTAACGTAAACCGACTCAAGGAACTCGTTCCATCAGTACAACTTTATTCGTCAAACCCCAGGAACACAACCCTGAATATCCGCGGCATGGGCTCCACCTTCGGCCTTACCAACGATGGTATCGATCCCGGTGTGGGTTTTTATATTGACGGTGTATACTACGCCCGCCCTGCAGCGACTGCCCTTGACTTTGTAGACGTAGACCGGATCGAAGTGCTGCGCGGCCCACAGGGAAACCTTTTCGGCAAAAACACCACAGCCGGTGCATTCAACATCACCAGCCGCGCCCCGGGAACTACACCCGGAGCGACCTTTGAAGTGAGCTATGGCAACTTTGGCTTCATCCAGGCTAAGACCTCATTCACCGGTCCGCTGACAAAAAATAAAAAACTGACTGGAAGACTCTCTTTCTCAGGTACCCAACGGAACGGGTTATTGTACAACACCATCTCGCAAAAACATATTAACGACCTCAACAACCTGGGGTTCAGGACACAGCTTCAGTACCGGCCAACAGAAAAACTGAAGATCACCTTCATAGGCGATATCACTGACCAAAAACCAGACGGCTACGCACAGGTGGTAGCCGGCGTTGTCAAAACACAACGCCCCGCATACCGGCAGTTCAACGCGATCATTGCAGACCTGAATTACAGGCTGCCCACATCCAATCCTTTTGACCGCATTGTTGATCATAATACCCCGTGGCGATCAGGTAACCAACTGGGCGGTACTTCCCTAAACGTAGATTATAAGATCGGTAGCGGTACCCTTACCTCCACCACCGCCTGGCGCTACTGGAACTGGGACCCCTCGAACGACAGGGACTTTACCGCCTTACCTGTATTGACATTATCACAAGCCACATCAAAACATCAGCAATTCACACAGGAAATCCGTTATGCCGGCGACTTTTCGCAAAAACTTAATGGCGTCATCGGAGCTTTCCTAATTGACCAAGATCTCAAAACAGATCCCTACCACATCGAAGAATCAGGATCCGCCCAATGGCGCTTCTCACAAAGCACTTCCAGCAACCTTTGGAAAACACCAGGGCTATTCGATGGCTATGGCATCAGAACCAATTCGCGCCTGCAGACATTTGGCGCAGCATTATTCGGACAATTGGAATGGGCCGTAAGCGACAGGTTCTTTGTCATGCCCGGCGTCAGGTTTAACTACGATAAAAAAGATGTTGAGTTCGACAGAAAAACATATGGCGGGCTGCAAACCACCGATCCCGCATTGCTGGCATTAAAGCGTCTCGTGTATACCGACCAGTTCTTCACCGCTAACGTTGAAGAAACGAATTTCTCAGGAGGCCTTACCCTTGCCTATAAGATCGAAAAAAAGTTCAACGCATTCGCCACTTATTCCATCAGTTACAAACCCGTAGGCGTCAACCTGGGTGGCCTCCCAACCAGCAATGGTGCGGTTATGCTTGAACTGGCCAGGATCAAACCGGAATATGTAACTCACTGGGAAATGGGTGCAAAAACCAACCCGACTAAAAATTCCACGTTCAATGTTGTTTTTCACCATACTGCCATTGAAGACTACCAGACGCTGGTGCAATCTCCCGAAATAGGCGTTAACCGAGGTTACCTGGCCAATGCGGAAAAAGTACGGGTCTTCGGATTTGAAACTGATGGCAACCTCCGGGTTAACAAACATCTCTGGCTCTACGGCAATCTCGCATACACAATTGCAGAATACCAGCAGTTCTCCAACGCACCCGTACCATTGGAAGAAACGGGCAGCACAAAATCTTTCAAAGATATCTCCGGAAACAGGATGCCCGGGGTTTCAAAATGGGCAGGGTCCATAGGCGGTGAACTTACTTCAAACACACGTAAGGCTTTGGGTAATAGCGGTAAACTATTCTTTGCAATGGACAGCTATGCGCGGAGCGAATTCTCCTCCAGTCCTTCCCCTTCTAAATACCTGAACGTCCCCGGGTATGCTACGCTCAATACCCGATTTGGATTCAGGGCCGATGAAGGCCTCAGCCTGTTTGCGTGGGCAAGGAATATTTTCAATAAGAACTACTTCGAACAACTGCTGCCGGCAGCCGGAAATGCAGGCCATTATGCTGCTGTGCTGGGTGACCCCCGAACCTTCGGGATCACCGCACGCTATACCTTCTGAGAACTATTTTGCAGGGGTGATCCTAATATTCCTATACTCAATAGGACCATGATCACCCTGCAGCATGATGGGACCGGGCTCCCCTTCGTTACTATCAAGCGCACCTCCGGTAATACCAGGGATCACCTGGTTGCATATGATGGTAACGCCATTGGCTACAACCGTGACGAGTCGACCAACAAGGGTAATATCAAAAGACTGCCACTCTCCAGGGGATTTAGCCGCCATGGTGACGGGCAGCAGGAATCCGTACAAGGCACCGTACTCGATCAACGATGGCTCAAGACCCTTGCTGTCGGACACCTGAATTTCATACCGTCCGCGAAGGTACACTCCACTGTTACTGTGCTTTGGATAGCGGAACTCGATATGGAGTTTGAAATCATTGAATTTTTGGTCGGATATGATATTGGCACCTGATGCTGGACTTTTCAACACCCCATTCTCGGCGATCCACTGGTTCTTTTTACCAGCTTCAACATGCCATCCACTGGTGTTCTTGCCATTGAACAAATCGACAGGTGTTCCCCAAACAGGTGCTTTGGCCCTTACCAGCGAAGGTGCCCTCACGCCCGTCCAATTGAACTTCCGGCCGTCAGGTAAAACCATCGTACCAGATAATTTATCGTTCTCCAGAACGCCTTCAAACACAAGATCCTTATCGCCCTGCTCCCATTGCGGCGGAATGGCAAAACTGAATTTCCTGCCATCAAAACGCACATGGGCCACGGGCCGTGCACTGCCTCCATCGGCAACAAAATGACCCACCAGGGTCTTCGAACCCGATACATGAACTTCCAGCCATGACGCCGTGACGCGGTCACCCGCAGTTACGGTGAGGTCCCATTTTCCGGCCAGGGGTGATTTGTAATCCTGTGCTCGTGTATGCATAGAGATGACAGTGAGTAAAATGACAAGGATTCTGACAAGTTTCATTAACTGTTTGGTTTAAGACAGGTAAAATAAGATTAATACCCGATATTTATTTCAGGATGACCAGCTTGAACAGAAGAGATTTCCTTGCGATGGTGCCAGCCATTCCGGCCGCAGGCAAATTATCCGTCGATCGCATGGAAAATCTGCCGCCGAATGTCAGGCTCAGCCTGAATGCCTATTCATTCAACGATATGCTGATGAAGAAAAAGATCAGCAAGGCGGAGTTGCTTCATTTTTGCGCTGGCGCCGGCTTCAGTGCCGTTGATATGACAGGATACTACTTCTCCACCTATCCGGCCACACCCCCCGATAAAGAGATCTTCGAGTTCAAACGAAAAGCACATGAACTTGGAATAGAAATCAGTGGTACCGGGGTGAGGAATGAATTTTCACATACCGAAGATGCATCACTAGACAAGGAAGTGGACCTTGTAAATCGATGGATAGAAGTGGCGGCAAAAATGGGCGCCCCTGTTTTACGCATCTTTACCGCAAAAAAATACTGCGAAGGGGAGGAAAGAAAACGCATTGCCGACAGGCTCGTACATGCCATCAACCAGTGCTTACCTGTGGCAGCCGCACATGGTGTGATCCTGGGCATTCAGAACCATAACGATTTTCTCAGAACTGCCGCCGAATGTCATGATCTCATCAGCCCGTTTAACAGCCCCTGGCTTGGCCTGGTGGTAGATACCGGAAATTTTATTGCGGCGGATCCGTATGAAGAGATCAGGAAATCATTGCCTCTCGCAGTAAACTGGCAGGTCAAGGAAAAACTATTGATCAAGGGCGTTCAAACCCCGATGGACCTCCCCAGATTATGCCGCATGATTAAAGACTCTTCCTACAAGGGGAACATTCCGATAGAAACCCTCGGCCTGAACGACCCCCTCAACGAAGTCCCCATCTTTCTGGCAAAAGTCAGGCAGCAACTGCTTTGAAACAGATTTTTTAAAGCTCAGGCCTGGTGCGGCCGTTACATCGGGATTGCCGATTACATCGGTATGCAGCGGGACCACGACTAAGCACCTTTTAGTATCTTCCCAAAAATTATTCCATGAGAATCTGTGTCTATTGTGCCTCTAGCGCGAAGATCGACCAGGCTTATTTCGAAGCCACTGAAAAGTTGGCGATCGACTTCGTTCAAAACAATATCGACGTTGTATATGGTGGGGGTGCTTCCGGACTGATGGGAAAACTGGCCGACACCATCATTGAACATGGCGGCAATATCAAAGGTATCATGCCCAAGTTCATGAACGAAGTAGAATGGGCCCACAAAAAGGTGGTGGACCTGGAATTCACAGAAACCATGCATGAACGTAAGGCGAAGTTCCTGGTTGATATCGATGGTCTCGTGACCTTGCCTGGCGGCTCGGGTACACTGGAAGAATTGCTGGAAGCGATCACGTTAAAGCGTTTGGGACTTTTCACAAAACCCATCGTGATCCTCAATACCAATGGCTACTACGATCCCTTAAAGCTCATGCTGGAAAAAAGCGTGGAAGAAAACTTTATGATAACCCGCCACCTGGAGATGTGGACCTTTGTTGACCACCCGGAAGAGGTGATTCCCGCACTCCACTCCGCCCCTTCCTGGGATAAAGACGCCATCCATTTTGCAGCGATCAGGTGATGTAAACCCGCGCTTCACTCCACCCCCTTGTGGGATAAAGACGCCATCAAGTTCGCTTCGCTTAGGTAATATCAGCCTCACTGGCTGAAAATTTATCGCGATTAAAATCTGCCGACTGGTCACGGGGAATAGACAACGAAGTCCAGTCTTTACTCAGCATTTTACTGATGTAAATGATCTGCCCCACATGGCAGGGATAGTGCGCCAACTGGCGGTTGATAGCGGCGATCACTGTATGGGCTTCGTTACGTATATAGATGATTCGATCAAGATCAGTCTCCTGCATTGAACTTAACGTATTGAACAGACAGGCCCAGCCATCTTCCCAAATTTTCATAAGCGCAGCCCGGGTATCAACATCATTGACAAATTCCGCATCCCGGTTGCGCCAGTTTTTCTCTCCATCAGAATCGAAGATGTCTGTCCACCTGGAGACCATATTGCCAGCCATATGTTTTACGATCACAGCAATACTATTTGATTCGGCGTTGGGCTGCCAAAACAACTTCTCATCTTCCAACTGCCCCATGGCCTTTTCCCCAAGGGACTTATAATGCCGAAACTGTTGATCGATGCTTTGGAGGTAAGTCGTGTGCATGATGGGAAATTGAATCTAAAGCTAAGTCAAACACAAATAACGCATGTCAAAAAAAACCTCAAAATGCCAGATGTGACATCCTGTAAACAGATTTCATACCGGGGCAGCATCATAAATACTTAGTCGCTATTGTCAACCCGGCAATGTATCTTTAGAATGTAATAAAACTGACATGATCGCTATGAGCAAACTTTATAAAAGACTAACCCTGACCATACTGGTATTAACCTCAATCCTTACGGCCTCCGCTCAAGATAATCATTATTCCTGGATGCAATATGGCTCCCGGAACTCATTGCTATATAATGCCGGCTTAAGCCGTTTTGAAGACCAGTCTGCCGTGATCATGAACCCCGCCACATTGTCTGAAGCCACACAGTCGAGCTTCAACTTCAACACCAATGTGGTAGGATACAATAACATCAGTTTTGCGAATGGTTTGGGTGAAGGTTTCACGGTAAAAAGCAATAACCTGAATGTGCTCCCTTCCATGGCTTCGGGTGTATTCAAACCCAAGAGTCAAAAGAAATGGATAATGGGTTACGCGCTTTATCACGCCAATTCAGACGTGCTGGATTTCTCCGATCGCACGGAGCGCAGGATAGACCTGATCAATGAAGCCGAAGGACCGGGAGCAGAAAACTACCTCGCACAATACAATCTCAAAAACAACCTGGATGAATTCACTGTGGTTGCGGGCCTGGGATGGAAGATCAGCGATAGACTTTCCTTCGGCATATCTCAATCATTTGTTTACAGGAACCAGAAATACAGGGAGTCATTCGCCGCCTACGCGCTCACCGATCCCCCACTCAGGGCGCCAGTAGATCTGGTAGGGTCTAACATTGATAATTATGTCCAGTATAATGCCCTCATTACCTATACAAAGCTGGGGCTCACATACCGCACCAAAAAATGGGATCTCGGATTGACCTTATCCTCCCCCACCCTGCGTATGATGGGCACTGGTGAGATCCTCGCTGACCTTAGCTTATCCAACATCCGGATCACAAAAGACCTGTTACAACCACGTCGGAATTTTCTTGCAAATGGGCATATTCAAGATCTGAAAGCAAAGTATAAGTACCCGATCAATGTGTCTTTAGGAGCTTCCCGGTTAATGGGGAACGTAAGGTTTTATGGCGGTTTGCAATGGTATGGAAGCGTCGGTAAATATACGGTTCTCGATCCCGGCACCGCTTCATTTGCGCAGCCACCCACAGATGACAACGTACTCTTAACCAGCAAGTTACTGAGGGTCTGGAGCGCCAATAGAAGCGTCGTGAATGGATCACTGGCAGCGGACTGGAGATTGAGGAACGACAATCACATGCTTTTCTCTTTCAGAACTGATCATCATTATGCCAACTTCGACCGAAATGAGGATGGTAATAACCTGGCCATCAAGCAGTGGAACAATTATCATTTTACCATCGGAAACCAGCGCGAATTCAAATCCAGTACCTGGATCTACGGCGTGAGACTCAACTATGGCATGAATAAGAACTTCCCTCAACCCGTCAGTTTTACAGATCCCACGGAAGGAAATTTTTTGCAGGGAGCACCTGAAAAAGGAACCATCACTTCTTTGGGAGTGCAGCTGATGGTGAGTTACACGTTCAAGTATAACAAGTCCTAAATTTTTAGTGAAAAAATACATCAAAAATAGGTACGCCCGGATCGCCATTAAAATGGCGATTATCCTATCTGTGCTTTACCTCATTGCCGTGCTGTTGCTCAAAGTATACACCCGCGATCTCCTGCAGAAGGCGATCGTTTATCAAACCGAGGGGAAAGTCAGCATTGATATCCGCAAGGTGAAAATCAAGTTCTCGCCCCCGGGAATTGACTTGCTGGACACCAAGCTTTTGTTCCACGATGAAACCGGTAAGAAAGTCATCTATGACATACACTTCGCCTATCTCGGTCTGCAGATCCATTCCCTTTGGGATTTTTTGCTGGAAAGAAAGATCGTGATCGACTATCTGGTTGCTGAAGAACCCAAAATAGAAGTGAGTCCTGAATTCAGGAAACTGAAAGAAAAGCAAGGGAACGAATCCGTCCAGTTTGAGATCGGAAATCTCTACCTCGCACTCAACAAGATCGCGAGATCCATGCAGATCAAAAGATTCGGTATTCTGAACGGAAATCTCATTATCAATAAGCTCGCCCAAAATAATACCACCATCAACATCGGCGGGATCAACATCACCGGGAAGGAACTGGCCATGCTCCCGGGAAAGTCCACGGCCTCACAGGAATTCGAGGCAGGCCGCCTCAGAGTGAATACCGGGAAGCAAGATGTTACATTCCCTGAAGGAAATTATCGAATCCGCTATTCAGCCCTGCGCCTCGACACGGAGGAAAAGGTGATCACCATCGATGGATTTCAACTCAATGCAAAAACAAAAGACAGCGTGTACGGATCCATTGAAGCAGGATTTTCCCGCCTGAAGATATTCAACATGGACTTCTGGGCGATGTACGAAAAAAATCTACTTAAAATCGATTCAGTGATCTGCAAAGATCCTGTTCTCAACCTGAATTTAGATGTTACTCCCAAACGGAATAATGCAGTCCAATCTGATATCCCCCTGAAAAAAAGAATTGCGGGCCTCACTGGAAAGATAAAGATCAGGTACCTGGGATTACTGAACTGTAATATCGCCCTTACCACCATGGACAATGGCAATTTTCGTTCGTTCAACAGTAAGGGAGATAATTTTGAAGCATTCAATATTGATATTGACAGTTCAAAGTCGGACCCTGTAAATATTGAACAGGTAACCTTTGCCATCAAGAACTACAAATCACCGAGTACGGATGGTATGTACAACATCATATTTGACAGCGTTGTATACCATAACGAATCCCTGAAACTCCTGAATTTCCGGTTAGAACCTTCCGAAATCAATAAGCGGAGGGATAAAAAATATTTTGTCATACCCGATTTCGAATTAAGGGATCTCTCTATTGAAGACCTGATCACACACAAAAAATTAAAAGCCAGGGAACTGTATCTAAAGAACTCCATTACCATCAATAATTTTATTCCTGGCAAAACAAAAAAAAGTGCGCCACCAAAACCCTTGAAAATTCTGATCAGGGAGTTGAACGACAAGATCGATCTGGAAACCGTAGTTGTAGAAAATGGATTTGCCATTAACCAGTCGGCCGATGATAAAAGCAAACGGCTTGTTGTAGGAGGTATTCGATCGCGCATTTCAGTAAATGAGCTGTTTGATGCGTCGACCTACGAGTTAATGGGCTATTCCATTGGTCAGGTCGCATTCGACTCCGCAGTGATTTTTAACGGTCCGTCTAAAACCACCCTATACCGCGGCGAGGCCAGGGGTAAAGAAAAAAGACTTACTGCCGAAAGCCTTCACATGACAAATGCGAGCAACAGGGGGAGCATATCTGCGAAAAATATCATCATCAAAAATTACCATTTCGATGATGAATTCCGAAATATAGCCGTTGATTCAATACGCTACGAATCTGCCAGTGTTACGGTGGATCAGAAAAAAACAAACGTCCAAAAAGAAAACAAAGGCGGCCCCGGGAATATCTCCCTTCTCTTGAGCCATATTACAGCCGGACCTACCAAACTGACCTATCTTTCGGGGGATAGCATAAAAGCAAGCATAGTTCTCAATAAGATTGATATGGCAGGGGTTCAGATGGATGCTGAAAAAAAGATCAGCCTGAAGAATTTGTATGTAGACGGCAATAGCATCTTCTATTCAGCCCCATCACTTGCGGCAAGTACGGGGTCTTTCAGGATCAAAGAATCAGCAGTCTCCGAGATCAACTCTATTACACTTGAACTTCTCAAACAGTCTGATACCATCAAGGGCAACATCAGCAGGCTCCAATTCACCCCGGAGATCAACAAATCACTACAAACAAAGCATCCGGTGATCGGCGACATGAATATTGAGAAGCCCGTTATTTTTGCTTCTTTGCAACAGCGGACCAAAAGCACATCTTCGAGCAATAAAGAGCAGCCGCTTGAAATTGGATCCTTGGAGATCATCGATGGGAAAATCGACGTAAGACAACACGGAGCAGGCTCTATTGCAGCCCGCGTATCGAACCTGAATCTTAGCATCAGCAACATCAGCAAGGAGATGAATGACCATTCGCTGGCGATCGGAAAAACAAAAATCTCCGCCCGCACATTTGATGTTGACGTAAACGACAGCTTGAAGTTGACCATGGAGGATGGCCAATTCAACGTCGAACTGGATCACCTGGTTAAAGGCAGGGGTGCCGACAGTGCCCGATTTGATATGCTCCTGAAACAAATGGTTGCAAAACAGCTGAACGTCAGCATGCAAAATAAAAAAGGCAAATCCCTTACATTGACCCGCATTGATATGGGCGGAGAAGACCTAAAACTGGACAGCCTTGATAAAAATCATATCCTGCGCAGGATAAAAAATAATCCTTCCCTGTTTATCAGCCATATCAACCTCTCAAATGTTAATGAAAAAACGGCAACACATGCCTATGGGATCGCCTACAAGAATGGCGAGAAAATAGTTACCGTCGATTCTTTCCGCTTCATGCCGGTTATGGATAGAGATTCATTTAACAGGATGCAATCCCATCAGAAAGACTATATGGAGCTCCGCACCAAAGGAATCCTGATCCGAAATTTGGATATTGAAAAGCTCGGCACCGACTCGAGTTTTCACATTGATCATATCCAAATATCAGAGCCTGTGTTTCGTGATTATAAAGACAAGCGCCTACCCTTTGAAACCGGGATCATAAAGCCCCTGCCGGTTGACCTCCTCAAGAAGATCAAAGTCAAATTCGACATCGACAGCGTCCGTATTTATGATGGCAGTATCACCTACGAAGAATTCAACGACAAAACCAACAGTGCCGCCATCGTTCATCTCGGCAAAGTGCAGGTTAGGCTGAGGAACATAAAAAACCATGATATTGGCCTGTCTGACAGTCTTTATCTCAGCGCCACTACCTCTCTCCTGGATACCGCCTACATCGGTATCAGATTTCATGAATCCTATACCGATACTCTTTCTGCTTTCCTCCTTCAGATCAGGGTGGGACGTTTATCTCTTCCCATGCTGAATCCAGTGATCGGCCCATTAGCATCGGCCAAGGTGGTTAGTGGCTACCTCGATACCCTGGAGTTGAAAGCCATCGGCAGGGAGTATATCGCGCATGGGAAGATGAAAATGTTATACAAAGATCTTAAAGTCGAATTTCTGAACAAGAACGATCAGGGTAAGAAAACCTTTGTCACTAAGGTCATTAGTATCGTCGCCAATCTCCTGGTCAAAAGAAACAACCTGAAAACAAGCGGATCGGTATTTGCAGAGCGGAATCGCGAGAGAAGTTTCATAAATTACTGGATCAAAATTGTACTTGGTGGAAGCTTAACGAATGCTGGCATCAGGAGCAATTCCAAACAGGAAAAGAAATACCGAAAGGCCCTTAAAAAAGTCAATGTGCCAGAAATACCGAATGTTGAGCTATAAAATTTGATCAGCCAATATTAACCACCATGAAAGTAACATCGAGGTCCATCCCGGCCCTGCTTATTATTTTATTGCTGACCGCGTCAGCTTTGTTTGGACAGGATAGCTTAACAGCTGATGCCGGCGACAACGACAGTCGAAAAATAAACC
>Ga0164293_10000679_pt1 | contig 27657 bp, 25 predicted proteins | sample GEODES118metaG_FD_111487 | JGI IMG/M metagenome (GOLD analysis project Ga0164293, IMG submission 111487) | Eutrophic lake water microbial communities from Lake Mendota, Wisconsin, USA - GEODES118 metaG | ecosystem: Environmental > Aquatic > Freshwater > Lake | place: USA: Lake Mendota...
AGGATACGTTGGATATGCTAATTTAGGATCGGGAGCAGCTGCAAATACGTTTTATATAACAACAGGTTCAGGTAGTACAACTTCTGGTATACGAATGAACAATGATGGTAATGTTACTGTTGCTGGTACAATCACCGAAAGTTCATCAATTAGATATAAAGAAAATATTGAGACATTAAAATATGGTTTAGATAAAGTAGTTCAACTGAGAGGAGTGACGTATAACAAAAAAGATACAGGAGCAAAAGAAATAGGATTAATAGCAGAAGAGGTTGAATCAATACTTCCTGATGTTATTCTAAGAAATCAAGAGGGAGAACCCGATTCAGTTTCTTACGGTAGAATCACAGCAGTTCTAATCGAAGCTATTAAAGAATTGAAAATGGAAATAGAAGAATTGAAAAGAAGATAATGGCAAGTTTACAGGCAACAACGGTAACAACATATAGCGCAACAACATCTGCAACAGCAAGTACTATTTTAAATACTACTTCAGGATCAGTTCAGCAGTGGGCTGGGTATGTTGGTGTTCCAACTCCTTATTATGAGCCTTCAAATAATTTCGTAAATCTTATAGGCAATAATAATGGATATGCATGGATCACTGGATATGTCTCGATTCCAGCAAATCAATCCTATAATAGTAGTCATGATTTTTGGTTCGCTTTATCAAGGTATGGAATAAAAACTCTTGCTGGTTCAACCTTCGACGGTCTAATGGGTCTTTCCCATTTTCAAGATCCAAACAATGCAAACATAAATTATCTAAGAATAACAAACACGTATAATGCAAGTTGGGCATATGGCAATTATCACGTATGTGCAACAATTTTTTCAGGTAGTTCTAATAGCTCTGTTATATCATCTGTCTTAACAAGAATTAACTAAAAAATGGCAACACTATTAGCATCAACAGTAAATGGAACATTAACCGCAACAACGAGTATATCGTCTCCTAAGTTGTTGCAAACATATTCTACCCAATCATTCAAAGAATATATTGGTAGTGCATCAATTCCTAGTTCTTATAATAATGCAACAAATTATGTTGATCTATTTGCTAATACAGGCGTTCATGAAAGAATGCTTGGGTATGTTTCTTGGACTGTATACCAATCTCAGATACACACCGGATCTTTTATTTTTCAATTATCTGAATATGGATTAAGTACATATAATTTACAGAATAGCGGGTATTGGTCGGTAGCTAGACATAATCCTTCTTATGGTACAAATTATTTAAGATTTACAAACACAGTTGGTACCGTATGGGGTGATGGAAATTTCCAATTTGTTGTTAGAATAACTGGACTGGGTGGACACACATTTGTATCATCATATTTAACAGAAAGAGTAAGATAACATGGCAACACTAATAGGAACAACGTCTACAACAATATCAGCAACCCAAATAACCTCTCCTTTGACGTATATGGATACCGGAAATGGAATGATTGAATATACAGGTTCAGTTTTTCTGAATAATAACGCAACGGTAGATATTTTAACAAATAATAGTGGATATGCTAGAATGGTAGGTCTTGGATATTTTACTGGTATCATGTCTGCATCTTCTTGGACTTTTGGACATTTTACATTTCAATGCTCTAGGTATGAAACATCATATACTAATTTGCTGCAATCTGACTGGGGAGGGTATTCAATATCTAATTATCAAAATCCAAGTAATGTTGATCAAAATTCCGTGAGATTCACAAACACTGCAGGAGACAGCGGAACTTTTTATTTTAATTTTTTGGTGCAAAATCATGTCACGGAAACATCAAACAATCTAACAAGAATTAAATAATTATAATTATGACACATCCTTTAGACGACGGAACCGAACTAATAAATCCAATGGATGGTACTCCGTATACAGAAATTCAAAGATTCGGTTTTTATACTGGTTTACAACAAGTATTTGATACGCAATATCAAAGGGATAGAAAGCAAGAATATCCTCCGATTGAAGAATACATTGATGGAGTTGTAAAAGGAGACCAGTCTCAGATAGACGAATATATAAATAAATGCTTAGCTGTAAAAGCCAAGTATCCAAAGCCAAATAGTTAATGGGAAATACTAGAGACACCGGATATTTAAGAGACCTCGTAACCTATGATGGTAGTGACAATGTCACATTTCCAGCAAATGTGAGCCTAGTTGCTCCCGCAGGTAGTGACAACAGTACCAAGGTACCTAGTACAGCCTGGGTAAGAACTTATGTGTCAGGTGTTGCTAGTTTAAGTACCTCTGGAACTTCTGGATCAAACGGATCTTCCGGTTCTTCTGGACAAAGTGGAGCAGCGGGTTCCTCTGGAACATCAGGATCCTCTGGATCTACTGGGTCTTCAGGAAGTGCAGGCACTTCTGGTTCTAGTGGAAGTACCGGATCATCAGGCTCGTCTGGACAAACGGGAGCTGCAGGTTCTTCTGGATCGAGCGGTAGTTCTGGACAATCTGGTGCACCAGGATCTAGCGGTTCTAGCGGGCAAAGCGGAGCTGCTGGTTCATCAGGATCCTCGGGTAGTTCTGGACAATCAGGTGCAGCAGGATCTTCAGGATCTTCAGGATCTTCTGGTCAAAGCGGAGCAGCTGGTTCTTCTGGAAGTTCAGGATCTTCTGGACAAAACGGGACATCAGGTAGCTCTGGATCTTCTGGACAAACAGGTGCAGCAGGTTCTTCCGGAACTTCTGGAACATCACCAAGTGCAGCAGCATATGTTGCTAAAGCAGGTGATACTATGACCGGGACTCTTAGGTTTACAGATTCAACCAACGGTATTTATAAATCTGGTGATAGATTAACAATTCGATCTGAATCTACTGATAACGTAGCAAACTTTGCAAACTACGGTTTATATCTACCTGTAATGAGTCAAACAGCAGGTTTGTATGTTGAAAGTCCTATTGAAGCTAGAACTGGTTTAAGAATAGGTAGTGGTGCTGCTAGCGGAACTATAACGGTAGGAGCTGATACAGCAGCAACAGCAAATAGACTTGCTCAACGTGATAGTAACGGGGATATAGCAGTTAGAGAATTAGTACTTAACGTAGCTGTTCAAGAGTTTACCCCGTCTTCGATGGTTGCTATATACCCAACAACAAATCAAGCTGTAAAGGTAACGGCGTCGGGTGCAAGAGCTTTCCTAAACGTTCCTACTAGAACAGGAGGAGACGCAAGTGGTACGTGGAGTATAAGTATTAGTGGTAATGCAGCCACTGCTACTAATCTATCCGGAGCAGGAGGTTCATATATCCAAAGTACTTCTACCGGAACTTCTTATACTGCTAATTATCAAGTGAGAGAAAATTCCGGAGGAGGAAGCAATACAAACGAGATATATGCCCCGCAGTTAGGATTTCATTGGAGCGGTGTTGTTGCATCAAGTATTATGATGGAGGCTAGCGGCAGGATTGCAATTAGAAATAATCCAGGTAGTTCTTATGAAAGCTTCATAGCTAGTGATATAACTGCCAGTTCAAATTTAACAGCAAGAAGTAATACGACGAGCGGTGCACCTGGCGGAGTAATTAACTTAGGTGGATCAAGTAGTGATCCTTCTGGCTTAGGTAATAGCGGTATAATAGGATTGACCTGGGGATTAAGAGGGGATAGTCAAGCATATTATATGGTTAAATCCACGTCTCAAACCTACGGTTCTTACACTTATAATAGATTAGATTTATCATGGCATACTGGTATAATCATGGGTGCTTCTGCAACATATGGGGGTATTCGTATGTACAATGACTCATTAAATGTTGCCAATGCACTATTATTTTCAGTGGGCAATGGAGATAGCAATGTTAAAGCAACCAATGATATTATTGCTTATGCCTCAGATAGAAGATTAAAACATAATATACTTCCAATCGAGAATGCTCTGTCAAAAGTAAATTCGTTAACAGGTATGACCTATCAATGGAACGATGTAGGAAGTAAACATGGATGGGATCCAGATACAGTAGCGAGGGAAGCTGGTGTGTTTGCTCAAGACGTCCAAGCTGTATTACCCGAAGCTGTAAGGCTAGCCCCATTTGATGATGAAATGGGTGTATCTAAATCAGGTGAGAACTTTCTTACAGTTAAATATGAAAAGATTGTTCCGTTATTAATAGAAGCTATCAAAGAACAACAGGTCCAAATCGAGGATCAAAAGAAAGAGATCCAAAATTTGAAAGCATTGGTTGGAAGTTTCTTAAGCAAATCTTTAAAATAATCTCAAAAAACTTAGAAATCAATTCTTTGATTTATCTATAATTGACATGAAGAAAAAATTACTCTTTGTGGCTCCACACCTGTCTACTGGGGGAATGCCTCAATACCTTTATAAGAAAATTGAAACACTTCTGGATGATTATGAAATTCACATTGTTGAATATTCTAGTGTTACTGGAGGGGTCTTAGTTGTACAGAGAAATCGGATCATGAATATCCTACCCCCAGAAAACTTTTATGTTCTTGGGGAAGACAAGCAGGAATTAATTCGGTTGATTGAAACTATCCAGCCGGAGATTATTCACCTGGAGGAAATGCCAGAATATTTCATGGAATATGAAATAGCTGACCAACTTTACTCCAAGGATCGAAAATATAACATTTTTGAAACCTCTCACGATTCTAGCTTTGATTCTAATTCTAAAAGATTCTTTCCTGATAAATTCTTTTTAGTTAGTAATTATCAGATTAAGAATATTGAACCTTTAGGTATTCCTTGTGTGCTAGCAGAATATCCAATTGAGTATAAAGACAGACCGAATAGAGAGGAGGCATTAGCAGCTTTGGGATTAGATCCTGAATATAAGCATGTTATTAATGTCGGTCTTTTTACCGCTCGAAAGAATCAAGCAGAGGTTTTCGAATACGCTAAAAAGCTTGCTAATTACAAGATCAAGTTCCACTTCATCGGCAATCAAGCGGAAAACTTTAAATTTTATTGGGAACCTTTAATGAAGGACGTTCCTAAAAATTGTGTGGTTTGGGGAGAACGTAGTGACGTGCATAAATTTTATGAAGCAGCAGATTTATTCCTTTTCACCTCAAAGGGGTTTGTGACTGACAAAGAAACATCTCCTCTAGTAATTAGAGAATCTATTGGTTATCGAGTTCCTTCCTTAATCTATAATTTACCGGTTTATCTAGGCATGTACGACAAGTACGAGAACATTAATTATCTTTCTACCGAAGGAGGTAACGAAGAGAAGATTCTAGAAATTCTAGGAATTGAACAGAAGGAAGATAATTATAAAAAAATCATGATTGTGGATGTTTATGCCACAACGGAGGATAAGTTGAATCTTTTACGCAAGTGTATTGCTAGTGTCAAAAATCTAGGATATCCTATTATGATTGTCTCTCATTGTACTCTTCCTGAGGACATTGTTAAATCTGTAGAGTATCACTTATTTGATGCAGATAATCAATTCAATAATAATCACGTGTTTTCTTTCCGAACAAGAGGAGAGGTAACAGTCAATAATAACATTAGAAGATCCCACGAGTTTCCTATCATCCGAGCAATGAAGCTTGCAACGGAAACAGCTAAAAATTTGGGATATGACTTTTTCTACCTAACTGAATTTGATCACGACTATTCTGAAAATGGAATCAAACAAATTAAAGCTCTAGAGAAGGAATTTATTTTTGGAGATTATAACCTAATGCTTTTCCATCCACCAAGTGCAGTATTTGGTAGCATAGTTGGAAAATACTTTGATACCTGTTTCTTCTTTGGACATCTAGATTATTTCATTGAGAAGTTTAATTCTTATTTTCCAACCACGTTGGAAGAATATAACGAAAGATTTGCCCCTAGATTTCCTAACTGCCTAGAGCATTTCTTCTACGAGCTATTCTCGAACGAGAAATGTTTAGTTGTGGATGATTATGTTAAATCATATTTTAAAGACAGCCAAATCAACATCTCTTCTTATGGAGATACCTCGCACAGAGTTTTGGTTGATAAAGATACCGATGATTGTTATTTAGTAGTCTCTAATAATAATCTAATCGATTATGAATACGAGGTTTATCTCAATAATTCAATGATCGATTCTTTCGTGATAAATTCTGATTTTAAAATATTATATCTACCAAATAAAGGATCTGTCAAGATGAACGTTTATCGAGAAGGTCTCAGAAATAACACATCTACATTAGATTTTGATCCTGAAAAAATATTGGAATACAGAAAGGACGGAAACATTGTATTTGCCACAGAAGAAGCAAGAAATAAAATAAAAAATAAAGCCATGGAAATTTCAGAAAATCAAACAAGTGCTGAGGTAATTGAAACCCCACAAATAGTAGACAGGGTCCCGTTTGATTTATTTTTTAATAAAGATGATAATAAAATCATTTTCACGTTTACAGAGGATGTGACAGAACCAGTTTCTGTTTCTATTAAAGATATAGATTCTAGAGCTTGCATCTATCATCTCAATATGGGTCCATCCCAAAAAGGATTTGATTGGTGGTCGATGCCTTTACCTAAGGTCGTGATCGATTTCCAAAACAATCCAAGATTCGGAGGATTTTATATAGAAGTGCATAGTGCAAATAACGAATTCTTGGGTACAAGAGAACTAAGACTCAAAGAAATAGAAATTAGAAAACCTCTGATGGACATTTCGGACACTGAACCTATTTTCATGAACTATGAGGAATTTTTTGTAGATCGTATTTACGATGTACTTCCTTTAGAAAATCAAGACTTGGTTTTAGATATCGGAGCTAATGTTGGACTTTGGACTAAATATATTCTTTCTAAGGGTGCTGGTAAAGTTTATTGTTTTGAACCAAATCTTAAAGCAATTGACCACCTTAAGAGCACTTTAAAAGAAGACACTAACACCCATGTTATTGAAAAGGCAGTTTACAAGGAGAAAGCAACATTGCAATTTCACATCGACGATGCCAATAGTTTAGTTTCTTCATTAATTCCTGAACCTGGAAAATCTCCTTCTTATAATGTTGATGCTATTACTTTAGAAGATGCTATCAATCTAACTGGACACCAAAATATAGACCTAGTTAAAATTGATATCGAAGGAGCAGAATTTGAAATTATTGAAAATCTTTCCCGGGAAATATCAGACAGAATAAATTCATTCCTAATAGAATTCCATGATTTCTATTTTGATAATGGCATGCACAAAGTAGATTCCCTAGAACAGAAACTTAAAGATCTAGGATTCACCACATATCGTTTACCTGGATATAAAGTTATCTACGCTTCTAAGATGCGAAAGAATTATTGGTTAAATAGAAAGGGAATCATTGAGTCTAGAAATCTTTTTAATACTAGTAAAGTTTTTTCTTGGGATGATTATAACTCAGGCAAAAGCGATGGATATAACCACACGTTTAACGAGATACATTTCTCGTTTGATGCATATACCAACGGATGCAATTACGAAAGATATGGATGTGTTATAGAAAAAGGTGACGTTGTTGTTGATATAGGTGCTAACGTTGGAATTTTTGCTAATGCTGCATATCATAAAGGAGCAAGTAAAATTTATTGCTTTGAACCATCTAACCTTGCTTTCGAGTGTCTAGAAAGAAATAAATCATTTAATACCCAGACATTTAAAGCTGCGATAGGAAAAAACATCGGATTAACTTCTATATGTCTACCTTCTACTGATGATACTATGGGAGCTAGCATATATCAAAAGAAAGGGGTCATAAATTATTCTCCTATTCTAAGTATGGACTATCTTTTTAGCACCGGCGTTTTTGATAAGATAGATTTTCTAAAAATAGATTGTGAGGGAGCGGAAAAAGAAATTTTTGAAGGTCTATCTGATGATAATTTAAAAAGAATAAAAAAGATTTCTTTAGAATTTCATAAGAATCTTTTATCTGAAGAATTTTCAGACGAATTAATTAGAAGAATGACAAGGAATGATTTTAAAGTATTTCAGCTGTTCATTGGAAATGGCGATTTAAGAATTTATAATTTCTGGAAATCATGATAAATCTAGTACTTTATTCTGATGTTAATTACGAGTATCAGATTAAGAATTTTATAGATGGCCTTTCATACGGTGGAATAAATAATTTTAGATTATTTTATTATACAATAGGTTTTAAATCAACCATTCAAAATCCAAACGTTGTTTGCATTCCCTGGGAAAAGAATAACTCTCTTCCCAGGTTTGAATATTATAAACCTGGAATCTGTCTTGATGTTTTAAAATATACAAAAGAGAAAATTATATTTTTCGATTCGGATATTCTTATTTCCAAAAGATTTCATCAAATGTCACTCACGTTCAATAAAGAGTGTGTAATGTGTTGCACCGCTCCTATGGATTATCCTAATACATATTGGTCGGATTCGAATGGTGTAACATATTTTGACGAAAAAAAATATATGAATTATATGGGGGTTAATGAAAGAACGATGAATTATGTTATGACCTGCTTCTTTTCATATGACAATCAGGCTGATGATTTCTTAGAGGAATGGAAATCCGTTTGCGAAAACCCATATTTATTGAAGAACGAAAGATCCTTCTTTCCGTTTAAAGATGAAACGATAGCAAATGTTTTAATGTGGAAAAGAGGATTCAAAGAAAACTATGGTAGATCTTTTATCAACACCCACAAGTTTAGCACATTTAAACTTTGTGAGGAGGATGATAATATTCAAAATTATTTAATTGATAACAATCCCTATGAGCAATGTGAAAACTCAAGCAGGGTAAGATTTTATCATGGTGTGAAGGTTGTAGAGGAGAATGGAAAAATTTTAAAATACATCAATGAGAATAGTTAATGTTACCCCGGGTTTACTCCCCATTCCTCCAAACGGTTGGGGAGCAGTTGAAAAAATAATTTGGGAAATACATCAGAATCTTTTAGCTCTGGGACATGATGCTAAGATCTTGTATGCCGACGAGATTAAAAAAGATGATTTTGATATTGTGCATGTCCATGTAGCTAATCTAGCTAACCTATTACATTCTAGAGGAATTCCATATGTTTTTACCTTGCACGATCATCATGCTTATCTATACGGTAACGGCTCAGATCTCTTCAAAGAAAATCTGAAAGCAATAGAAAATTCTATTGTTTCTTTTGTCCCTGCTAAATTTTTAGTTGATTACTTCGATCATCCAAAAGTTAGATATTTTAGCCATGGGGTAAATCCTGAAATTTTTATAAAGAATAATATTGACTTAGATCCCCCTGTGCATCATAAGTTATTATGCGTTGCTAATAACGGATGGGCTTACGATCAATCAGCAGACAGAAAAGGATTTGGATTAGCTATCGAAGCTGCAAAAAACTTAGATCTAGATATCACAATTGCAGGACCAAGTAATAATAAAAATTATTTTGATGCTTGCCCTCCTGATTATTCCAATCTTAAAATCATATATGATTTAACAGAGGAGGATCTGGTTAAGACCTATAGAGATCATACTATCTTTTTGCATCCTTCTATTTTAGAAGCAGGACATCCTAACTTAACATTATTGGAAGCTTTGTCTTGTGGATTACCTGTCGTTGGTACATACGAGGAAAATAACGAATTACCAGGATTAGAAAGAATAGAAAGAGATGCACAATCGGTAAAGGAAGGAATCATTAAAGTTATTAAAAATTTTAGTGACTATCGAGAAAAAGCATTGGAGACTTCCAATAAACTTACCTGGAAAAATCGAACTCTTGAGCTGGTTCAGATCTATAATTCTTATATTTCAAAAAACGACATGAGAGAAATTTTATTGGATCATTACGAGAATACACCTATAACAATTAAAGAATCTAAAAAACCAAAGAATGGTGTTCATTATAATTTTATAGGAAGCCCACACGTTGAGGTATTAGGATCTTTTTCCAATAAGTATCAGATAGATTTTATTGATAACACGAGTGGTGAAACCATTCATCGAGCAAATATCTCCAATAATATGTGGACTAAGTGTTCCATAAAATATTGTAAAGACTGGAAAATAGTGGTTACCCCTGAGAATGACACAGAAGAACCAACTGTCATAGAATTCGATCCTACTGGTCAGAGAGTTTATATCTCTTTAGATTCTAAATCTCTTGGAGACACTTTAGCTTGGTTCCCTGTAGTGGAAGAGTTTAGGAAGAAGTGGAATTGTCAAGTTCTCTGCTCTACTTTCAGAAACGAATTTTTTAAAGCAACATATCCAGAAATTGAATTTGTAAATCCAGGATCAGTAGTGGATGATTTATATGCAATGTTTAATATTGGATGGTATTATTTTGAAAATGGAAATCAGGATTTTTCAAAGTCTCCGAGAGATTTCAGAACCATACCTTTACAGCAGACAGCATCGGATATTCTGAATATTGATTTCGATAAAACAATCCCTGCTATTTTAGATAAATCGAATATCAAAAGACAAATAGAAGGAAAATATGTTTGTATAGCACCACACGCTTCTGCTTTAGCTAAATACTGGAATAATCCAGGTGGCTGGCAAAAGGTAATTAATTATTTAAATAATAAAGGATATAGTGTAGTTTATATCAGCCAAGAACCTTTAGGTGATGAGTGGCACGATTCTAAATTGGGGGGTAAACTTCAAAACGTAATTGATAAGTCTGGAGATTTACCTCTTGAAGACAGATTATCAGATCTTTCCTTTGCTGATTATTTCATAGGTGTAGGAAGTGGATTAAGTTGGCTATCCTGGTGTGCAGGAACCCCAACAATGTTGATATCTGGATTTAGCAAGCCTTATACTGAATTTATTGAAAACTGTGATCGTATTTTCCATGATGATGTATGCAATGGCTGTTTCAATACTCACAAACTGGATGCCGGTGATTGGTGGTGGTGTCCGGAACATAAAGGAACTGATCGTCATTTTGAGTGCACTAAAACCATCTCAGAAGATGAAATTATTGAGGTTCTCGAACAGCGCCTTTAAATTTTTTAAACTAGAAATCACAAAATATATATTTTCCCAACCTACTAAAAACAATATAAGAGAGAACTATGGAAGTCATTAAAAGAAATGGAGAGAAGTCTGGACTAGATGCAGAGAAAATTAATCGGGTTTTAATGTGGGCAACCGAAAATATTTCAGGAGTGAGCGCTTCTGATGTTGCCATGAATGCTCACATTCAATTCTATCAAGGAATAAAAACAACGGAGATCCACAATGTATTAATTCAATCAGCAGTGGATTTAATCTCAGAGAAAAATCCAAACTATCAGTACGTTGCTGCCAATCTGTTAAACTACCTTTTGAGAAAAGAAGCTCTAGAAGTTAACGGAGAACAACTTCCACCTTTGGTTGATATCATTAAGAGAAACGTAAAATTAGATTTTTATGACAAAATCATTCTAGAAAAATACACTGACGAGGAAATCGAAGAAATTGATTCATTCATTAAACACACCCGTGATTATGATTTCACTTATGCTGGTATTCAACAATTAATTGACAAGTATCTTGTTAAGGATAGAACTACTGGTAAATCATACGAAACACCTCAATATGCTTTCATGCTAATTGCAATGACTGTTTTCATGGATCATGATAAGAGTGAAAGAAATTTTCACGTTAAAGAATTATACGACTTAATCTCTACTAAAAAGATTTCTTTGCCTACTCCGGTAGTAGCAGGAATTAGAACACCAAACCGTCAATACAGTTCTTGTACTTTAATTGAAATTGGAGATTCTTTAGATTCTATTTTTCATGGAGATGTTGCTATTGGACAATATGTAGCAAGAAGAGCGGGAATTGGAATCAATGCAGGATCTATTAGAGCTCAAGGATCTAAGGTTAGAAACGGCGAAGTTGTTCACACAGGAGTAATTCCTTTCTTCCGTAAATTCCAATCAACTTTACATTCATGCTCTCAAGGTGGAATTCGTAAAGGGTCAGCAACTTTATACTTCCCGTGGTGGCACAAAGAAATTGAAGACGTATTAGTTCTTAAAAATAATAAAGGAACCGATGATAATAGGGTTAGACATATTGACTATGCAATTCAATTTGATAAAGTGTTTTATAAAAGATTTTTAGAGAATGGAGAAATTTCTCTCTTCAGTCCAAGCGATGTTCCTGGACTTTATGATGCTTTCGGATACAATGAAAAATTTGAGGAATTATACCTCAAATATGAAAAAACAAAAAAGATCCCAAGAAAGACAATCAAGGCTAGAGATTTAATGAATTCTTTTGCTCAGGAAAGAATTGGAACTGGTAGAATGTATGTTCATAATATAGACAACACAAATACCAATTCTCCCTTCAAAGATAAAATTAGAATGAGTAATCTTTGTGTTGAAATTGCTCTTCCAACAAATCCGATCGAGCATATTGATAACGGAGACGATAAGCCAGACGAAATTGCACTTTGCGTTTTAGCTGCTCATAATTTAGGAACAATCAAGAATAATGAAGAACTTTATAAGTGTTCAGAGTATATTGTGAGAATTCTAGATTTCGTCGTGGATCACCAGGACTATCCAGTCAATGCTGCTTTAAAAATGAAAAAGCGTAGATCCTTAGGAGTTGGTGTTACCAACTTTGCTTACTGGCTGGCTAAGAATGATCTTAAGTATTCCGATAAGGAATCTCTGGTAAAAGTGGATGAAATGTTTGAGCACATCCAATTCTCTCTATTGAAAGCCTCTAATAAACTTGCAAAAGAAAAAGGAGCATGTGAATGGTTTGATAGAACAACGTACTCAGATGGAATTATGCCAATTGACAGATACAATAAAAATGTAGATGAATTGGTAAAAAGAGATTACTCTTGCGACTGGGAAGGACTCAGAAAAGAAATCATGACTCATGGTCTTAGAAATTCTGTTCTAACTGCCATCATGCCTGCAGAGAGTTCAGCAGTTGTACAAAACGCTACCAACGGAATTGAACCAGTTAGATCCCTAGTAACAATTAAGAAATCTAAATCCGGATTAATTAAACAAGTGGTACCAGAAATTGCTAGATTGAAGAACAAATACGAGTTGGCTTATGAAATGCCGGACAATAAAGGATATACTAACATCTGTGCGGTAATCCAAAAATGGATCGATCAATCCATTTCAGCTAACCACTATTATCAATATAGCTTAGAAGGTATTTCTCTAGCAGGTGCAATTAAAGATATTTTACATGCTTACAAGTATGGTCTAAAGACTCTTTATTATGCAAACACTGATGATAAAAAATCCGATAACATCGAAACTATGGGGCAGAACGAAACTAATGATGTTGGATGCGAATCAGGAGCATGTGCTATCTAAAAAAACTTTAATACATAAATACATAAAAATCAATTAAATGAAGAACATTATCAATCTTAAGCATGTCGATTACACCAAGGAGCCATTATTTTTTGGAGAAGAATTGTCGTTGCAGCGTTATGACAAATTTAGATATGAGAAGATTTTTAATATGTTCAAGCAGCATATTTCTTACTTCTGGAGACCTGAAGAGGTTAATCTAAGTAAAGATCGTTCAGATTTCAGTAATCTGTCTGATCACGAGAAATTTATCTTCAGTAAGAATTTAGGATATCAAATTCTGCTAGACTCTGTTCAGTCTAGAGGTATTTCGCATCTGCTAGATGACTGTTCAAATCCAGAGTCTGAACTTTTTTCTAAAACCTGGGAATTCTTTGAAACGCTGCATTCTTATTCCTATACTTATATCATTAAGAATGTATACCCTAATCCAAGTGAATTCCTGGACACTATTTTACACGACGAAGAAATCATAAGAAGAACAACTTCAGTTACTAAATACTATGACGAGCTAATTGATCGTATCTCGGAAGATACGATTGATGCTAAGAAAAAGAAATTATATCTTACTCTAGTTTCTATCAACATTCTTGAAGGAATTAGATTCTATGTTTCTTTCGCTTGTTCTTATTGTTTTGCTCAAAATAAAAAAATGGAGGGTAATGCAAAAATCATTTCACTCATTAACAGAGACGAAAATCTTCACATGGGATTCACCACCCAACTCTTAAGATATCTAGCAGATGATCCTTCGGAGGGATTTCAGCACATCGTAAAAGAATGCGAAGACATCGTTATTAAAATGTATGCCGATGCTGCAGAAGAGGAAATGGAATGGGCTAGGTACCTTTTCAAAGACGGGACTATGATTGGATTGAATTCTGAAATATTGATTCAATATATGAAATGGCTAACTAATAATCGTTTAAAATCGATTAGATTAAATCCTCTTTTTGAAAAGGTAACCAATCCTATTAATTGGATCACCAACTGGACGGAGAGTAAATCCATTCAGGAAGCTCCTCAGGAAACTGAAAAAGAAACCTATGTGATTGGTGCGTTCCAACAATTGGACGAGAACGAGAGTTTTGACGAGTTCAGTCTTTAAAAATTAAATTAAATAATGGCTAAGAAGAAAAATCAGGAGAGTACTGATCCAAGCATTTGTTTGGTGATGATTGTTAAAAACGAAAGTCAAGTTATTAAGAAATGTTTAGAATCTGTTAAAGACTACATTCATTATTGGGTGATATGCGACACCGGATCCACCGATGGAACTCAGCAAATCATCAAAGATGAAATGGAGAGATATAACATTCCAGGAGAACTCCATGAAAGTGAATGGAAGGATTTCGGGACAAACCGAAGTGAAAGCTTGGCTCTATCCAAAGGAAAATGTGATTATCGATTAATTATTGATGCTGACGATGTTCTGGAAGTTGAGAATGAAAAAAATCCATTCGCTGATTTAAAGGAAGATTCTTACAAGATAAAAATTCAACTTGGAATTATCTCATATTTTAGAACCCAAGTTGTTAAATCTGATCAGGATTGGAAATACGTTGGGGTGTTACACGAGTATCCAGAAGGACCTAAAGATTTAACCCTAACCGAAGGATACATTGATAATGCTATTATGATAGCAACGGTCAGTGGAGACAAGAGGGAGGGACTTCAGGGACAAAACAAATACCACAGCGATGCTTTGATCTTTGAAAAGGAATTAGTTTCCAATAAGGATCTAGATCCTGGATTGAGAGCTAGATACCAATTCTATCTGGGACAAAGTTACAGAGATGCTGGAATGTTTGAAAGATCAATAGAAGCCTATCAAAAAAGAGTTGATCTAGGGGGCTGGCCGGAGGAGGTTTATATTTCCATGTATATGATCGCTAAGATGAAACATGCGCTGGGTCATTCTGAAGCTGAGATCGTTGATGCCTTTTTAAGAGCATGGGAATATAGGCCAGTTAGATTAGAGTCGATTTATAACTTAATTAGATTTCTGATTACCAAAAAAAGATATTTCATGGCATTTACCCTAGCCACTATGGCCTTGAGAATGCATCCCTGCGACGATATACTTTTTGTGGAATCTGACATCTGGAGTTGGAAACTAACTGACGAATACTCTGTTCTTGCATATTATACAGGAAACATCAAGGATGCATATAATGCTTGCCAATCTATTCTCAAGATGGACGAATTCAATACCTTGGAAGACCACGAGAAGGAAAGGATTCAAAAAAACTTTGAAACCTTCGAAAAGGTCTATAACGAGCAGATAGAGAAAAAGAAAGCAGCAGCTACCGTATAGAAAGTTTGGGATATTTCTTTAGATATATAAATTAATCTAAAATTTATAATGAAGAAATATTCCGAATTTTTAGCAGCTATAAACGAGGCCAGCGGTAAAAACTGGATCGATGTCTTTGACGAGGCTAAGCCCTTTGACAAGCCGGTTTATCAAGTTCATAGAGCTGAAATAATCGACGAGATTGAAAACCTTCTTAAAAAGAAGGAAAGAGGCGTTCTAAAAAATGTTACAGTTTTTGCTGATATTCCCACTATAGGAGATTCTAGACCAGAATACCTGGCTGATGTTTTACCCGTAGTAAAAAGAAAAAGAACCCCTGATGATAGACCAGAGGGAGAAGAAGCAGAGGAAAAAAACGTTTTTGTTGATGTTGAATTTGATGTTGTCGAAGTGGATCGCACTAATAACATTATCGTTGCAATGCCTTTCTCCCTGAGAAGAAAGAACATCACAACTCCGATCAGACCTAAAGATGTAATCGAGATAACTTTCAAAAGAGCTTATGACATTCCTTCAGTTTCCTCTTTTGATAGGAAAAACATCAACATGATGACCAACAAAAATATCGCTAATGATCCTTCGGGAAATCTTCCTGCAGCAGAAGGGGAATTAGAATAAGAAACTGAACTAAATTGTCACTTAAAAAATACAACGAATTTATTTATCCCCAATCCATGAAAGTAATGGTTGGGGATAATTTTTTAGAACTGGAAGTGTGCCAGGACCATGAAAAAGGTCTTTCAGGTAGAGACGCTGTTAAAAACGATGGAATGGTTTTTATCTACCCTGAACCAATTCCTTTATCCTACCATATGAAAGATTGCAATTTTGCTTTAGATATTATCTTTTGCAAGGAGGGTCAAGTAATGAATGTTTATAAAGACTGTCAGCCATGCAAATCTGCAAACTGCCAAAAATACCATTGCGAATCAGGAGATCTAGTAATAGAACTTCCAGCAGGCAAAGCTAACGAGCTTTGCATCAAAAGACAAGATCTTTGTCAAATAGTTTAAGCCCTTGGGTGAAAACATTTCCTCTTTAATAATATAATTTAGGATGAAAATACTAATTACTGGTGTAGCCGGATTGCTCGGCTCCCGCTTAGCAGATTGGATTATCGAGAATGTACCGGAGGCCGAGGTCGTAGGAATGGACGATCTTAGTGGAGGATACATTCAGAATGTAAATCCCAAAGTAAACTTTTGGCAAATGAATCTCGTTGATCACCCCATCGAGAATTGCTTTATGAATCATAATTTTGACTATGTCTTCCATTTTGCAGCTTATGCGGCAGAGGGTCTATCCCCTTTCATCCGCGCTTATAACTACCAAAACAATCTTGTTGCCACATCTCGAGTTGTTAATAATTGCATTAAGTATAATGTTAAGAGACTAATTTTTACCTCGTCTCTTGCCGTATACGGACACGGAAAATCAACCTTTGATGAAAATGATAAGCCAGATCCAATCGATCCGTATGGCATCGCTAAATACGCATGCGAGATGGATATTAAGGTGGCAGGAGAGCAACACGGATTGGATTGGTGTATAATTAGACCTCATAATGTTTATGGGGTAAACCAGAACATCTGGGACAAGTATAGAAACGTCCTAGGAATTTGGATGGTTCAGCATCTAAACAAAGAACCTCTAACTATCTATGGGGATGGCATGCAACAAAGAGCTTTTAGTTATATTGATGATACTCTAGAGCCTATGTGGAAAGCTGCTATCCTTCCGGAAGCTTCTAAAGAGATTATTAATCTAGGAGGAATCGTAGGATATACTATTGCAGAAGCAAATAAGATATTAAGGGATGTAATAGGAGAATGTGGAGTCGTACATAAGGAAGGCAGACATGAAGTTAAAAAGTGTATGCCTACGTGGCAAAAGTCTGTAGACATTTTAGGATTTGAACATAAAACACATCTGAAAGAAGGTTTAGAAGAAATGTGGAAATGGGCTCAGGAACAACCTCAGAGAAAAAGATGGATGTGGGAAAAATACGAATTAGATAAAGGGATATACTCATATTGGAAAAAATAGATTATGGCGAAAACAGTAAATAAGGAAATTGTAGTATTATCAGAGAAAGAACACATTAGAGCGAGACCGACTGTTTATGTTGGATCTGTTAAACCCACTGATGAAAAAATACCTATTGTTAGAAATGGCAGGATTTTTATTGATCCCAAATCTGTATCTGTTGGTCTCTATAAATTATTCGACGAGGTAATTAGTAATTCGATCGACGAAGCCAAGAGAATGAAGGGAAAGATGAAGTTGATTACGATTAAGGTGGATTCTAAAAAGAATGCGATTTCCGTGCAAGATACTGGAAATGGATTTCATAAAGGTGCGGCAAAGAATAAGATTTCTAGACTCTCCAATATTGAAACAGCTGTTTCTCAATTACGTGCAGGATCTAATTTTAATAACGACGAAATCGAAGAATCCCTAGTGGGAACTAATGGAATGGGGGTAAGTTTAGTTAATGTGCTTTCCAAATCTTTTAAGATTGTGACTGTTAATGACACTCATTACTATGAACAGATCTGGAATGACTACGAAAGAACCGACCCCAAAGTTTTACCAAACGACGGAAAACATCAAAGAGGAACTGAAATTACATTTGAACCTTTAGCTGAGATCTTTGGAAGAACCAAATGGGATAAGGATATTCTTTCCACCGATATTGCTTTCAAGAAAAGATTAATCAAGAAAGACCCAATCATTAAGAATCTTGATCTTCAATTTTATTGGGACGAAGAGAAAGTAGATCTAAATATAGACTTCTTTCCTAGAGAGTCTTTTTCTATTGAAACCCCCGTCGGTGAAGTTATCATCTGGGAGAAGTTTGACGGGGGTGGTCCGGTTAGCTTTGTTAACTCTGCTATGTGTACAGGAATTCACCAAAGAATAGTGAACGAATTTATTAATGCTAAACTTGAAGATACCCTGGGGCATCATTTCTATGATACCTTTATTGCTTTAAATTTACCTCCCAAGTTAGTTAAGTTTGGGGATCAGAATAAAACTAGATTTGTTACACCAAGGGAAGAGGTAGAGGGTACAATCTCTAGAAACATTTTAAACAAGCTGGTGGCATTTTTCAAAACCCCTTTATTTCAGAGCATTTTGAAAAAGGTGGAGGAAAGAAAAACTGACGGGCATATCAAAAAATTAAGAGCAGAAAAAAGAAAGGTTAATGTCAAGGCTTCTCATAAATATTTTCCAGCTTCTAAATCTTCTGCAGAGAACCTATTTATTGTGGAAGGACTTTCTGCGATGGGATCTATTCTTCAAAAAAGAGATCCACATAATGATGGGGTATATGCTCTCAAGGGTAAAATTAAGAACTGTCGAAACCTCAGTGATCTTTCGGAGAACAAGGAGATCCTGGAGATGATGCAGATACTAAACTTAGATCCCACAGTTAAAGGAGCTCAAATGATTTCTGGATATAAAAGGGTTGTAATAGCAACAGATCCAGATCCTGATGGTGCACATATTACCTCTCTGTTAATAAATCTATTTTATAAATGGTTTCCCTTCGTGATTGTCAACAATCAATTAACCATGCTTAAAACTCCATTAGTGACTATAGGCGAGGGCAAAAGAAGAAAGTACTTCTATGATCTAGATGAGTTCAAAAGAGCAAAAACAGGCACCACAGGCATCCGTTATCTTAAAGGACTTGGGTCTCTCTCATTGGACGACTGGGAATATGTCATGACTGATAAAAAGGTAATAGGCATCTCTGCACCACAAAAATCAAAAGAATTTCTTGAAATGGCTTTTGGGGATTCATCCGAATTACGCAAAAAATGGCTTTCTGGAGCATCTATCGTTTAGAATTTGATATATACATGTATGATTCTTAGAATGTCTAATTTTTTATTGGAGCAGGACGATATGGAGGAAGATCCAGCTCTTAAAAAGCCCAAGCCGGGTAAGCTAAAGATCAATTGGGAAAAGCCGGATCTTGCAGAGGAAATCCAGCACTACACTGATGCGGTTAAGCAAGAATTCTATCAGCACAACATTGACATTACAAATTCAGATATAGGAAAGGTTAAAGCTCCAGCCACTAAGTTTTATAAATATCTTTCAGTTCCTTTTAACAGGGGTAAACTAGTAGACCTCCCTCTTTATTCAGAGGATGAATTTCAGGTTACTAAAATCCAAAACCTAGATGCATACGAATACGAAAACATCGTAGCAGGTGCTTATGGTAAAGGTTATGGTGAAGTTATGAGAAAGGTTGCTAGCAATTTAAAAGAAAAGGGCACGATGAAAATCCCAGCCCCTCTAGTGATCAGATTTATCAATTTTGGAGAGACTAGAAGAACCGGGGAATCGTCCTATTTTCTTTTCTCTGGAAACAGAAGAGTTAATCTAGCTCTTTATTATGGAATCCCAGTTAAAGTATGGTTGGTAGATTTAATTCCTTCCAGAAGGGATGTCAGAGACTTCGCAGAGAAGAGCGGCATCATGACAAAGGGAAGCGAATTCTTTACTGAATTCCTAATGGATAAAACAGGCAAGGATAATCTAGACAGCCTAACAGCCAGAGAAAGATTCAACATCATTCAATCACTAAAAAGCTTCGAGGGGTAATTCAGCAAAAGAAACCGAATTTTTTCTAGTACATTGCACTAAAATAAAGAGCATGTCGGAAAATAGATTAGGATATTGTTGTATTAATATTACCCTCGGGGAAGAAGGGATCACCACCAATCGGGGGATGGTTAAAAGAACATTCCTGGAAAAAGGATTACCTTACGCCAGTGAACTTGCTCTCAAAAATATCCATGATTTATTAAAAATTATCGAATGGAATAATCAGCGGGGAATTAGAATGTACCGCATGTCCTCTGATATTTTTCCTTGGTGCTCTGAATATGAATTCCCGGATCTTCCTGACTATGTGCAAATCAAAGAAGGTTTAGAAAAAGCTGGTAAAACGGCAATGGATGCGGGACAAAGAATAACATTCCATCCCTCTCCATATTCAGTTCTTGCATCACAAAATCCTGAGGTTGTTACAAATGCAATAAAGGAATTAAGACAACATGCAGAAATTATGGATCTAATGAACTTACCAAGAACGTTAGAATATCCTATTAATATTCACGTCAATACTGCAAAGCCAACCAAAGAAGCAGCAGCAAATAGATTTTGTGAAAACTTTAAACGACTTCCTTTTTGGACTCAAAAAAGAATAGTCGTAGAAAACGATGATAAGAAATCAGCTTTTACTCCTACTGATCTTTATAATTTGATACATAGTAGAATAGGAACACCTATCACTTTTGATTTTCACCATTTCAAATGTAATCCGGATTCCTTAACAGAAGAAGAAGCATTAAATCTTTGTTTAAGTACATGGGACGGATATTCACCTCTAACACATTTCTCGGACTCAAGAAAATTATTCGAAGATTCTTCAGCAAAAGATGTTGCTCACTCTGATTGGATATGGACTAAAAATCTCCCGATCTATGGCAAATCCTTCGATATAGAATTGGAGGTTAAGATGAAAGAGAAAGCACTACTGAAATTAATAAGTGAAATATGAGCGAAGATATAGAAATAGAAATAACACAATCAAACTCGATGGATTGGACTATGGATGAAATTATGTCGTCTGAAATAATCTATAATGGATTGACAGAAAACTATGGACAATCTGCTGTCGATGCTGTTATTAAAACTCTAGAAATTCATAAGAATGATATAAGTCTAGAGAATAACACAAGAATAATATTACGCATTTTAAATGGCGACCTCTAAAAAGAACCCGTTCTTTATTTTTTTACTATTCGTCTGGGAATTTTTAAAAATGGCTGCAGCTCTTTCTGTCGCTGCTATTTTTGCTATCGCAGCAGGATTATTTTTCTTTGCACTAACAGTAAGAGATTTCTTTATAGCTAAGACTATGAATATAAAGAAAAAGCCTTAATGAAGGATTATTACCAGATTCTCGGAGTTAATAGAAATTCTACCGACGAAGAAATTAAAAAGTCATATCGAAAACTAGCTCTCCAATTCCATCCGGATAAGAATCAAGGTAATCCAGAAGCTGAAAGCAAGTTTAAGGAAATAGCAGAAGCTTACGAAGTTCTCTCCCCCCCTGATAAGAGAAGAAATTACGATCTGGGTGGAAGTAATCAATTTTTCCAAAGTGCTGGATTCAATCCATTTAGTCATTTTGCTGGAGAGGATATTTGGGGTGATATTTTTGCCAAGAAAAATTTTAATAACAAAAAAGGCCAAAACCTTTTCGTAAATGTTCCCATCACATTGCAAGAAATGTATACAGGAACTAAAAGAACAATTAAGCTTAAGAAATATAAGAAATGCCAATCCTGCACGGGGAACGGATCACTAGATGGTAAATCGTTTCAAACCTGTACCAATTGCAAGGGAACCGGGCATATCCAAAATGTAAGGTACCAACAATTCGCACAAATATCTACGACAGTTCAATGTAATCAATGTAATGGATTAGGAAAGATGATTTTAGAAGTTTGCGAAAAGTGCATGGGGAAAGGAGCTAATATTTACGAGGAGGAACTCGAGGTTGATATTCCAGCAGGAAGTTTACCTGGTATGCAGCTAGGAGTGAATGGTAAGGGTAACGAAGAACCAGGAGCAACACATCCGGGTGATCTGCTTATTAATATTAAAGAGGTCCCGGATCCTTTGTTTGAAAGGCAGGGAACAAACGTAAAAGTCACAAAGGAGATTAGTTTCTTCGATGCTTGTGCTGGAACTAAAATTGATGTTAAACTCCCTCTTGGAGAAATGGTTTCTCTTCTGGTTGAGCCTGGTACAACTCATGGCACAATGTTACAACTTCAGGGAAAGGGACTCTATGAATTCTCTATCGGATCCAAGGGTGATTTTCTGGTTGAAGTTAAAATCAAAGTTCCCAAGGCAAGAAACCAAGAGGATGTTGAAATGCTACAAGAAATAAAAGAAAAAGAGTTTTTTAAATTATGAGTACACTAATTTTTATCTTAACCTGCTGGGGTCTAACCCACATTTTAGTCGTAGGAACTATTTTTGATAGCCCTAGGAATTGGATCATCGTTAAAAGTGAATTTATCGGTAAGATGATATCTTGTCATCAATGCTGCTCTTTTTGGGTAGGGATGGCCGTTTATTTTCTTATGTGGGACCTTCCTAATTTATTTATCGGTCCTTTAGATTTCTTCTTTTGGGGACTTATCTCATCAGGAGCAGTTTGTTTATTAAAGGCACTTAATTATTTTCTGTTTTCTTTTAAGGAATAAGATAAATAGAGAGAATATTTAAAAATTCATGAAAAGAAGAATTTTCACATTTGGAGATTACATAAACGAACAGGAAAAATCCAAGGAAAAAGGTAAGGAGAACAGCACTGGTGGCATGCTTGCTGGATTCATCGAAGATGCTATTAGCACCATGGTTCAGAATAAGGATTTCTCAGAAACTGCAGAGACCGAGGAAACTAAGGGTGGTTTACCATATTCCGGATGCGGGAGTATGGGCTATACATTTAAACCTGCAGAATTGACCAATCAGGCTGCAATGGATTTGTTTAAGGAGCCGGGGGGATATTTTTCTAAGGATGTTAAATATGTAGATCTCTCTAAACAGATAACATCTGGTTCTAAGGACCTTTTCATTCTAGGGGTAAGGGAGGATCTAGAGATCAAAAAGAGAGAAGGGGATAGATTCACTGATAAAATTATTTTAGTGGATCCGAATAAACCTACTGAGGTAGCAGCATCATATCAAGCAACAACCAGTCCGTCAGTTGCTTTCTATAGCGATCCTTCAAGAAGTATGAGTAAGAAAGGTGTTGCTATTATGCAACCCGGTGTAGTTGAGTATAAGATTGGTATTCATAAAAAAGGAAGTCCAACCCAACATGAAGCTTTGCTTCAAGCTGGGCCGATGGATATTCAAAGATTCGATCTTAAAACCCCAACAGTTTCAACATATCGTCCAGGGCAAGCAGAAACTGGGGCGGAATTTGGAATCAATCTTCACAAATCCTCCAAGGACAGAGGGGTTTGCGTAGGACCTTATTCTGCTGGCTGTCAGGTATTTGCAGATGGTAAGGATTTCGAAGCTTTTATGGCTAAACTTAAATCCTCCGCACAAAGCAAATTCCTATATGCTTTAATTGAGAATGATGAGCTTTCTTCTCCTGCTGCACCCGCACCACCTCCAGGAGCAACAGGTGCTGAACCCGATGAGGAAAAAGAAGACAACACGGAAGGGCTAAAATCTACAGCAGATAAAATTAGGGAGGATTTGGAAAAAAGCAATTCAGACGAGGAGAGTCTTATTAAGTGGTACAATTCTAGTGTCTCCAGTAGTGAGGATGCTAAAAAGATTGCTGCAATCTATCAGGAGAAGTTTAAAGTAAACATCTTTACAGATCTAAAGAGAGCTTTGAATGCTAAGGAATTTGCACAGCTTACTCATGTTTTCTAAATGATCCACAAATACTATAAATAAAAAGAGGCCTAAAAACCTCTTTTTTTGTGGAATTTTATTTATATTTAGACTAAGAAAGATCGATAAACAGTTCAAATTAAATGAGTTTAAGACAAACCTCGATCACCATACCGGATCAGATCAACCAGGATTATAGGAAATACGCTTTATATGTTATACAAAGTAGGGGCATCCCGAATTTTTATGATTGCTTGACCCCTGTTCAAAGATTAATCCTCCAAAAATCCCCTACCTCCTTTAATAAAACGATTGGGGTAGTTGGGGAGGTTTTCCGTACCCAACTATATCACCACGGGGACGCTTCCCTCTCATCTGCCATCTCTAAGTTAGCAAGGCCCTTTGGATGCTCTGATTTAATTATGGAGGGCGATGGATTTTTTGGTACCCCCGTTAATCCCTCCCCCTCTGCTCCAAGATATACCTCTGTTAAAATTTCCCCTAGATATAAATCTATTATTGACGAGCATAAGGATCTGAATGTTGAAAACGAAGAGGGAGGATTTGATTGGTTGCATGTAACATATCCAATCGGACTTTCCACTCATATAGTAGGTATTGCAGTTGGATACAGATCCAATATCCTACCCAGAAAACATGAAGATATTCTTGCTTATCTAGGAGGAGAAACAACTAGAAAAATCAAACCTTATTTTAGAGGGTTCAAGGGCAAGATTAGTAAGGTGGATGGATTAAATAAATCTGCTTGGTTGATTGAAGGTCAATTTTCGTCAGATCCAAAAACCAAAACTATTCAGGTACTTAGCCTATCTCCATTAACCAGATATGATTCTTTCCTAGACAGATTGCACAAGATCCTTGATTTATCTGGAACTGATTATCGATTAGACAATCGTTCTCGAGAGGATGTAGAATTTACTTTGAAGGTAAGATGCTCTGACGAACAGTTTAAAGAATTAAGTGATCGAATCAAAAAAGAAACTCAACACATAGTAACAGAAAATATAGTGTTGGTGAAGGACGGAGCAGTTCTGGAATATGCTTCCATCGAGGAATACCTAGATCAGTTCAGGGTTCATATGGAGGAGGTTCTTTTAAAAAGATTAGTAAGGGATGCTTTTTATAACGAGAGAGAACTGGAATTTTTAGAAGCTAAGTTAAAGTTCTTAGTCTTCATGTCTCAGAAGAAAAGAGACAACGACGAGATTATAGATTTTCTAAAACAATTTGAAACTTGGATAAGGAACAGATTGGAATCCATCCAATTAATTAAGCTGTCCACTAACGAGATAGAAATCACGAAAAGAAAGATAGAGGAAGCTAAGCAAAGAGCTAAGGACATTAAGAAGCTAATTAAAGAGCAAGAGGTAAAGGTGAATAAGATTTCTAAGGATTGGGCCAGAAACACCAAAGGCACTGTTAAGAAATCATCCTTACTAATGGATAGTCAGGGAGGATCTTTCAACGGCATTCAAATTTGGAACCCCGATGAATATCTAGAAAAAGAACAAGAATTACTAGGAGAAACAACAGAAGAGACGGAAGAAACAGAAACAAAAGCATAGTTTTTATCTAAAAAATAAATCAATTAACACTGAATAATGAAAAAAGAAGTAAAATTAAATTTCAGAATTACCAATTCTAATAACCTTATAACTTTCTTAAAGAAGTTAAAAATGGTCGACAGATCTGTGATTTTAGAAATGGAAGGACAGGATTTTTTTGCTAAGGTTAGAACTCCAGATAAATCCGTTATTAAATATGTTGGGAGTAAATTAGATGATTTTTTCGAAGGAGATTCTAATGAGTCTCGAGTTAAAATCGGGATTATGGAGATTGGAAAGCTCATCGATGTTTTCAAGTATTTCGGGCCGGAAGAAGAAACGTTCATTGAGTTCGTTGCTCAATCTTTGGATGGAGAAATGGTAGGAACAGGATTTAGGGTTTATTCTTCTAGCATCAACATTAAGTTCAAGTGTGCAGACATTTCTTTGCTTTCTTATATTGATGACAAGATTCAAAAGACATGTCACGAAACTGAAGGATCATTTATTTCTTTCCATCTTAGCAAAGAGGCATTCGTGAAATTGGGATCACTTACCACGATAGAAAGCAACAGCGAAGAACTTTTAAATTTTGAAGTACATTCCAAAGGACTTTCAGTTAAAGGAAATTCATTCCAGTATAATTTATTCAAGGACGGACCTCTCCCTGGATACAAAGAGGATTTAACCTATACGATTTATAAAAATCTTTTCAATTTTATAGACCAGGAGAATTCTAATTTCTACGCTCAAGAAAATAGAATAGTGGTTCTTTCTGAAGATAGCGATTCTATGATAGCTGTTGGTTTAGTAGAGGTATAAATGAAAGCAAAATTAACATTCGATCTTAGCGATCCCGATCAAAGCAGGGAGCATCTTAGATGTATCAAATCTTTAGATATGGCTCTTGCTCTTTGGGAAATATCAGTTAACGCTAAAAAGAAATGCTACAGAGAAATTGAAGGTAGGGAGATGAAGGGTGAATCCGTAGATTATGTAGATTTGGTTTTTAGTAGGATCTATGAAATTATGGAAGAACATTCCATAGACGTGGACGATTTGATAAATTGATAACAGATATGACATATGAGTAATTATACTGACTGGAGTGTAGAGGAGATTAAGGGTGAAATTAACAGATTAAAGAAACTTTCTGCAGATTACAAGAACGAAGAGCAAGGTGTAAAGTTAACTTTGAATAGTATTTACGGAGCTCTTGGTAACCAGTACTTTGCTTGTTTCAATCCCGAAGTAGCGGAGAGCGTAACTTTACAAGGTCAGGATCTAATTAAATTTGCCGAGAAGGTGGTTAATAAATACTTTCACGAGCACTGGCATTTAGATACAGAGCTCCATGAAAAAATAGGGGTAAGAAACGTTAGACCAGTCACAGCAGAAATGGTAATCTATGTGGACACTGATTCCAACTATGTTAACTTTGGAAACGTTACTGCATCTTGTGAATTCGATTGCGAGCCTTTGGATTTAATTCTAAACATCAATAAGTATAGATTAGCAGAATATTTGAAAAAGTGCTTGGATGTTTATGCTAAGAAATGGAACACAGAAAATTACCAGGATTTTGAGTTGGAAGCTATTTCCAGAAACGCAGTCTTTCTAGGTAAGAAAAAGTACATTGTTAATCTCACTTACGAGGCACCAGGTAAACATCACGAGGATTTATCCAGAATCAAACCTACCGGAATTGAAATCGTACAGGGTGGAACCCCTCCTTTTGCTAGAGAAAAGTTGATCTTCCTCCTAAAGCATATCTTTGAGAAAGGCCGCAAATTTGACATCAGAACCTTCGTAAAATTACTCAGGGAAATTAAGTCTGAGTTTAAGATCCAGAAGCCGGATTCTATTTCAATTGGTGTGGGTGTAAACAACATTGAAAAATTCATTCTGAATGATACCAAAGGATTTGAAGTTGCTAAGGGATGTCCTATGCACGTTAGAGCTGCTGGGTATCATAATTATATCCTTAATAACTCCAAATACAAGGCAAAATACTCGCTAATTCGTTCGTCAGAGAAAATCAAGTATTATTTCGTAGCGG
>Ga0164293_10000681_pt1 | contig 27627 bp, 23 predicted proteins | sample GEODES118metaG_FD_111487 | JGI IMG/M metagenome (GOLD analysis project Ga0164293, IMG submission 111487) | Eutrophic lake water microbial communities from Lake Mendota, Wisconsin, USA - GEODES118 metaG | ecosystem: Environmental > Aquatic > Freshwater > Lake | place: USA: Lake Mendota...
CCGCGCCAACCGTCGGCACCACGGTTTGTGTCGCCGTTGTCAACGGGTTGCCACCAAATGTTGCGGAATACGTAATCGTGTAGGTCGTGCCTGCCGTACCGATGATGCCGAGATCAGCAAAGGTCGCGATACCACTTGAAGCAGTTGCCGTCGTCGTGCCCACCAACGTTGCGCCACCATCAACTGCTGCGGTCACCACCGTCGTGCTGTCGCTCGTAACGACACTGCCACTTCCATCCTGCAGCGCAATCCGCGGCTGTGTGGTGAAGGCAACACCTACTACCGGGCCAGCAGGTTCACGCGTTGCCACAAGCTGGGTGGGCACCGAAGCAATAACGATCGCCTTGTTCGCGCCCAGCGACCCAGTTGCTCCTGTTGCCGGCAACGTCAGCGTTGCCGCATTGCCCACCGCGTCGACAATTGTTCCGCCGCTTAATGCCAACGTGGATACGTAGTCCAGATCAGTAGAGGTGTCCCCCGACACCACGGTGTAGGCAAACGTGAGGGTTGTCCCAGACGTCGACACATACGACGCGGTTCGGTCGATTGCCCCGGTTTCGAGGGTCAGGCTCGGCGTTCCAGACACCGTCACTGCCTCAGTAAAGACCACCTGAATAGAGACGGTGTCACCTGTGGTCAATGTGCCGTTTGCCGTACTCGACGTCACGTTTGTCACCGTCGGCGCCAACGTGTCATAGGGAACACTCAACGAACTACTGGCCGCGTTGCCGTTACCTACAGCATCGGTGAACACACCCGAACCCACCGAAACCGATGCTGTGCCCTCGGCGTTTGCAGTCGGCGTAAACGTCGCCGTATACGACAAACCGGAGGCCGTGAGTGACGACAGCGAACCGCCCGACACGGTCACGTCACCCACTACGAAATTGGTCGTCGACTCCGACAGTGTGAAGGTAACCGTGTCGGTGCTTCCCGCCTTCAGCGTTGTCGAGCCAGACCGCACGATCGACACCACCGTCGGCACCGTGGTATCGATCACGATCGCCTTGGTGTCGGCGATGTTGGCACCACTCGGCAGCGCCGTCGACGTCATCGCATTACCGGCCGTGTCGGCAACCGTGCCGATTACAAAACTCGTCACCGTGAGATCCGACGTCGTGTCGCCCGACACCACCGTGTACTGCCCTGTCAGCGTCGTGCCCGCCGTCGCCGCAGTCAGCGTCACTTGACGATCGGTGTCACCCGTCTCGAGCGTGACCGTAATCGCGTTGCCGCTCTGCACTGCTTCACTAGTGGTCGCAGTGATCGTCACCGTCTGGCCGGCACGGAATGAACCATCCTCCGTGGACGAGGAGAACGCCGTCACCGTCGGCGCCGTCGTATCAACCGTCACGTCCAGCGCAGCCGCCGAGATCTCCGTCACTGTCTCGTCATCCAAATACGTCACCGACGTCGCACGAACCGCGTAACTTCCCGCCGCCAGCACGTCAGTAACGCACTCCCATGCGCCCGTTGTTGCATCAGCCACACACGCAGCACCCGTATCCGTCCATCCAGCCGCAGACGGGCTCGTTCCCGCTGGTGCCGTTGACAACTGCACCACCGCACCCACCGGCGCCGAACCCGTGAATATGAGCGTGTTCAGCGAGGTGCGATTGTCATTCTCAATAAACCCATTGTCAGAATCAGAATCAAGGTCAGGGGCAGATACCGACGGCAACGCATACCGAACAATGACGATGCCCGACCCACCGGCACCACCCGATCCATTGATGCTTGCAACGCCGTCAGAGTTTCCTGCACCGCCACCTCCACCTCCAGTGTTCGACGTACCCGCGGAACCAGGACCATTGAACCCTCCCGACCCACCGCCGTCTTTGCCCACGCCAACTCGACCATTGTTTGCGTCTGCTCGACGGCCACCACCACCGCCACCGCCATACTTCAGAGTCGAACCACTGATACTTACGGCAACGCCTGAACCTCCGTCTCCACCAGCAGATGAGGTTGCATTGTCACCAGCGCCGCCAGCACCACCACCGCCACCGCCTGCCTGCATATTCCAAGCCCCGCCGACCGCAACACCACCGGCATTTCCTTGACCCGCGGTTCCGGGACCGGGTGCCCCGAGTATGGAGGCATTTGCTTGCGCACTACCGCCACCACCAGACGCACCACCTGTTGTTGCATTTGAATTTTGGACTGAGCCGCTAAACCCCCTTCCGCCGGCACCACCGCCACCGCCCGAAGCCTCCACTGAAGTAAAACCGTCACCGTTCACACTGGATGACTGGCCGATGGAACCCGTCGTCGCAGCCAATGACGATGTCACGCCGCCCGCGCCCCCGGCACCAACGGTGACATTCAGCACCTGACCCCCAGCGACCGATCGGGTGGCGGTCACCATTTGCCCGCCACCACCGCCACCTGAGTTATGACCCACGGCACCACCACCGCCACCGCCACCGCCGACAGCAAGTACTTGTAATGAAGTCACACCTTGAGGAACTGTCCATGTTGACGAACTCGTCGTCCTGAACTGCTGCACGACATAACGCGACGACCCACTTGTACCGGCCGCCACTGCTACACCTGTCGAGCTCGCACTTGAAATCACCTGACGGTCAGTCGTTCCCGTCACACTGATCGTCAACGTATTGGCAGTGGAGTTTCCGTTGCCGTTCGCCCCAACGAATGAATCCTGCGCCACGCCCAGGTTTGCCGTCCCGGTCTCGGCGCCCGCAGCAGTGAATGTGACGGTGCGAGTAGTACCGCTGGTCGTCAGTGCAGACAACGAACCACGAGACACCGAGAAGTCGGCGAGCGTGAGATCACTGACCGACTCGCTCAGCGTGATCGTGATTGTGCAGGTAGAACCGGCGGCAAGAGCCGAACCACAACCGCTCAGTGAAATCGTCGGCCGCGCCGTGATGTAGTCAATCGACAACGTGCTACTGGCCGTATTGCCGTTGCCTGCCGAGTCAGTGAATGCACTACCAGCCACCGAAATCGATGCTGTACCCGTGGAGTTGGCCGTCGGCGTGAAGGTTGCCGTGTACGACGTTCCTGAACCAGAGAAAGACGACAACGTGCCGCCGGAGACCGTCACATCACCAACGACAAAATCCGAGGACGACTCCGACAACGTGAACGTGATCGTGTCGGTCTGGCTCGCCTTCAACGTGCCCGACCCCGTTCGAGCAATTGCGATGGTCGGCACCACCGTGTCGATCGACAGATTGAGCGCCGAACTCCACGACGTATTGGCATTACCTGCAGCATCAACGACTGCATTGGGACCAACGCATAGAGCCGCAGTGCCGCTTGCGGTGTTTGCAGTTGGCGTGAATGTTGCCGTATACGTCGAGCCAGAGCCAGAGAGATTCGACAAAGTGCCGTTGGTTGCCGATGATGGACAACGCTGTACATCGGCTAGTTCGAACCCAGTCACCGGCTCACTGAAGGTGAACGTGATTGTCTCGGTTTGGCCCGCGCGAATCGTTCCCGATCCCGATCGAGTGGGAATCGTGATTGACGGCGCTGTCGTATCACGAGTGATCGTCGTACTTGCTGCAGTGATTGACGAAGGCCCCGAGTTGCCAGCAGCGTCCAAGGCCCCATTCGCCGCAAACCGTGGAGTAACCGTGCCAGTACTGCATCCTGAGACCGTCACCGTGAAACTTGAACCCGATGAAGAATTGGGAGAGAACGAACATCCGGTGGCCGTTCCCGTCCAGGTGAAGTCGCCTGACGCTACATCGGTGACCGATTCGGAAAACTGCAAGCTATACGTGAAGGTCAATGCGTTCGTCGCCGACTGAGTCGACGAGAATGATGTCACCGAAGGCGCGGTCGAGTCGTTGGTAAAGGCGATCGTCCGTGACGTCGACAACCTCGGCAGATAACCGGTGCTCCCGCTTCCCACCCCACCGTATTCAGCGACGTAGTAACTTGCAGCCCAGTCGCACTGCAGGTCATCCCAATACCCAGACGCCGACCAGGACCAGTCGATTTGGAGACAATCCTGGGCATCACTGTTTGGCTCGCCCGTCTGCCACTCGCCCTTCACGTCACGGCCGGAAGTCGCCGTGGTCGGCCGCGTCGACCATGTCCAACTAGCACCATCCAACCATCGCCAGTTGTTCTCACTTGAGCCAGTTACGAGTGAATTGTCATCTGCCGCACCCAACCAGACCTGTTGATTAATTCCCTTAAGCAAGGCACGGACAGATTTCGATTGTTCAGCGGTCTCGAGACTCGCCAATCGAGGGGGAACATAGTTGAGCCACGAGCGCGACGATGCCGCATCACGTGCAGCGGTCCAGGTGGTCGAGCTTCGCTGCACGAGTTCAAACCAGCTGTCGGACTCAATGACATAGACCGGATTGGGAAAACTAGAAAACGCACCACCGCCCTGCGCCTGACCGTTCGGGTCAGCGGTACTCGGCCGAACCGCGGCGGGAGCAGCCGCAAGTTCGACAGACGGGCTCACCGAGGAACTCGAGGCTCGTACCTGAAGGGTGCGCAATGCCGTGTTTCCCGTCGTCACCGACGACGCCCACCAGTCCATCTCGGTCGCGCCAGAAGTGCTGACGCCGCTTTGACTATTTGCTGTGATGGCCGAGTCGCCCGAGGGCAAGGTGGACGATAACCGGATTTGACCGTTGGTTACGCGAACGGTGATTCGAATGCCGGCCGGAAAATTGGAAGAAACCAGCGGACTATCACTTGCTCCGTAGACGTTGTTCCACACGCCCGACACGCTTGAGGTGAGCTTTGCTCCACTCGTATCGCCTACTGTCGCATTGGCAGCGCCCGGCGCACCGAGCAACGCGAGACCCACTACGGCGAGCACAAGGGCAGCAAGCAATCTCGCGCGTCTACGCGCGCGCCGAGAGACCGTGCTCCGCTCCACCCTTACTTCCCTCCAGCCCTGGAAAGACGAACAGTCCTAGGCTAAGACGTTTCTTGCCGTTTGGACAAGTTGTTCAAGGGTTTCAGGCTGGTTTCGGGCGGGTCATGCTCCGATTTCGTATTCAGTCAAGAATTTGATACTGTCCAGAACGTATGGTTCATGATGTTCCCGAAGTGCTTCGTGCGCATGGCCTGAGCGTGACTGCCCAACGGGTGGCGGTGCTGCATGCCGTTGCCGCCCATCCCCATGCCACTGCCGATGCCGTGTTGGATGCGGCGCGGGTTGGCTTGGGCACGATTTCTCGTCAGTCGGTCTATGACACTTTGAATACGTTTGTGGAAAAGGGACTGGTGCGGCGTATTCAGCCGATTGGTTCGCCGGCACTCTATGAAGACCGCGTGGGCGACAACCATCACCATTTGATTTGTCGCGAGTGCAGTCGCGTCGTCGACGTGGATTGCGCGGTGGGTTTTCGTCCGTGTCTGCAGGCAGCAGACGACAACGGATTTGATATCGACGAGGCCGAGGTGGCGTATTGGGGTCGTTGCCCCGAATGCCGCTCCTCGACTGAGTCGCCGCAATTGCAACACCATCACTAATACCCCAACACCAACCTCAAGAGAAAACAAGGAGAAAATATGAGCAGCACAGAAAAGTGCCCATTCTCCGGCGGAGCACTTACCGCCGCAGACATGGGAACCACCAACACCAAGTGGTGGCCAAACGCGCTGAACATCAAGGTTCTGCACAACAACCCACGCGTGGGCGACCCGATGGAGGCCGACTTCGACTACGCGAAGGAATTCGCCACGCTCGATCTCGATGCTGTGGTCAAGGACCTCACCGCATTGATGACCGACTCGAAGGACTGGTGGCCTGCGGACTACGGCCACTACGGCCCCTTCTTCATTCGTATGGCGTGGCACTCGGCCGGCACCTACCGCATCCAAGACGGTCGCGGTGGCGGCGGCACGGGCATGCAGCGCTTCGCCCCCATCAATTCGTGGCCAGACAACGGCAACCTCGACAAGGCGCGTCGCCTGTTGTGGCCAGTGAAGCAGAAGTACGGCAACTCGTTGTCATGGGCCGACCTCATGATCTTGGCCGGCAACGTGGCGCTTGAGTCGATGGGCTTCAAGACCTTCGGCTTCGCCGGTGGTCGCGCCGATGTGTACGAGCCAGACGAGACCTACTGGGGTTCGGAGACCACATGGCTGGGCGACGAGCGTTACAAGGGTGAGCGTCAGCTTGACAACCCACTTGCCGCAGTGCAGATGGGTCTCATCTATGTGAACCCCGAAGGCCCGAACGGCAACCCCGATCCGGTGGCTTCGGCTCGCGACATTCGTGAGACGTTTGCCCGCATGGCGATGAACGACGAAGAGACCGTCGCCCTCGTCGGTGGCGGCCATGCGTTTGGTAAGGCACACGGCGCCGGCGATCCCGGCAAGCACGTCGGCCCCGAGCCCGAGGCTGCACCAATCGAGGCCATGGGCTTTGGGTGGATCAACTCGATGGGCGAAGGCCACGGCGTTGCCACTATCACCTCCGGTATCGAAGGCGCATGGACAACCAAGCCAACCACGTGGGATAACGAGTACTTCAAGATCCTCATGGAAAACGAGTGGGAGCTCGTAAAGAGCCCCGCCGGTGCAAACCAGTGGGTCCCGAAGGGCGGCGCAATGGCGGGCACGGTGCCCGACGCGCACGACACCAAGGTGCGTCACGCGCCAATGATGACCACCGCCGACTTGGGCCTCAAGTTCGACCCGGAGTACGCGAAGATCTCGAAGCGCTTTGCCGAGGATCCCGCTGCACTGGCCGACGCCTTTGCCCGCGCGTGGTTCAAGTTGACCCACCGCGACATGGGCCCACGCTCGCGCTACTTGGGCAAGCTCGTGCCGTCCGAGGAACTCATCTGGCAGGACCCGATCCCGAAGCCGAGAAAGTCGCCGGGCACAAAAGACGTTGCCGACCTGAAGGCCAAGATTTTGGCCAGCGGTCTGTCCGTCTCACAGCTCGTTGCAACGGCATGGGCCTCAGCGTCCACCTTCCGTGGCACCGACAAGCGCGGTGGCGCCAACGGCGCACGCATTCGCTTGGCACCGCAGAAGGACTGGGAGGTCAACAACCCAGCCGAACTCGCCAAGGCACTCGCCGTGTTCGAGAAGATGAGCGCAGACACGGGCTACTCCGTTGCTGACCTCATCGTCCTCGGCGGTTGCGCTGCGGTGGAAAAGGCAGCCAAGGATGCCGGCGTCTCGATCGAGGTGCCATTCAGCCCCGGTCGCGGTGACGCGACTGCAGCGCAGACCGACGGCGAGTCGTTCGCAGTCCTCGAGCCCACGTTCGACGGCTTCCGCAACTACCTACGCCCCGGTCACTTGCAGACCACCGAGCAGTTGCTGCTGGAGAAAGCCAACTTCCTCAACCTGTCGGCTCCCGAGATGACCGTTCTCGTGGGTGGCATGAGGGCGTTGAACGCCAACTACAAGCAGTCCGACCTCGGTGTCTTCACCGACAAGCCCGGCGTGCTCACCAATGACTTCTTTATCAACTTGATGAGCATGGACATCGAATGGAAGCCGACCGACAAGTCGGAGGAACTGTTCGAAGGCCGCGACCGTAAGTCGGGTGCCGTGAAGTGGAAGGGAACGCGCAACGATTTGATCTTCGGATCGAATTCGCAGCTCCGTGCCCTCGCCGAGGTGTACGCCCAGAACGACGCCAAGGAGAAGTTCGTACGCGACTTCGTCAAGGCGTGGACCAAGGTCATGAACCTCGATCGGTTCGACCTGAACTAACGAATACAAATAAGAGCCCCGCACGAGCATCTCGTGCGGGGCTCTTTCGTTTTATTGAAGAAGTTCGTAATCAGCCGTTGGGATACTTCGGCGACACGCCCCACTCATTCGAACCCTTATGGCTGTCTTGGACCGCCCAGTAAATAAGAATCAGTCCACCAACAATCGGAATGAAGGCCAACAGCAGCCACAGGCCCTTCTTGCCGATGTCATGCAGGCGACGTACACCAACGGCGATGCCGGGAACCAACACCGCGAGCCAGTACAGCGAGGCAACCAGGCTGAATAAATCGGTGATGTTGGCCAGCACATTGAGTACCGCAAAAATGATGATGTTGGTCAGGACGTACCACCACAGTTCGGACCGTCGGGCCCGACCTGAGAAGTTGGCATAGTTCTCAAGGACTACTTTCTTCCATGCTTCAACGAGTTGCATTGCTACCCCCCCTGCGTGTCGGTCGCTATGGACCGCTAGGCCCCACCGTAGTCAGTTCGGTTTAGTGCCATCGACCACTCGGGACTCCCGAGTGCGTGCGTCTACTTGTCGAGTCGCTTCAGCAGAACGGTCACAATCACTGCGCCGAGGATCGAGCCGATGATCCCGCTGGGACGCAAGTCGAGGCCATCACCGGCCAGCAGACTGATGACCAACCCACCGACGAATGAACCGACGAGGCCGGCGATGATTGCCCGCCCCCAGTCGATTCCGCGGTTGCCGACACCGAGAATTTTTTGGGCGATTGCACCAATGAACATACCGAACAAAATGATGGCAAGGATCAACATGACTAACAATGTTAGTCCACGCGCGCCGGCGAAGTGACGCTTGTCCTCAGTGCGCGAAGGGACCATCGTCCGATCCCTCCCCTTTATCGTGATCGCTACCGTCCCGACATGATGGACACACCAACGCTCTTCACGCACTCAACACCACGCTCACCTGATCTGGCGAGACTCGCCATGCTCCGTGCACCGGTGGTCAGCATCTATGTGAACACCCACGCGTTTGGCCGTGAATCGGCCCAAGACAGCGTGCGTTTTACCGACCTCGTTGATGATGTGGCAACTTCGCTACACCGCGACGGCAATAACGGCTCGAAACAGTTACTTGCACCGCTGCGCACACTCGCAGCAGATAGAGATTTTTGGCAGCACCAACATGGTTCTGTCGCGGTTTTCGGTAACGACTATTCCTGGGAGTGCTTCTCGCTCAGGGCGCCTGGTATCGAAACTGTTGCTGTTGACGAAATACCGTTCGTGCTTCCACTCGTGCCGCATGTCGTGGAAGTAACTCCATTCTTACTTCTCGCTCTTTCCAAAAATGCTGTGCGACTGTTCGAGTGTGATGAGGATGGCGCAAATGAGGTCGATGGAAGTCGTATTCCCTCGTCATTCGAGGACGCCCTGCGCTTCGAAGACCCGCAGCCCCAACTGCAGTTCCACTCGACTGGCGGTGTATCGATCGCGCACGGACACGGCATCGGTGATGAGGTTGCCAAACAGCGCCTCGACCGATTCCTGCATGCCGTCGATCGAGCGATTGTTGAACGCGAAGAAGCTCCCACCCGGCCAATGGTGCTTGCCACGGTCGACAACACCGCATCGCGGTATCGCCACGTGAGCGCGTACCCAACGATTCTCGATCGTCACATTTCCGGCAATCCCGATCGCCTCTCGGCTCATCATCTTCATGAACATGCTCTTGCGATCGTGCGCGACCGAGAGTTCGCTGCACGACAAGACGACATCGAGCACATTCGCGACCTCATCGGGACAGGCAACGTGGATACCCACACTGATGACATCGCAACAAGCGCGCTGGCAGGTCGTATCGCCACGCTGTTTCTTGCCGACAGCGACGGTGTACTCCGCGAGAATGGATCGGATCCTGATTCACGCGCACGCGCACTTAATCGGGCCGTGATTGACACGGTCCGAAACGGCGGGAAGGTGGCCTTGGCGCCAGCGCCACTGCTCGACGGCATTGATGCCTTCGCCGTTACGCGCTGGTAAGCGACACCCACCCTCGCCGCCCACACGCCTTCAGCACCTCGAACCAGGCAACGCCAAGCATGCTGACAGCCGCAACTGCTGCGAGTTCTCCCCACCCCACGGGGCCAAATCCGAAGGCATGACGAAGTGCAGGGACATAAAGCATCAGGAACGTGACGATGAGCGTGATTCCCACAATCCACTTGAGCATGGGATTACGTCGCTCCACAAACGTGCGCACGGCAGACAATCGCCACGAGCGATTGACGATGATGAGGATCAAATTGCCAAACACCAATGCGGTAAACGTCAGCGAGCGGGTACGTGCATCGGTATCTCCCGCGGCTATCGACCACAGATAGACGGCGGCTACGGCAATGAGCAAGCCAGCACCCTGCAGGGCGGCAACGGCAAGTGTCAGGCGTCCGAAAATGGGCGCGCCAATCTGCCTTGGCGGCCGATCCATGAGTTGTGGATCGTGCTCCTCCGCTTCAAAAACCACCGAACACGCAGGATCAATCACGAGTTCGAGGAGTGCCAGCTGAATGGGCAGGAGCACAAGCGGCCAGTCGGGTACGAAGAGGGGCAACAGCACCATGCCGAATATGGAGACGTGAACTGCGATGATGTACGCCATCGCCTTGCGCAGGTTGTCGAAGATGCCTCTTCCCTGCCGAACCCCTTCGGCAATTGACGCAATGTCATCATCAGTAAGGACGAGTGCCGCCGACTCGCGCGCCACATCGGTTCCCCGAAGACCCATGGCGATACCAATGTCGGCAGCACGAAGCGCGGGTGCGTCGTTGACGCCGTCGCCGGTCATACCCACGACGTCACCGTTGACCTTGAGCGCACGGATCAACTGCAGCTTCTGCTCCGGCACCATGCGCGCGAACACGCTGACTGAACGCACCCGTTGGGCTAACTCGTCGGGCAACAGCGCCTGAAATTCGCTTCCCGTAATGCAGCCGCCGGCGGTATCGATACCTACCTCGTGGGCAATCGCGAGTGCGGTTCCCGGGTGGTCGCCCGTGATCATCACAATGCGTACGCCTGCGCGCGCACAGGTGGCAACTGCCTGGGCGGCACTGGGACGCACAGGGTCCTGCAAGAGAACGAGTCCGACGAAATCGAAGGCAAACTCGTGCGGGTCGTCGGGTAGCGGATCGCGATCGTGCCACCGTGCCCGCGCAACACCAAGTACCCGTTTACCCTCTTCAGCAGCGTGCTGCACCTGTCGCATGACATCGTTGCGCCTCGACGCGTCGAGACGACAGAGATCGGCAATCGCCTCCGGCGCCCCTTTTGCCGCCACCACGAGCGACGAGTCATCACCGCGCCACACATGGGTTATTGCAAGCAACGACTTTGTCAGTGGATATTCGTGGACCAACTGCGTCGGGTCCACGTCGTCGCATTTGCGACGATGCGCCTCTGCAACAAACGCTGCGTCCATGGGGTCAAAGGGCTTCACCGGGGAGGCAAGGCGGCCGATGCGTGCAATTTCATTCAGCCGCGGATCGGCATCATGTGTTGTTACCGCATGTCCATCGAGGGCGAATCCGACAATCGACATACGGTTCATGGTCAACGTGCCCGTCTTGTCGACACCAATAACTGTGGCCGACCCGAGAGCTTCAATTACGGCTGATCGCCGTGCAAGCACGTTGCGTCGCGACATCTTCCATGCGCCAAGGGCCAGAAACACGGTGAACACGACGGGAAACTCCTCGGGCAACATCGACATCACCGTGGCAATGCCTGCAAGGAGGCCTTCCAACCACCCACCCTTAGTGAGACCAAACACCACGACCACGACTGCTGCAGCTCCTACGCCGACAACGGCGAGAACTCGTACCAGACGGTCGATTTCACGTTGTAGCGGCGTGCGCTGCGTGATGATCTCACGGAGCGCCGCACCGATCTGCCCGATGGCCGTGGCGACGCCCGTTCGACGCACCACTGCAACGCCATGGCCACGTACGACAAGCGAACCTGAAAACACCCACGGCGTGTTGTCGCCACCTGGCTGGGCCACCTCGATGTCACCCATTGCCTCGTTGGCAACTTTGTCGACGGGCACCGACTCGCCGGTCAATAACGATTCGTCCACCGTCACATTGACGGCCTCGATCAGCACCGCATCGGCAGGCACCCGATCGCCCTCGGCAAGGATCAACACGTCACCACGCACAACCGCTACACCAGGAATGCGCACATGCTCACCGTCGCGCACCACGAGGGCCCGCGGTGCCGAAAGGTCGCGCAGCGCCGCAAGGGCGGTCTCTGCCTTTCGCGACTGATAAAGCGAAATGCCAATCACCACCAGAATCGATGCGAGCAAGATTGATCCATCAAGCGGTTCGGCAAGCAAGAAATTGATGATGCCGGCGGCGAGCAAGAGCAGCAGCATCGGCTCTCGCATGACCTCCCAGCCGAGGCGCAGGATTCCCTTGCCCCTGTCGTGTGGCAACTCGTTAGGCCCGTGAAGAGACAGTTGATGAGCGACCTCGTCGGCACTTAGCCCGACTGACACGTTCACACCGTTCATCGTCGACGTCATAGCCTCACCGCCCTTTATGCAGTCAGGCTACGGAGCACGTGTGCCCCACAGGCGGTTCAGCGTTACCGATCCTGCTCAGACTTCGATAGCGCGCGTGACAGCATATGTGCACCAACTGGTGCCGTTACCAACTGCAACGCAACGATGATGGCGATGCGGGCGATTGCATCGGGAGACTCCGCGCGGATCATCGCAGCAAGACCAAAGGCCAACACACCAAGCGTGGCTGGCTTCGTGGCGGCATGCATCCGCGAGCGCACGTCAGCGAGACGAAACAGTCCGACCGCGGCTGAGACCGCAAACACGCCACCGACAATCGACAGAGCAATCGCGAACGCATCGAGCACTGATGTCACGATCCCCTCCGTTCGATGTAGCGGGCCACCGTCACTACTGTGAGAAACCCGATGAGGCTGAGTGCGAGTGCGACGTCGAGCAAGTACGTCTCGCCACCCACCACCACCCATCCGAGCACCGATGTCGTAATTACCGATGAGGCGACATCGAACGCCACCGCACGATCGCCGAGTGACTCGGCAAACACAATGCGCGCAGTCGCGAGTCCAACTGCGACCATTAACAGCCCCACCACCAACCACTCCATGGTGCTCATGACGACACCACCGGCGGAAAGGCCGCCACGACACGGCGTTCAAGGTCGGCCACCGACGCACCGAACGACACCGCCGACACCTCACCCAACACGTGCACGTGTATTTCACGGGCGTCATCGGACACCTCGATTGTCATCGTTCCCGGTGTCACGGTGATGAGGTTGGCAACGACGGCCGCCACGGTTGGCGAACCCGACTGCAGGCGAGCGACTTGTACGTGAGCCTTGGTGCGCTCGGGCGTCGGCAGCCACACGGCCACAAGTACGCGTAGAGATGAGCGCACCAGGTTGACGAACATGAACGCGAGCAACGCGATTGCTGACAGCGGACGAATGCGCACGTGTTGCGATTCGCGCTCCCGTGTGGCAAACAAAACGATTCCGGCAATGGCGAGACCACTAGCAATGTTGGCCGGCGTGGCCTCGCCATACAGCCCCACCCACAACGCCGCGAGCCCGACAATGCGCAGGATCATGAGCCCAACACCGCCCGCACATAGATGGAGGGGTCAACGATGTCGCGCGCGGCATCCATCGAGTACCCAAATAGCCAACCGCCGAACACTGATATCGCGAGCGTCACAATTACGAGTAGCCACGTTGCCGACGCCATGGTGCGGTGGTGACGCAGTATGCCCACGCGACCTGCAGGCGGCGTTGGTTCGATTTCACCCCAAAACACACCGGTCCAAATTTTGATCATCGAGATCAAGGTGAGCAGGCTGCCTACGAGCGCAACACCGATGATCACATACTGCTCATCAGTGAACCCGGCTTGCACGAGACTCAACTTGGCGAGGAACCCCGAGAACGGTGGCAGACCCGCCAGGCTGAGTGCGGGCGCGAGAAATAGGAACGCAAGCGTTCCTGAACGCCGCAAGAGACCGCCTACCTTGTCGAATGACGACGACCCTGTTTCGTGTTCGACGATTCCTTCGACAAGAAACAACGACGCCTTCACGGGAATCTGGTGGATCAAATAGAAGATGGTGGCGGCAATTGCCAATTCGGTGGCAATACCAATGCCCATCACCATGTATCCGATCTGGCTGACGATGTGGAAACTCAGAATGCGCTTCATGTGTGTGTGCGAGATAGCACCAAGCAAACCAATGATCATCGTGAGCCCCGCAACCACGATCAAGAGCGTGTTTTGCCCACCCGGGAATAACAGGGTTTCCGTGCGCATCAGCGCATACACGCCCACTTTGGTGAGCAAGCCGGCAAATACTGCGGTGACCGAACTCGGCGAAGTGGGATACGAGTCAGGCAACCAGAAAAACAGCGGGAACACGGCCGCCTTGATGCCAAACGCCACGAGCAACAACAAGTTGAGCCCGAGTCGCACGCCGTCGGGAAGTTCGGCAAGACGAGCAGGAAGCTCCGCCATACTCACCGTTCCGGTTGCGGCGAAGATAAGGCCGATAGCAAACAACAGCAGCAGCGATTCCACCACGTTCAGCACGACATACGTGATGCCAGAGCGGATCTGTTCCCGCGTGCCCTCAAGGGTGAGCAGCACATAACTGGCCATCAACAACAACTCGAATGCGACGAAGAGGTTGAAGAGGTCGCCGGCAAGGAATGCCTGACTAATACCGCCAGCCAACACCAGGTATGCGGGGTAATAGAACGGCGAACGCTCATCACCAGAGCCTTGGCCGATGGCAAAGACCAACACCGTGATTAACACAATGAGTGAAATGATGACCATGGCGATTGCCAACCGATCGGCCACCAGTGTGATTGCGACGTCAGCCGGCCAATCCCCCAAGCGCGATACCACTGCGCCGTCGCGCGACAACACCTCGCCCACTAGTGCAACCGCGCTAGCCAGCGAGGCGACAAGTGCAACAAAAGCCAACGCGCGCTGTGCGATGCGGTTCCGCAGGATCAGCAGCACTGCCGCAGTCGCAATCGGCAGCACAATCGGCGCAACGAGGAAGAAGTTCATCACGCCACATCCTCGTGATGCATGGCCACAGACTTATTGGAGCCAGTCGCCGACCTCTGCGCCAGGCGTCGGTCCTCGACGTCGTCTTCGACTTGGTCGTCACCGGTCAACGTCCAGTTTCGCCACACCAGAGCCAACATGAACGCAACGATGGCGAAGCCGATGACGATTGCCGTCAGCACGAGTGCTTGTGGCACAGGATCGGTAATGGTGCCATCGGCGCCGACAATGGGCGGCTCGCCCGGCCTACTGCCGGTTGCGACGATCAACACATTGATGCCGTTGCCCAGCATCACGACGCCGAGGATGATCTTGGTCAGCGAACGATGCATCAGCAAGTACGCGCCAGTTGCGAACAGCACCGCGATCACCAGCAAATAGGCAACGCTCATGATCGCCCCTCGAGCGGGTCCGACCCCAACGCAAGCAGAATCTGCACCACAACACCAACGACGAGCAGATACACACCCACGTCGAACAACGCCGATGAAACCAGTTTGATAGTTCCAATGATCGGCACGTCGAGGGTGACGATTGCAGAGGTCAGCGCGGGATCACCCAGTATTGCGGGGATGAGTGTGGTGAACGCAGCGACAAAGAGTCCCAAGCCGATGCCGGCCAACGGACGGAAGGCGAGTGCTCGACGCAAACGAAGTGCGCCTCCTGCCAGGTAGCGCAAGACGAATGCACCACCGGCAATGAGCCCACCTGCAAACCCGCCGCCAGGCGCGTTGTGCCCCTTGAACAGAACAAACAGTGACACGACGATGATGACACGAAACAGCCAGCGGTCCGCCTCGTCGAGCACGACTGAAGTGCGACCCATCATGGTTGGTCCCCCACGGGTGACTTCTCGCGCCGAGCCATTTTCACCAGATTTGCCACACCGAGTGCTGCCACCGCGAGCACCGTGATTTCACCAAACGTGTCGAAACCACGGAAGTCGACCAGGATCACGTTGACGATATTTTTACCGCCCGCCTCTGGCAACGAGAGATCCGCATAACTGATTCCGCTAGAAGGGGCTGTGCGCGAACCGCTGACGAGGGCCGCGAACAACGCCACTACTCCACCGACCGCCACGGCGATACCGACGCGCAGGACGCGCGGCGCCCATCGAGGAGGCGCCTCAAACCGTTGTGGCACCTGGCGCAAGACCAATAGGAACACCACGATCGTCATCGTCTCCACAAGTACCTGCGTGAGGGCGAGATCAGGTGCGCCGTGTAGGGCGAAAAGCGCAGCACATCCAAGGCCCACACCACCGATCACAAGAGCCGCAACAAAGCGTTGCTCGATGAACACCACCACAAGTGCGAGTACCGCCATCGATACGGCGATCACGAGTTGTGCTGCGCTGTCAAACCAGATGACACCGTCCAACAGATCGGCATCGAAACCGGCGAGCACTCCCACGACGAGGGCTGCAGAAATGACGAGCAAAGTGACGGCGATGTACGCCAGTAGTGAACCCGTCTGAATGCGCGAGGTGGCCACGCGCGAGAATTCGAGGAGGCCGTCGTACATGGCACGGAAGATCTCCTCACCAGAGAGACGAATGCGCGAACCGATAAGGCGCAGCGGAACGAGCCGCGCAATCACCACACCGACAATGACAATGACGACCGACAATGCAAATGCCGTATTCACGCCCGGCCACAGCACGAGTTCACCCGCGGACTGCGCATCAAGCGATGACGCCGGCGCATCCAACAATCGACCCACGGCCGACGGCCACAATCCGAACACCAGTGAGGCCAGCGAGATGACGTACACCGGTAGCCACAACCCCAGCGACGGCGCATGATGAAGCTCTGTTTCCGCGACTTCCGGCTTGGTGCCGAACATGCCGACAAACAAACGAATGCTGTAAGCGACCGTCAGCATGGAGCCGGCGACAACGCCAACCAGCGCGACCGTCCCCGCCGCACCGACGTAGTCGGTTGTTTTGAGCAACGCCGCCAGCGACTTCTCTTTAGTGGCAAAACCGAAAAGCGGAATGATTCCCGCCATCGATGCAGTAGCAAGACCACCCATCACCATCGCGGTGCGCATGCGCCTGCCCACCCCGCTCAACACTGCAATATCTCGGGTGCCAAACGAATGATCGACCATCCCGACGCCGAGGAAGAGTCCCGCCTTGAATACGGCGTGTGCGAGCAGGTGCGCGACACCCGCATAGGTGGCAATCGGCACACCGATGCCGAACAAAATCGTCAACAAGCCGAGCTGAGACACAGTGCTATGAGCCAACAACAACTTCGCATCGGTTTGACCAAGCGCGCGGGCGCCGCCGATCATGATGGTGGCAACGCCGGCGCCAACGATGAGCCACTGCCACAGCGCGCGGTCGCCAAAGATGGGCGCCATCCGCGCGATCAACACGATTCCCGCCTTGACCATCGTCGCCGAATGCAAATATGCACTCACCGGCGTTGGTGCCGCCATCGCGCCAGGCAACCAAAAGTGGAAAGGAAACTGCGCCGACTTGGTGAACGCGCCCGCGAGCACCAACACCAACGCCACGTCGATGACTGTGCCGGCAGGCGTATTCGTTGCGAGGTCGACAAACGCCGTGGTGCCCGCCACGATCTGTATCAATGACAGTCCAGCGAGTAAACACAGCCCGCCCGCACCAGTGACGAGCAGCGCCCGCAACGCAGCGAATCGCGCCGTGGCTGACTCGTCGTTGAGACCGATGAGCAAGAACGACGTGACCGAAGTGATCTCCCAGAAAACGAACATGGTGAAGAGATCTGCGCTCATGACCAATCCGTTCATCGCACCGGCGAACAGCACAAAAATGCCGACGAATCGAACGAAGCGTTGATCCATGTCGAAATACGTCGTCGCATACGCAAGCACGAACGCGCCGAGCACCGACACGATGAGCACCATCAGCACGGCGAAGCCGTCGAGGCGCAGATGGATTCCCCAACCGAGCGCCTCCACCCATATCCATGATTCGCCGTGGGGTTCGGCCGTCGTACCCGCAGCAACCGCATAGACGGCCGTGGCAGCAAGCACGGCAACGCCAAGCCAGGCACCCACGCGCGGTTGGCGGCGCAATACGGAGAGCGCGAGCACGGCAACGAGGGCGTGGAGGGCGAGGAGAAGGGTCATGTCATCAGTGTTGAATCTGCCGACCAGGCTTCCCGGCGCACCGACTCGAAACTAGTTCGCCGCGCGCCTGGCTTGGCGTATCACGCCAGCTATTTCCGCTATTCGCTCCCGGCGCAGAGCCGTAACAGCGCATCGAGATCAAGCAGCCCCGTGTACACCGCCATGCCGATGGCGACGTCGAGATTGAGGCGCAACAGCGCCTGGACTTCAGCCAAGGTCGTCACGCCGCCAGCGGCCGTGATGGGCAATGCGGTCGCCCGCCGCAGCGAGGCGAACCAGTCGATATTGGTTCCCTCGAGCATGCCTTCTTTGTCGACGTAGGTGCACAAGAACCCCGCACAGCGATCAGTGAATTGCCGAACTGCGTCTTCAGATGACGTAGCAAGCGTTGTCGCCCATCCGTCCACCACCACGCGTCCATCCTTGGAGTCGAGCGCCACCATCAGGTGCTCGGCACCCACCGCAGCCACGATGTCGTCGAATACCGGGGTGAACGCTGCGGTGCCGACGATGACGCGGTGGGCGCCAAGTTCACGCAGCCGCGCTGCGCGCTCCGGTGTTCGCACGCCGCCTCCCACCCTGCACTGCGGTGCCATGGATGTAATGCGTTCGATGAGTGCAGCATTGTCTCCAACACCCATGGCGGCGTCGAGATCGATGATCTGAATCTCGGGAAATGCAGCGAAACGCTCGAGCATCTCGTCGGGGCTAGGCCCCTCGAGTGCTTTGCGTACACCTTGTACGAGTTGCACCACCTTGCCACCCTGAATGTCGATGCACGGCACGACGAGAGCCATCAGCGCACCACCATTCCGCGTGCGGCTACGGCGCGCTTAACGGTGTCAACCGAAATCGTCCCGAAGTGGAACACCGAGGCTGCAAGCGCGGCATCGGCCACGTCGAGCACATCGGCGAAATGGTCCGCGGTGCCTGCCCCGCCCGAGGCGATGACCGGAACGCGCACACGCGCGCGCACCGCAGCGGTGAGCGCGATATCGAAACCCGTCGTCTGCCCGTCGCAATCCATTGAGGTGAGCAGAATCTCGCCCGCGCCGAGTGATTCAACGGTCGCGGCCCACTCGAGAACATCCAGTTCTTCAGCCTGACGCCCTCCCCGCGTGAAGACGCGCCATGACTCGCCGTCGCGTTTGGCGTCAATGGCCACCACCACCGCCTGTGAACCAAACGCCTGGGCCAGTTCGGTAATGAGCGCGGGCCTGCGAACTGCTGCGGAGTTGACGCTTACCTTGTCTGCACCAGCACGCAACACCGCACGTGCGGCATCCACCGAATCGATACCGCCGCCCACCGTCAGCGGGATGAATACCTGTTCGGCAGTGCGACGTACGAGGTCGACCATGGCGATTCGCTCTTCGACCGTCGCAGAAATATCTAGAAACACGAGTTCGTCGATGCCTTCGCGGTCATAGCGCGCGGCGAGTTCGACAGGGTCACCCGCATCGCGTAAGTCGACAAAGCTCACACCTTTCACTACACGACCGTCGGCGACGTCGAGGCAAGCGATAATGCGGCGCGCCAACATCTACGCGCCTATAAACCGTTCGATGATTGTCCGGCCCACAGCACCGGATTTTTCGGGATGAAACTGCACGCCACACACGGTGCCGCGCTCGACCACGGCCGAAAACGCTGAACCGTACTCACACACGCCCACCGTGTCGTCGATCACCGGACAGGCATAGCTGTTGGCGAAATAGAAAAACGTGTCGTCGTCACCCAGCAACGTCGACGGCCTTGTTCGCATAACCGTGTTCCACCCCATGTGCGGGAGCCGTTCCGCGCCGTCAATCACCCGAACGTCGCCCGCGAAGATGCCGAGCCCCCGAGCGTCGGGGGCTTCGTCGCTCGTCGCAAACAAGATCTGCATGCCCAGACAAATACCGAGATACGGCACTCCCTCGCCGACCATCGCCGTGAGCGGAGCCCGGAGCGCCAACTCGTCCAGTGCGCGGGCCAGCTGGCCAAAGTGCCCCACCCCGGGGAGAATGACCCGCTCCACATTGCGCAACTCGTCGCCGTCTCGCACGGTGCGAAACGGTGCGTCAAGAACGGACAACACGTTGGTCACAGACCGCAGATTGCCTGCCCCGTAGTCGACCACACCGATCACAAAAGACCTTTTGTAGACGGGAGCTGATCCTTCAGTTGCGCATCGGTCGAACACGCATAACGCATCGCCCGGGCGAAGCATTTGAACACCGCTTCCACCTTGTGGTGCGACGACCGACCATAGAGCACTTTGGCGTGCAAGTTTGCTCCGCAGGCATTGACGAATCCGCCAAAGAAGTCGGGCAATAACTCCACCTGCAGGTCACCCACGGTGACCGCGCGGATCTTGTCGGCATACACGAGTGCGGGTCGGCCGCTCAGGTCAACCGCGACGACGCAGAGCGTTTCGTCCATCGGCAGCACGAAATAGCCCGCGCGATTGATGCCGACCTTTTTACCGAGGGCCTTTTTAAATGCATCGCCGAGGGCGATGCCGACGTCTTCGACGGTGTGGTGTTGATCGATGTCGAGGTCGCCGCGCGCCTTCACGGTGAGGTCGAAACCTCCGTGTTTAGCGAAGAGTTCGAGCATGTGGTCGAGAAACCGAATGCCAGTGTCGATGCTGTACGAGCCTTTGCCCTCGATCGACAATGAAATGGCGATCGATGTCTCCTTGGTTTCGCGCTTGATGGTCGACTTTCTCATGTGTGTTCCTCCACGATTGAAATGAAAAGCTCCATTTGTTTTTGCGTTCCGATGGTGACGCGCAGGCAGCCATCAATTTCGTGACTGCGATCGCGCACGAGCACCCCTTCACTTCGCAGTGCGGCCCACAGCGGTTCCCTGCGCTCACCCGCAATGACGAGCAGAAAGTTGGCATCACTCGGAAACACGCGATAGCCCAGCGCGCGAAGCCGATCGCTTGTAAATTGTCGCGCTGCGAGCACCTCGGTGACGTACTGATTGACGTAGTCAGGCTTGGCGATTGCCGCCGCTGCGGCCACTGCAGCCAGCGCATTGACGCTGTAGGGCGACTGCGCCCGACGCACCCACTGCAGCGCATCGGGTGCCGCAACGAGACAACCGCAGCGCAGACCGGCAAGACCGTAGGCCTTCGAAAACGTGCGGCTGACGACCAGGTTGGGATACTCATCGATCAACTCGATCGCCGTCATCCCACTGAACTCCACATACGCCTCGTCGATCAACACCACCGCATCAGGTGCTCGCTCCAGAATCCGTCGCACGGCATCGATGGGCAGCGCGCCGCCGGTGGGATTATTCGGATTGGCCACGAACACCGCGTCCACTCCGGTGTCGATGACCGCAAGGAGTTCGTCGAGCGGGAAGGCAAGGTCGTCGTCGAGGCGATACGCCACCGGCACCACCTCGACGCCCGCAACCTCAGCGTAGAACCGATACATGGCATATGACGGCTCGAGGATCACCAGCCGATCGCCAGATTCGAGGAACGTATTGACGAGCAACTGGATTGCCTCGTCAGTGCCGTTGGTCAACACGACGTGATCGCTCGTCACGCCAAGACCGCGAGCGATCACCGGAAGCGCCTGCGAATAGTCGGGATACATCGCGAGCGTCTCACCCGTCACCGCCCCACGAATCGCCTCGATTACCGCATCACTTACCGATGTGGTGTTTTCATTGAAGTCAAGGCGCAGTGCACCGTCACGATTACCTGTTGGCGGAACATACGGGCGCATGGCGCGCACGGAGGGTCGTGGGTCACGCATCGAGCCGAACCTCCACGCTGCGCGCGTGGGCCTCGAGCCCCTCTGCCCGCGCGAGTGACACCGTGGCAGGCGCAACACTCGCAAGAGCATCGCGATTAAGTCGCTGCACGGTGATGACCTTCACAAAGTCATTAACCGACAGCCCTCCGCGCAGGGCCGCCACGCCCATCGTGGGCAACACATGGTTTGGCCCACTCACATAGTCGCCCACCGCCTCGGTGCTCCACGGCCCAAGGAAAATCGACCCCGCGTTGACGATCCCTGCAAGAAGGTCGGGATCATGCAGCGAGAGGTGCTCGGGTGCACACGTGTTGATCGTTGCCACCACTTCGGCATCATTGCGACATACCACGACTGCCGAGTTGTCGTCAATTGCGCGTTGTGCGACGTCACGCGTGGGCAAGCAATCCAACTGGCGGTCGATCTCCTCCACCACGCGGACACCAAGATCGCGCGACGTGGTCACCAGAATCGCGCGTGCACGCACGTCGTGTTCAGCCTGCGCCAACATGTCGGCGGCAATCCATCGCACATCCCCCTCGTTCGCGGCGATCAGAATCTCACTTGGCCCGGCCACGAAATCGATCCCCACGTCGCCAGCGACCTGTCGCTTGGCTTCGGCTACGTAGGCATTGCCCGGCCCGACGATGCGTTGAACTCGCCCAATGCTTACTGTGCCGTACGCCATTGCCGCAATTGCCTGTGCACCACCAATACGCAACACTGATTCGATACCAAGGCGCGCGGCGACAGCGAGAATTTCCGGCGTGGGCTTCGGGCATGCCACTTCGATCGATTGCACGCCCGCCACGCGCGCGGGCACCACTGCCATGATCAACGAACTAATGAGCGGATAGCGGCCGGCTGGTACATATACGCCGACGCGTTCGAGGGGGCGAATCACCTGCCCGAGTGCCCGACCGTCGTCGTACTCCTTCGCCCACGAGGTCTGCAACTGTTCGCGCGCGAAGTCGTCAATGTTGGCTATTGCGCGATCAACCGCTTCCGCCAAGTCGGGCGACAGTTCGCCCCCCGTTGCCACGCGCATCGTCGCAGCGGTGAGCTCGACACCATCGAACTGGCGCGCATAGTCAAACACCGCCTCGTCTCCCCGGCTGCGCACCGCGGCAATGATCTGGTGCACCGCCGCATCGATTGAATCGTCGCGATCGGCAGACCGACGCAACCACTCCCCGGCCTCGTCGGAGTCGATGATGCGCAACATCAGGCCACGATCTTGTTGAGCGGATATTCGACAATTCCTGTGGCGCCGGCGTCTTTCAGGCGCGGGATGATGGCCCGCACTGTTGACTCCTCAAGAATCGTGTTCAGCGCCAGCCAGTCGTCATCGGCCAGCTGCGACACGGTTGGCGTTTTCAGTGCGGGAAGCACCTCGAGCACCGCGGCTAAACCTGAACGCGGCACGTTCATCATCAGCCCCACTTTGCCCATGGCGTTGATAGCGCCCTCGAGGAGCATCTTGATGTCGAGCATCTGACGACGCTTGTCTTCATTCGCCCAGGCATCCGCGTTGGCGATGAATTGCGTGTTCGATTCGAGCACCGTTTCAACGATGCGCAAGTTGTTGGCCCGCAGCGACGAACCCGTCTCGGTGACTTCGACAATCGCATCTGCCAACACCGGCGGCTTGACCTCGGTGGCCCCCCAACTGAACTCCACCTTGGCGTTCACGCCGTTGGCCTCGAGATACCGCTGCGTCGTGGCCACGAGCTCGGTCGCAATGACCTTGCCCTCGAGATCGCGCACGCTCGTCACCGACGAGTCGTTGGGTACCGCGAGCACCCAGCGCACGCGGCCGAAGCTCTGCTTGGCGTACACCAAGTCGGCCACCGGCTGGACACGTGCACCCGATTCGGCCACCCAGTCGAGGCCCGTGAGCCCCGCGTCCAAGATGCCGTCTTCTACATAGCGCGCCATTTCTTGTGCGCGAATCAACATGCACTCGATCGAGGGGTCGTCAATAACGGGAAAATACGAACGGCTACTTACCGTGATTTGATACCCGGCCCGTCGAAATAGGTCGATGGTCGCGGCCTCGAGGCTGCCCTTGGGGATACCGAGCTTGAGTGTCATCGCGCACCGCCGTACACCGACTCAGGGGCGTAGGTGGGTGTCTCATTCGTTTGCCACTCGCCATCCACATCGAGGCGAAAGAAGCAACTGGCAAATCCCTCGTGACACACGCCGGGGCCATTTGCCTTCACGCGAACTACCAGCGAATCAACATCGCAGTCGGTGAGGATGTCGACCACCTCCAACGTGTTGCCTGACGTTTCGCCCTTCGTCCACAGCCGCCCTTTGGTGCGGCTGAAAAAGGTCACGACGCCAGTGGCGCGTGTGGTGCGAAAGGCCTCGTCGTTCATAAATCCGACCATCAGCACGCGATTGGTGTCTGCGTCCTGAATCACGGCCGGCACGAGGCCGCCGAGCTTGTCGAAATCGAGCGTGGATGTTGGTTCAGTTGTGGTCATGGTGTTGCTCCTGTGCAGTGAATAAAGGGGGGAAATGAAAAACCCGCCGGTGTGACCGGCGGGCTCGCGATGGTTCTGAAGAACCGGGTGCGCTACTGATGAGCCCGACGTGTCACGTGATGCACGTGATGGTGGGCATGATGCGCGAAGAACATGAGAACGAAGACGCTAACGAGAACGCGGCGCGACGACAACCTGCTACTCGAGAATTGCCGGACGCGCACTCATCTCGAGCATGAGATCAGTGCCCGTGTACGGGTGGGCCAACGCGACCTCTTCGTTGAGTTCGACGCCGAGCCCCGGCTCGGTTGGTGGTATCACGAAGCCGTTATCAAACGTGATTGGCTTCTTCAGAATCTTCGCGTGGAAGCCGTCCCAGCGTTGGATGCTCTCCAGAATGAGGAAGTTGGGCGAACAGGTGGCCAACTGAATGTTGGCCGCGCCGACGATTGGGCCGCAATACAAGTGAGGCGCGATTTGGGCGTGATACACCTCGGCCATGCCGGCGATCTTTTTTGCCTCAAGCAACCCACCGCATCGACCCAGGTTCATCTGGATGATTGAGGCGGCACCAGTGGACAACAGGCGATGGAACTCATACTTGGAGGTCAGCCGCTCCCCCGCCGAAATCGGGATGCTGGTCGCACGCGCCACCTTGGCAATCTCCTCGGGGCTATCCGGTGGCACCGGTTCTTCGAACCACAACGGATCGTATTTTTCGAGTCGCTTGGCCAACCGAATGGCGCCAGAGGCGGTGAACTGTCCGTGGGTGCCAAACAGAATGTCGGCACGAGTGCCGACGGCCTCGCGTACTGCACGCACCATCTTTTCCGATCGATCGATGGCCTCGAGCGCGGGCTGGCGGCCGTCGTACACCGAGTACCGCCCGGCAGGGTCGAACTTGACGCCAGTGAATCCGCGCTGCACCGCCACGACAGCCGACTCGGCCGCGGCCTGCGGGTCGCTGTAGACGGGATGATCGGCATACACGTCGACGTCGTCTGGCGGATACAGATACGTGTAACACCGCAACTTATCGTGCACGCGTCCGCCGAGAAGCTCGTAGACGGGTTTTCCCGTCTCCTTGCCGCAGATATCCCACATCGCCATCTCGAGTCCACTGACGATGCCACCCAACGTGAGGTCGGGACGCAGTGCATAACCACGCCCATACACGTTGCGCCACATGTGCTCGATGTGGAAAGGATCCTGCCCGACGACGTGGCGCTCGGCGACTTCCTCTGCCATCTTCGCCACGAGATGTGGCGAAAACGTTGCCGTGTAGATCTCTCCGATACCCGTCACGCCACTGTCCGTCGTGAGTTTGACAAAGATGAAATAGCGGCCGCCGTGTCGCGGAGGCGGATTACCCACCACGAACGTCGTGACGCCGGTGATCTTCATTTCAGAACACGATCACGTTGCGCAGGGCCTCGCCACGCTTGACCGCTGCAATTGCCTCGTTGATCTCCTCGAGTGGGTAGGTCTTCGTCACCAACTCATCGAGTTTGACGCGACCTTGGCCATAGAGGTCGACCAAATTGGGAATGTCCACCTGGATGCGGGCCGAGCCCATCTTCGAGCCGAGGATGTTCTGGCTGTATGCGGCCATCGTGCCGGGATCGATCTCCGACATCACTCCCGATGCAGGCATGCCGACAAGCACCACCGATCCACCCTTGGCAAGCAGGCCATATGACGAGTCAAATGCCGACTTGGCACCCACAGTGACAAAGACGTAGTCGGCGCCGTGACCCTCGGTGATTGCACTCACCTGATCGGCCACATTGCCAGTCGTCGAATTCACACCGTGCGTTGCGCCGAATTCCTTCGCAGCTTCCAGTTTGTTGTCGGCAATGTCGACGGCGATCACCGTGCGCGCGCCTGAGACATGCGCGCCCTGGATGGCATTCAAGCCAACGCCGCCCGTGCCAATGACGACAACATGGCTTCCCGCAGGCATGCGAGCCGTGTTGGTGACCGCACCGAAACCGGTGATGACGCCGCAAGCGAGCAACGATGCACTTGCCATCTTCATGGATGTGGGAATCGCAACGCACTGTGATTCGTGCACGAGCACGTATTCAGCAAATCCGCCGGTGCGCATGCTCTGCACCACCGACTTGCCGTCCTTGTCGGTGATCGGCGACTTGGCATCGAGGGGAAACTGCGTGGAGCATGTAACCGGGTTGCCGGTACTACAACCGTGACAATGGCCGCAGGAACGAATGAGGGTAACCACCACGTGATCACCGGCTTTCACCGTGGTCACGCCCGTGCCTACCGTTTCCACCACGCCCGAACATTCATGGCCGTACACGGCGGGCAGCTCGCCGCCCCACGCCCCATCGGCATACGAGATATCGCTGTGACAAATTGCAACGGCAGACACCTTGACCCGCACCTCGCCGGGTCCGGCGTCTGCAAGACGCACCTCCTCGATGACGAGGGGCTTGCCGAACTCGCGACACACAGCAGCTTTCATTGTGGGTATTCCTTCGTTGGTAGTAGTGGGTGAATTAGCGCGATGCAAGTGCGGCTTGCTCGAGAATTGCGAGTCGACCATACAACTCGTCGGTCTCGATGTAACACGACTGCAGGTGACGGCTACCGCCCGAGGTGAACCCGGTGCGTCCGTGCATCACGCGACGGTTATTGACCATGTACATCTCGCCCGCGCCCATGGGGACCTGGATGCGATAGCGCGGATCTTCGCGCATTGTCCCGAATGTTACATACGCGTCGTAGAACGCTTCCATCTTGTCGGAGTCAATGAGGAATGGCTGGCATGAATGGTTGGAGAACCGCACGGCCTTAACTTCGCCAGCCGGATCCAACTCGATGATCGGGCCATCGTTTTCAAGCACGATGTCGACGTCGGCGAAATGGAAGTACAGCTCGGTGTTGCACAGCAGGTCGAACTTCTCGGGTGCCTGCTGACGCAAGTCGTGAGCAACCTTAAAGCCGTCCACCAACGTGGCATCGCCGCCGGTGGACTCGGAGACGAGGAAGTGTTGCAGCTGCACCGTGGGTGCAGGATCGCGGTATCCCTCATCGGTGTGCAGCACGAGCGGCAGGCTGGTGTAGGCCAACGAGTTGGCCTTGGCAATGGACTTGACGTCGAAGGTGCGCCCCCAACTCGTCTCGCGCACGCGGCCGAGTTCGTCGCCAATCTTGGCAACTGTGCCCTCAACGTTGGGCAGGCCGGTCATGATCGCCACGCCATAGTCGCGAAATCCGCGGATCCATTCGATGCGTGCCTTCGTATCGCTGAACAACTGGTCGTAGGTCATGCGCGGCACGCGCGGCGCGAAGGAGCCATCCCACAGCGTGGGCTGCGGCTTCGAACGACGGGCGCCATTGGAGTAGTCGTAGCGCGCGAGCCACATCGGGTCGAATGTGCTGACGTGATCATCGTGCCACGACACCTGCAAGGCGCCGTCGACCAC
>Ga0164293_10000682_pt1 | contig 27607 bp, 16 predicted proteins | sample GEODES118metaG_FD_111487 | JGI IMG/M metagenome (GOLD analysis project Ga0164293, IMG submission 111487) | Eutrophic lake water microbial communities from Lake Mendota, Wisconsin, USA - GEODES118 metaG | ecosystem: Environmental > Aquatic > Freshwater > Lake | place: USA: Lake Mendota...
TGACGTATCTCTATCAAAAGTTGGCAAAGTTCTTTGGCAATAATCATATGTTGGATGTATATATGAAAGACCGTGAAGAATATTATGATGGTAGATGGGACAATATCATCCATATGGAGCTTGGTTCTCTAGTTCAAAATTTTGATAACATAACACCTCAAGATAAAGATTATATATATACTATTATCAAACCAAAGGATTTGGATCTGCATTTATCAAGCTTGAAAGAAGATCAACATATTCATCTTGATATGAAAAAATTACCAGAAAAATTTTACAATAATGTAGAAAAGGACATTGATATATTAAAGTTTAAGTGGGATAAGCAAGATATCAACAACAATACAGCAGTACAATATGTTATGACATGTAATTCATATGACAAAAACGATAAACCATTTAACCTATATACTGATTATATTGAAAATGAAACAGAATGTGAACCTATCAAGATATCATTTAAACAAGAAAACATAGATGATACAGCTAACACTCCTAAGTATTATGATATACAAGTCGTGCGCGGAGACAAGTCATTACAAAAAGATGCATATATGCAAATGCCATTATAACTTTTTTCTATAGTATCTTGTAAGGAACTCCCATAGAAATATGGCAACTTATGATTATGATGTAGAATATAATGACGATGGAGATACAACTTTACTCATACCGGATGGAGAACAAATAGTAAATAATGAAAGAATGCAAACTATAAAAGCACAGTTACAAGCATTGCGAACACAAGATCCAACAATGGAAATGGATTTCCCAGTTGATGCAGACGAAGCAGACGAAGCAGATGAAGCAGAAGAAGCAGAAGAACCTGATGTAACAAGTATAGTACAGCAAGTACATATAGGAGAAAAATGTACGATAGAGTTTGCAAAAAGATTAAATGTATTTGATAATAACAATTATATATTAGGCTTGACTGATGAAGACTTAACAAGACTGAATACCTACGTATTAAATGAAAATAATGAGCTGATATCATCAATAGAACACAAGTACAATGTATGCGAAGTCAAAGACAATATTGCATACGAGAATTGTGCTCTAGCAACAAGTAATTTATACTTGACAACAGCATATGATGAGATATCAAATCATTATGTATGTACTATTCCTGAGAATATGAAGTTGCCAAAAAATGCTAAATATCAATTTACGCAATCAACAACTTCAAATATTATCAAACCAGTCTCTGAAATATATTTCAAGAATATGAAAACCAATTTTTGTGAAGAAAGGTGGCATGATTGGTTTTGTATACCTAATTATCACTTGAATAATAGGTGGTATAATGAAGTACCTACAGAATTAAGCACCAGCAAATCTATAGGAAATTGCTTTAAACCTTGTCAATTTGGCTACCTTCCTGCTGATGAAAATAAAGCTAAATGCATTCTCAAAAAACAATATAATGGAGGACAATATAAATATGATTTTGACTATAATCCTATAGCATTAGTTTGTCTGCTTGGCACAAGCTTTGATATTTTCAAAAGCCAATATAGTAAATATTTGAATAACAGGAAGCAAATATTTGAAAGCTCAACAGATGTAGAACTTTTGAAAAATAAAGATAACATAAATGTTATTGATGCTGTAAAAACATCAATTGAAAATAAAGACAATGTCATTTGGACTTCATTAAAGACTGATATTCAAAAATATGTGAATGACATGCTTGTCAGCATACCTGACTTAAGCAGCAATATTATAAATACGAATGTGGTAGTTCCCAGTATTACCGTTCAATTAGCACTGCAAACACTTCCTCTATCAAAAGAGAATATAGAACACGCATATAGTATAGCAGAAAACATAAGCATTATCGTAGGTGATACGCCCAAATATAAAGAATGGTTTCTGGATTTGAAAAGCACAACAGGTGTTGAAAACATGGACCAATTTGTGAATATTATTCGAATGTTGAAGAGGGCGTGTAATGTATGCTTCGACGGCAAACATACGAATTTTAGCAAAAACTATTTATTACATATTATTAAGAGACCTCCAATAACCATTGATGAAACATATGAGCCATATGTAGATGAATTAAAAGTAAATAGTTTCCACTTTTTACAAAAAAGAGAAAGATGGTATTTTGATGAATATATAGATATCTTTACTTCCTATAGAGATGCCATATATACCTTCATCTTTTATGTAATCATAGTATTATGTATACTTATTTTATATGTTATATATACTGTATTTTACCCATACATTAATCAATTCCTCAACAGTTTCATAACACTAATTATATTCATGTATTTTGATGTTAAATATTATCTATATAGATATCTTGTCAATTCATATGCTGTAGATGACAGAGAATACCAGAAGCTTACATTTATCAAGAAATTGTATCAGACTTTCAGAGATTATGACATCAAAAATTATTTGTAAGTATTATACAGTTCAATGTAATTCTTCATAGCATCTTCCTTTGACATCCCTCTCACATCATTCCAAGCCTTCCATTTTGCATGAGCCTCAAAATAAACAGTCCAAGGCTCCGCAATATTGCAGTCTCCTACAGTTGCCTGTTTGAAATACTTATACATATCTAGCTTATCATTATCTGTCAGATTATTACCCTGGCCTTTCGTGTCTTGAATAGCCTTTACAACACTTTCAAATTCTGATTTTAGATCCATTTTACATTTATTTATCTGTCAAAATCTTATATAATTTCATAGACTATGATTGCTATCAAAGTAGGTTGTCAAACAATACATCTGTAGTAACAAATTATAATGGCATATGTATTCTTTCATCGCAGTTTCTTTATCCGTTCCCTTGACACTCATCCACGCCTTCCATTTTACATAAGATTCATAATCCATTATATCAGGCTCCTCAACATAACAGTCCCCTACAGTAGCCTGTTTGTAGTACCTGTATAGCACCAGTTTTTGCTCTTCAGAAAGTTTTGAAGCAAGTACCTCCTTATTTCTTATCATATTTAGAGTGTTGTTGAATGTTTCCTCGATTTTTTGCATCAGTAATTTTCTTTAGATATTCTGATAACAAAGACTTTATATATTCATTTTTTTGTAGCTTTTTCAACAAAAAAGTGTGCTTGCTGATAACCAAATATTTTGTCATCATTTCCTTGATATAAGAATATATCTTCATATTATATATGTTTCAGCTCCCACGCTATGATTATAGATGATTATCTTGAATATTCAAAGACTTACAAAGGCAAATATGGAGATAAATGTATTGTGTTAATGCAAGTTGGTTCCTTTTATGAACTTTATTCTGTGAATGATAATATTGCAGATAATGATATCTACACTATTGCAGACCTCTGTAATATCCAGATATCTCGCAAAAATAAGAGCATTCTAGAAGTCTCTAATAGTAATCCTCTGATGGCAGGATTTCCATTATATACCATCTCCAAATATACACAGATACTTCTTAATCATAATTACACTATAGTACTCATAGAGCAAGTGACAGAGCCTCCAAATCCAGAACGTAAAGTGACTGAAATCCTGTCACCAGGTATGAATATAACAGTGCAAAATAAAAAGAGCAATTTTATGATGGTCCTCTATTACGAGTTCATAGACAGTCTTTTAGTAGTAGGCATAGCAGGAATAGACCTTTCTACTGGTAAAACTTTCATATATGAAGCAGGGTCCATGAAAAAAGATCCTGAATTTGCGAATGACGAAGTATTCAGATTTATTAGTACATACAATCCGTCTGAATTAGCCATATTATCTAGTAAAAAACTTTCTGCAGATGAGAAAGCATACATTCTGAAGAATCTTAATGTAAGCAATATACTAACACATTTCAAATGGGAAAATTACGAATATATTGATATCATGAAGAAACTAGTATATCAGAAAGGTATTCTAGAAAAAGCCTTCTTTTCTAAAAAAACCATGCTCTCAATCATAGAAGTTCTGAACCTAGAAAAGCTGGATATTGCAAGGGTTTCGTTTTGCTGTCTACTACAATTTGCCTACGAACATAATGCGGATATTATCAAGGAATTACAAGAGCCTATTGTTTTCGAAGATAACAAGAACTTATGTATAGAATTTAATAGTGCATTACAACTGAATGTCCTAGGTTTGTACCAAGGTGATAAACCTCTCCTTGAAATTCTGAATAGGTGTTCGACATCTTTCGGTTGCAGAGCTTTCAAAGATAGATTGCTGATGCCTATGGTTTGTGCTGAAGCGCTCAATCAATCCTATGATGATATTGATAAACTGCTTGAAAATAATCTATTTAAAGATGTGAGAAAGAAGCTTTCGGACATCCTGGACTTGGAAAGAATGAAGAGAAGAATGATGCTAAACAAATTTTCGCCAATGGACTGGTGTTCTTTTCATACATCTTTATCTGCTGCCAAAGATATCATAGCACTGCTTGATACACATTTTAATTATGATGTTGCAGATATAATCATAATTGTAGAAGGATATGCCAATATAGATCTAGATGAAGCCTCCAAATATAATTTGCAGGATAAAAACAATATGGGAAACTTCTTTGTGGAGGGAATATTTGCAGATATTGATAGTGCCACACATGAGTATAATACTGCCTACGAGAAGATAAAGGCTATTTGTGAGACAATTAATCATTTAGGACCAAATGATACAACTGCTTGTAAAATAGAATACAATGAACGCGACGGTCATTATCTATCCATGACAAAGAAGCGATTTGATACTGCAACAACAATTGACAAAATCTTGATGGCTACATTTGACAAGAAGGTTCTAGGTAGTTCCAACAACTATAAACTAGTGAATGAAGACATTATGCTTCAGTCATCAAATATGCAGCGATTTAATTCTAGCATATCTTCGCTAGTTTTGAAATATTATTATGATTTCGTTAGCAATTTTATTGCAAAGCATGCAGATGGCATAGATAATCTGATAAAATATCTAACTCGTGTGGATATTGCATGCTGTTGCGCCAGGAATGCTTTTGAGTATTGCTATACTAGGCCGCTAACCAAACATGCCGATAAATCCTACATGAAAGCTACAAACCTCAGACATCCCATCATAGAAAGAATAGATGATACAGTCGCTTACATTGGAAATGAGGTTGAACTAGGGACTACTGCTTCTGGTATACTCTTATATGGTATCAATGCATCAGGCAAATCGTCATTTATGAAGGCTGTAGGCCTAAATATCATTATGGCCCAAGCTGGGATGTATGTTGCAGCAAATGGTTTTGAGTTTCACCCATATCATCATATATTTACTAGGATTTCAGGTATGGATAATATTTACAAAGGTATGTCTAGCTTTACAGTTGAAATGACAGAATTGCGAAATATATTGCAAAGATGTAATAAATACAGTCTTGTGATTGGCGATGAAATATGCTGTGGGACTGAATTCATTTCTGCATTGGCTATTGTAGCTAGTGGCATAGATACTCTTGTTAAAAAGAATGCATCTTTTATATTTGCAACACATTTGCACGAGCTTACAAATCTTAAAATTATCAAAGAGCATATGAAAAAGCAGGTTAACATTAAGCATATGCATATTCATATTGACGAAAAAAATCGCATCATCTATGATAGGAAATTGCAAGAAGGTCAGGGGTCGCAAATCTATGGCATTGAAGTATGTAAATCATTAGATATGCCAAAAGATTTTATGAAGAATGCAGAGACCATTAGAAAAGAGGTACATGGCTTAGATACTATGATAATCAATAAGAAAAAATCAAGATATAATGCAAAGGTTCTGATGGATAAATGTGTTGTATGTGGAAATAAAGCCATAGATACACATCATATCAAATATCAGGCTCTGGCTGATAAGGCAGGGTTTTTAGAGAGCCATCACAAAAACGCCCAACACAATTTAGTTCCTCTTTGTAAAGAATGTCATATACAAGAGCATAACGGAAATCTAAATATTGAGGGTTATATGCAAACTTCGGATGGAATTATGTTGTGTCATTCAGATAGTTCTACAGGTTCTAATACTTGAAGGCGTGTCGTAAATAATGTATCAGTACTTATATAATATGAAAAAATGATATATTAATAATAATGTATAATATATACAAATGAATGACCTCATATCATTAGTAAAAGAATTATTAAAGTCATTTAGTATTAAACAATTATCAGAAGAAATTTGTTTGGCTTCGGGAACATTGACAAGATGGCTAAAACTCAATGAAGTTCCATGTCAGTATGAATTTGAATTGTTGCGACTTGCAAATAAAGAAATAGATTATTCTCTATATTCTTCAAAACAAAAAGACCAATTCTATACACCTAGAAATACTGCTAAGCATTGCTTTGATGTATTCAAGGAAAAATTAAATGAACTAGGAGAAAACATAGATGAGTATTATTTTGTAGAACCATCTGCAGGCGATGGAAGTTTCTTGCAAGTATTGCCCGCTACTAAAACAATTGCAATGGATATAGAACCAAAGATTAGTTATATAATAACACAAAACTATCTAACATGGAAACCAGCAGACATACAAAAATATATTGTCTTTGGCAACCCTCCATTTGGCCTAAGGGGACATTTGGCTTTGAAGTTTATTAATCATTCCTATGAATTTGCTGATTATGTATGTTTCATATTACCACAGCTATTTGAAAGTGATGGCAAAGGTGTTCCCAGAAAACGCGTTAAAGGATACAATCTCATTCATTCAGAAAAAATAGATAGTGCCTTCTATGAACCTGATAAGAAATCTGTTAATATAAATACAATCTTTCAGATATGGTCGAAACAGCATAAAAATGCTGAATATGATATGTCTGCTAAGGAAAATAAAAGCATCAAAGTATATTCTCTTAGTGATGGTGGAACACCTTCAACGACTAGAAATAAAGCCATGATAGGTAAATGTGATGTCTATGTTCCTTCTACGTGTTTTGGCCGGAATAATATGCGATGCTATGCTGCTTTTGAGGAGCTGCCTGGAAAAAAAGGATATGGGATAGTCTTTAATGATAAGAAAGATGAATTGATGCAAAAAATACACAACACAGATTTAGGCTCAATAGCATTCTTATCTACAAACTCAGCATACAACTTACGAAGCTCACAAATATATAGTTTATTGGATGATTGACATGACAAAATCTTTGATATTCAGCGCATCTATATCATCAGTTATTTTTATGGAAATACCTTTTCGGATATTGTCTTCATTGATGGTAACAGTAGTATCAAGCTTGAAGGCACCTTTTTTCTTTCGCCAAGTAATAGACTTGGTAGGGAAATAAGGGGTGCATTTGTCCCCTGATTTATAGTGGTCCTCCGTGAAGTTCTTGAAGATAGTCATATAGTAATGGTCTGGTGAAATATCCATGAAAATCATGTAATCAGCCTTCCAAGGAACCTCACCTAGCTCATGCTGAAAGCTCCTTGTAGTATTACCTTGAATGGCTGTCTTGATCTCCACAGTCTTTTCATTGATTATTCCGTCACCCACACCACCACCCTTTTGTTTAGTCTTCACACCATCAATGGACGCTTCAATACCTGCTTTATTACATAGAGTGTATACAAGCTGTTCGCCTACAATACCAACATTATTTGATTGCAGCTTTGCAATGTCCTTGTACTTGCTGTGCTTCCAAATATCCTTTTCATCTTCCTTTTTCCTTTGTTCTTCTATCAGGGCTACTAGCCAACCAGATGGTGTGTTGAGAATATCATCTACATCAGTCATTATGCAGTCGCTTACCTTGTCTTCTTCGCTTGGGGTCTGCATGAGTAGCACATATATGTCTCAATTTCTGCTTATATGGTGCTCGTTTCGGAACATTTTAACCCTTGTTTATGAGAGGAAAACAGATATAAAACCTTTGCTTGTATATAATGCAAAGCATGCGTGTTGTCAAGAGAAACGGAGACTATGAAGATGTTAGCTTTGACAAGGTCCTTAACAGGTTAAAAAATCTATCAAATGACCTGAAGATTGATGTATCAGAGATAGCCCAGAAAGTTTGTACTCGTATCTATGATGGTGTGAAAGCAACTGAGCTAGATGAGTTGGCAGCTCAACTGTGTAGCAGTCTTGCTATTGAGAATCCTGAATACAGTGTGCTAGCATCTAGGATTATCATTTCAAATCATCATAAGAATACATCACCATCTTTCAGTGAGACTATTCAGACACTTTATGATAATAAGGACATCCATAATAATCCTTCGCCACTAGTTTCAGAAGAGGTCTATCAAGTGGTTTGTAAGAACAAAGAGAAACTGAATACCTATATTGATTACCAGCGTGACTATTTATTTGACTATTTTGGCTTCAAAACTCTAGAAAGAGCTTACCTGCTGCGTGTGAATAAGAAAGTCATTGAGAGACCTCAGCATCTATGGATGCGTGTTGCGATTGGTATTCATGGAGCTGATATCAGAGAGGTGCTACAGACCTATGACTTGATGAGTAAGAAATATTTTACACATGCAACACCTACTTTGTTTAATGCAGGAACAAACAGACCACAGCTCAGTAGCTGTTTCTTATGCAGTATGACAGAAGACAGTGTAGCAGGGATATTTGATACTCTGAAAGATTTAGCACTGATTTCTAAGTATGCTGGTGGCATTGGTATTCACATACATCAGATCCGTGCCAAAGGAAGTCATATTAGAGGCACAAATGGTACTTCCAATGGCATCATTCCTATGTTGAGGGTTTTCAATAATACAGCTAGATACATCGATCAAGCAGGAAAGCGTCTAGGGAGTATTGCAGTGTATTTGGAGCCATGGCATTCTGATATTGAAGGCTTCTTGGAGTTAAAGAAAAACCACGGTAATGAGGAGGATAGATGTCGAGATTTGTTTTTGGCACTCTGGGTTCCAGACCTCTTCATGCAGCGTGTGAAAGAAAATAAGAAATGGTCTCTTATGTGTCCGGATAGATGCCAAGGGCTAAGTGACGTATACGGAGAGGAATTCAATGAACTCTATGAACGCTATGAGAGCGAAGGCAAATACACTAGACAAGTGAACGCCCAAGACCTATGGTTCAAGATTTTAGAGGCACAGATAGAACAAGGGGTCCCTTATATCCTTTACAAGGATGCTGCAAACAAAAAGAGCAATCAAAAGAATCTGGGAACAATCAAGTCTAGCAATCTCTGTGCGGAGGTGCTGATTTATTCATCTCCAGAAGAAACAGGTGTATGCAATCTTGCGTCTATTTGTTTGCCTTCTTACATAGAGAAGTCTGCAGAAGGCAAGCTAGAATATAATTTTGATAAATTACATGAAATTACAAAAGTCATAACAAAAAATCTTAACAAGGTGATTGATAAGAACTTTTATCCTATTGAGAAAGCTCGCAGGTCCAATTTGAAGCACAGGCCTATTGGTATTGGCGTCCAAGGTCTAGCTGATGTCTTCGTACAGTTGAGATACCCTTTTGAAAGTGATGAGGCAAAAGAATTGAATAAGCAGATTTTTGAAACCATTTACCATGCTGCATTGGAGGCTTCAATGGAACTTTCAAAAAAGCGGACACAAGTTATCAAAGATATCCTTGCTGGCAGCTCTGAAGAGAAGTTAGAAAATTATGTGAATGAGTTTGAAAAAGAAATTATGCATAGTGATTATGCAGGTAGTTATACATCTTTTCTAGGTAGCCCAATGTCCGAAGGGCAATTTCAATTTGATCTTTGGGGTGCGAAACCATCTGATAGGTATGATTGGGAAGCATTGAGAAAAGATGTTATACAATATGGTATTCGCAATAGTCTTCTATTATCGCCTATGCCTACAGCATCTACATCACAGATTATGGGGTTCAATGAGAGCTTTGAGCCTTTTACAAATAACATTTTCCAGAGGAAGACATTGAGTGGTGAATTCATTATTATCAACAAATATTTGATTCATGATTTGATTGAACGTGATCTTTGGTCGAAAGAAATGAAGGACCTAATTATATTGTATAACGGAAGCATTCAGGATATTAAAGAAATTCCAGATGATTTGAAGGCATTATACAAAACTGCATGGGAAATCAAGCAAAGGAACATCATTGACATGTCAGCCGACCGCGGCATCTATATTTGCCAAACTCAGAGCCTTAATATTTTCATGGAGGACCCTGACTTCCAAAAGCTATCTAGTATGCACTTCTACGCACAGTCCAAGGGGTTGAAAACAGGTTCCTATTATCTGCGTACAAGACCAAAGGCTAAGACACAGCAATTCACGATTGACCCTGAGTTTGCCAAGAGAAAATTGAAGTGTTCTGATGAAAATGGAGGGTCGTGTGTACTATGTTCTGCTTAATTATTTTTTTGTATGTATATATAAGAGCTTATAGTACAAATGAATGATGAGTACAAGAGAACGAAAGAAACCATAACAATAAATGATAAAAATAAATACATTTATTACAAGCAAAAATCAAGGGTAAAATACATCAAACATAAAAATCAATACCTAAGTGTTAAAGATTACAAAAAGATGATGCGAGAAACAAGCACAAAAAAAATCAATAATTCCTCAAATACGCCACAAAAAAACATAGCCACAAAGAACACAAGAACTAAGAAAACTATTATGATAAATAATATGAAAAGAATTGTTTATCGTAAACCAAATTCTAGAGTAAATTATATCAAATATAAGAATCAATATATAAGTATCAAAGATTATAAAAAAATAATGAGAGGTGGGAATGGAGAAAAAAAAGAAGAAATAATAGAGGGAAAAATAGAAGTGTATTCGGAAGTCAACTCTGTTGCGTTCTCGCCTGACAGCAAGCTTGTGGCAAGCGGGAGCAATAACAATAATGTGATGATATGGGAAGTAGTGAAAAAAAAAGAAGATGAAAAAAAAGATGAAAAAAAAGATGAAAAAAAAGATGAAAAAAAAGATGAAAAAAAAGATGAAAAAAAAGAGGAACCCCTGAAAGTTATTCCAATAGAGGAAATTAAAACCCTTAAGGGGCACATTAGCGCGGTAACCTCCGTTGCGTTCTCGCCATCAGGCGAGCTTGTGGCAAGCGGGAGCTATGATGAGACAGTGAGGATCTGGGACGTAGGAACAGGCAAGGATGCCATGGCTCCCCTGATGGGGCACACTAGTGGGGTCAGCTCAGTTGCATTCTCGCCTGACGGCAGGCTTGTAGCAAGCGGGAGCGATGACAATACAGTGAGGATCTGGGACGTGGAGGAAGGCAAGGAGGCCATGGCTCCCCTGACGGGGCACACTAGTTGGGTCAGCTCAGTTGCGTTCTCGCCTGACGGCAATTATGTGGTGAGCGGGAGCAGTGGGGAATATGATAGCGCAGTAAAGATATGGGATGTAAATACAGAATCGCGAATCTCGTATACAAAGCACGAAAAAAGTGTGAACTCTGTTGCGTTCTCGCCTAAAGGCAATTATGTGGTGAGCGGGAGCGATGATATGCATTTGATAATAAAGCGTTTTACCCCCCCATCCTCCTCCTAAACCCCTCTGAAACCCTTCCTCCTAAGGTTATTATATAAAAAAATAACACATATAATATAGTAATGGAGACTGAAATATTGCTTACAGAGGATGCCAGTAGACTCACAATTTTTCCGATAAAACATGAAAATATTTGGGATATGTATAAGAAGGCTGTCAGCTCTTTTTGGACTGCTGAAGAGGTAGACCTCAGTAAGGATATAGATGATTTCAATAGTCTCAATGAAAACGAGAGGAACTTCATCAAGAACATTTTGGCGTTCTTTAGCTCAAGTGATACTATTGTGAATATAAACCTGGGTGAGCGTTTTTTGAACGAAGTTCAGCTATTAGAAGCCAAGTTCTTTTATGCCTTTCAAATGACAATTGAAAATATTCATTCAGAAACTTATTCTTTGTTAATAGACACATATTTCAAGGATCCAAAAGAAAAGCATGAGGCTTTTAATGCAATTCAATATACCCCTTGCATAAAGAAAAAAGCAGATTGGTGTTTTAGGTGGATAAATGACAATGATGCATCTTTCGCACAGAGACTGCTGGCATTTGCTATTGTAGAAGGTGTATTTTTCAGTGGCGCATTCTGTAGTATCTTCTGGCTGAAGGAAAGAGGTTTGATGCCTGGCCTGTGTTTTTCCAATGAACTCATTAGCCGTGATGAAGGAATGCATGTAGAGTTTGCTGTATTACTATATTCTATGATTAAAGAAAGATTAAGTCAAGAAGTAGTACACCAGATTATTAGAGAAGCTGTGGAGGTTGAGAAGAACTTCATTATTGAAAGTATCCCTTGTTCTATGCTAGGTATGAATGCAGAACTTATGGGTTCATATATTGAATTTGTTGCAGACAGATTGCTGGTCCAAATGAATTATGAAAAGATATGGAATGCAGGCAATCCATTTCCGTTCATGGAGAGAATTTCCATTGAGACAAAGTCTAACTTCTTTGAAAGTAGGGTTTCGCAATATAGCAAGGCGAATGTTGGAAGTAAACAAGAACATTCAGAAATAAGGAAGTTCACCCTTGATGCAGATTTTTAGTGGCAAGTCTCGTAGTACTTAAGGACTTTGTCTTTTACACATTATAGAACTTGATGGATAAGTTTCAAATTATTTTCTTTGAAATCAAAAAACAAATCAAATATATATTAAATGACGACACCTTAGTTTTCTCTAGTAATTATTTCGCGTGTCTTAATGAGATATTCAACATACTACAGAATGCTCTGTCAAAAATTGAAAGGATTTATTATAAGTATGTCATATATCCTAAATTATCCACACTTTCTATATGAATTTATTTTTGTGATTATTATGCACCCAGTCTCATAAATAATACTGAATGATATATGACATAATATGTTATGTTGTATATCAAAATCATAGATAACAATTTAGCTATGATGAACTTGGTTCTATTTGTCAAGAAATATCTTGTTGAGACAAACATAATTTGATTTCTCCTAGAGATGCTATGGTATATCTTAATATAATTGGATAGTTATTCTTTAGGTAGATTTCTACTGTATTAGAGAGGTTAGTGCATTTGGTGAATATGGCAAGATATTTCAGGCTAAAGATGCCTTGGATAATTTCATGTTCTATTTCTTCTGTTGCGTTTTTCTTGATAGTAATAGCCTGAGTTTTATCAGTACCCATAATAGTCTCTTGCGTACAGAAGTCTCCTTTACAGCTTAGTATGAGCTTATCTCCGATGTTCCGGAACTCAATATACTCTGCTAAATTATGCATATCCCTGATTATCTTCTGCAAGTAAGAAGAAGGCATCGTGATAATGGTATGAAAGTCTACAGGAGGAATTTGGATATTCAGTACGTCAATATCAAGCACAGAGAGTTTGTAGTTGGTCTTGAAATTCTTATCATTATTGTCAATGGTTATACCAAGTAGATTGGGGTCATCTTTCAAAATATAGAGAGACAGAATATCATTATTTGTAATTGTCTTGATAAGTGCATGGAGCCTTAGCATATTGATGCCAATATAAAGCTTCTTTTCACAATAATAATGCTCGAACTTGTCTGCCTCTAACTTCAGATGGATGAGTACAATATGAGTATTATCCATAGCTACAATCTTGATACCTGTCTCATCTATTTCGAGATTGACATCCATTAAGATTTCTTTCAATGCATCAATGACTTGCTTGAAAGTAGAAGCCTGAATGGTTTTGATGTTAAGCAAATATTTATTATTATCCATTTAGTTTTTCTTATGCTACATTCCTTAAATGCATTTTAGATACCAATGATGGCTGTCTGCAGTTCCTGTATAATACTAAGTATAAAGGTCTGAACTGCAATGACAATTCGTTTGATCCACGGACTTTGGTCTGCATTATAGTATACTACTAGTAATATAAGTAATATAAAAATAGCATTTATGAACCATTCTAATACAATATACATATTCATGTAATATATGACATCATCAAAATTCTCATATGAAGAAGTTTCTAACAGTTTATAAAAAGTACTCAATTTGATAGCTAAATTATATCTGACTGTGGTCTTATCTGCATCACCAACTTCAGTTTCAAAATTAAAGTCATTAAGCTGATTTGTAAATGCAGTTGTAGGTTTAGGTGTTGCACTATTTTTCAAAGATGCAATATCATTGCCTATATTAATAACTACATTATTGATATCTGTTTTCATTGTATCCATGTCAATGTTTAATTTAAAGAATTCTCTCATGATATGTTTGACAGAACTATTTGCATCTCCATCTTCTGATGCATTCTGCAATACCACTGTGTTGAGCTTTTTTACAATCTCTATATCAGAACCATTATTATGTTCCACAATATATGTATATAATGCATACAAGAAAAGTTTAGTACTTTGCACTTGATTACTGTCAGTATCTTTAATTTCTGCAATAATTTTATCCTTGTGATTATACGTAGTTACCACAACATCTCTACCAATATTATATATTGTGGAGGCTTTTAGCAAACTTAAAAATGCTAGATCTCCTTCAATTGCTTTGGCTTCACCATGCACATACAGGTCTAATGTCCTGAATACTTCATACTTTTTGTAAATCCTATCATATACATTATCAATAAATGTAAACTTGAAATGAATTGCGTGAATCAGACAATATGCAAATATCAAAAGCATAATGTAAATACATAATGGATTTCTTGCACTCAAATAACTAAACATGATTTCCCCCTTTATTTCATACTTTCTCATGCCTTGCAAAAAGATATATATTATGATATAAACAAGTAGTTGGACGATTATAATGATGAAAACAAAATACAATAAATTCATGCAAATATTGAAAAGCTTATTGAGGCTATAAATATAAACTTTTGATTCGCTGTCGCAATTATCAAATGGAACAAACAATTGAAAGAAATATTCAACATAATATCCTACACCAGATGAACCACATTCTTTTGGCGACAGCATATCCTGTCCTTGGCAGAATATGTAATTAAGCAGCTTAAAAGAATAAGTGTCTCTGATGAATAATTTTTCTGCATTAATTTCATCACTTGATAATAAGAAATCATAGATAGTATAATAAGAGAAGGTTGCATAATTGTATATGGTTAAAATTGCAACAACAATAACAGCAATTCCTAACATGAGACATATCAGGAGTACTATCAGATAGTATAGAGCATTATTCAAATTAGCATCAATATCAAATGATTTACCATTCTTGGGTTGATTATTGTACGTATCAGTAGTTTTGTCTGCTGACATTTCAAGTTCACTTTGAGAAATATCATCTTGTCCTTTAGATGAACTATCTTGTGATGTGTTTGAAAGTTGTTTGTTTGACTCAGTTTCATTGTTAGTATCATCATCAAAGGACTGTGTATCATTCGAATGTTTATTTGATGCATATGCTGTTGGTAGTATGTCTGCATTTGGATTATATGATGGTGATATTGGTTGTGTTATGTATGCATCATATGATAGTGGTATTGGTTGTGGTGGCGCTGATGGTGCATCTGCATTATCTAATGTTGCTGTATGCTGTGGTGGCGCTGATGGTGCATCTGCATTATCTAATGTTGCTGTATGCGGTGGTAGCACTGATGGTGCATTTGCATTATCTAATGTTGCTGCTGTTCCTGTTTGCATGGATGATGCATTTTTATTCTTCTTCTTTCTGCTGAATATACTCATAAGAACTCCTTATTATATTTACATATATTATTTGAAGTTATAAGATGACTATTAAGATGACAACCACAACTATGATTTGAAATATGGTCTGCAGTTTTGATTTATGTTTAATAAAAAATATTTCATATACATCAATATTATCGAAAAAGAGCCATAAGAATATTTGAAGCAAACAGAAACCAATCAATAACATGAAGATAAATGAAAGTATAACATCTACTCTGTATAAGATGGCACTATCTTGACTTCTGATTTTACGTCTAGCATCTTGTATACTCCTGTATACTTGTTGGTAATTTTTATTAAAATATTCGTTAAGTAATAATGTATTACCATCCAGGAAACTAAAATCATTGTTCTTATTGCCTGCACCACAATAAAATTGGTCTCCTATATTTTTACAAAAATTTTCATCACCCTTATTTGTTTTTTTTGCAGCTATTGCATTCCTCAAATCTTCAGGGGGGCGATTGATAATATTCAAAGTATTTCCAAATACAACTTTATCATAACTTTGTGGTAAGACCCCATCAAGCAGCTGACTTTTCGAATATAAAAATACATTTGGTAACGGGTCCTCTTCAATATCCGTTATGTTTGATAATTCTTTTTTGTATTTAGGTCCTACATAATGTTTTACAAATACTACTGTTAATAATATCTTGAACCTCTTTTTTTTTGTATTTTCCATGTCAGCAGCTTCTGGATTTGTTCTTCCTATTCTGGTCTCTAGTTGTTGTACTGTTCCACCATACATCCAGTGTGCCAATTTTAAATCAATTGTATTTAATTTAACACCATCTACTTCTTCTATATTGTTATCTAGCAAATATTTGAGTAAGTCTTTATCAATATTCTCATATAGTTCTTGCAGTTCTTTATTGCTTTCATATCTAGTCTTGAATGTGTCTGACTGTGTATTGAATATAATTAAATAATACAATATATTAACAATTATAATGAATATCAATATCATCAGACCATAGTACATGACAAAATTTGCTCGCTTGTCAAAAATATACAATTCATGCGTGGATGTAATTATCCAATGCAATGGAATAAAATTCCATACTCTCATTCTTCCTTGAAGAGCATCTGATATATACCACAAATTGATAAGAACTACAAATATAAAAAGTAAAAAATATGCAAGAAATGTTGCCATAGCTATTCTCTCATAATACATCTCGCCTAATGCCGGCATATAAACATTTGCAATATCAGCATATCCTGCATACATACTATCATCTATAATACTAGGTTGCAAAGAAAGTTTCCTCTGATATACACTGTTTATAAATGATGTGAATGTGCTTAAATGTAAAACAAATAGGATTATTAATATGATTATGATGATAATAAAACCATAATGATTTACCATTGTATACCATAAATCAATACCTTTTGTGTTAAACCAACCTGTATTTTCATTATTGCTACTCCTATAATTTTCCAATTTCTGTAAAAATGCATCTAAACGTTTCTCATAAAACTTGATAGCTTTGATGTATAATTTATCACCATTTACATAAGCATTTTTTACACCTTTATAATCTAAACCATTATTTTTATTGAAAGTAGTAAAGTATTGATGTATAGGGTACCTCTTTACTAGCAAACTTCTATCTTTTGTCCTATCTGCGAAATCCATATTTTTTCCTTCATTATTTTTTTCTATATATTTTTGGAAGTTAGCAATATACTGATATAAATCATTTATTGAGAAATCATTTAATGAGAAACCTTCAAAAAATTTGTCTATTTCTTCTATGTTATCAGTTCTATATTCCACGATATAGATATTATCATATTCTAGTTGATTTATATCTTTAATTTGTATTTTAAAATTAAGTCTTTGATTATTGTCATTTTCACCTCCAAATTGTTTTGTTGTATCTCCTTCATTGTTTATTTCTTCTGATACTGGTGTAATAACTGCAGCATCTATTGGCTTGCCATCATTATCATCATCGGATTTTGTATCAATATTTTCAATTTCTTCATTTTTAAATACATTTGTATAGGTATTGTTTTTGTTTTTGTTTTTAACTTGAATAGTATATAGATATCTCTTATCACTAAGCATAGATACTATGGATGTTTCATTTATCAAATTATTCAGCAATACAAGCATATTGGTTTGTTGATTAGCAGCATCTGCATCTTTTTGTATCATCTCGTTGGTATTATTATCATCAGCTACATTTGTTGTATTCTTTATTTTTTCAATTTGAGTTTTTAGCTCTGCAAGTACTGGTTTCAATCTTTGAAACTCTGTAATCAAACTATTAATTTCTTCTTTTAATGGTTTCAATATTTCAACTACTTTTGCATATACGTCCTTTATAAACTTACCTAATGTAGTATTATCTGACTTATTTTTATAAGTAACTAAAGCAAGTGAAACAGTATTATCAATATTATTATATTTTGATATTTGCGTTTCTATAGCTAATGGACTATTCTTGTTTTCTTCTATTTTAGTATTTTGGTCTGATAGTAATTTTATTGCTTCTTTTGCTGCATTGTATGTATTGTTTGCTGCATTGTATGTATTGTTTGCTGCATCGAGTGTTTTTATTGCTGCTTCTTGTGCTTTTTGTGCCTCATTTTTTGCAGATTCTATTGGGCCTTTTTTTTGTCTATATGGAAAATTAGATTTTTTAGTAAAATCTTTGGTTATATTTTTAATTGCCTTATTGGCTTCATTTATTTGTTTCAATAATTCATCTGCTGAAGTTTTGGCTTGTTCTCCAGTACTCTTTGCTGCAACTGCTGTAGTACCCTTGTATCGTTTTTTTGCTTCTAAATCTGCTTGTGCGTCTGCTTGTGCTTCTGCTTTTGCTTGTGCTTTTGCTTCTGCTAATTTTTTCTTTGCTTGTGCTACAGCTTCTTCTGCTGCAATAGCTTCTGTGGCAGCTTTAGCAGCACCAAAAGCGTCATTTGTAGCATCAATAGCGTTTGATACAACATTATTTACATATGATATAATATTATTTACTTCTGTTGTTATGTAGCCTGCTGTTTCACTCACAAAATCAAGTGTTTCTGATATTTCTGAAAATAATGTCTTTATTGTTTTATCTTTTAAAACTTTAATATTAATATTGCTATTCATTATTATAACACGTGCTTCCTTTACTTGACTTATTGCATATGAAGCATTTGTCGTAGCGAATTCACATAATTTTTCAATTGATTTTTTTTTATTATTTAAAATAGTTTTTATATCTACTTTCGGTGCTTCTACTTCTGCTGTGTCTCTGCTTCTGCGTCTGTTTGTGTCTGTGAGTCTGCGTGTCTGTGTGTATATGTCTAGTGCTAAAGGACGTTGAGGAACACTTGGACCTGGTACTATTATATTTGATTGAGGTGCATTATATCCTTCCTTTTTTTCATCTTGATTATTATTACCCCCGTTTTTAATACTTTGAAGAGCATTAGTTAATCTACTATTTGCTAGTGCTGCTTGAAATTTTGCATTGGGAATATCTGCTTTTGTAAAAATGAAAAAACTTCTGAGTTTTTTTTCTGTTTTTTTTGTTGCATCTGCAGTGCCTTTTAAAAACTTTGCTGCATCTTCAGAATTAGATACTAATAATAATGCATTTTTTTTTGATGTAATAGCGAATTCCTGTGCTTTTTCTAAATTATTTATTGCATTCACAGTAAAATCTACTACTTTTTTTACTTCGTTAACTTCATATAATAATGTTTTTGCATTATCTAATCTGGTACTTGTTGTATCTATTTTACTTTGTGCTTCACGTATAGAAATCAAAGCATTATTTTTAGATTCTATCAATGTTTCTGTTGTAGTATTAGATGATGATGTTCCAGGCTGTTGTTGTGTTGTTTTATTTTTTCCTTGTCGAAAAGTTCGTATGAATTCATTTTGTATTTTTAATTGTTTTGATTGGATATCTCTAATTTTCTTATACAGTTCCTTGACTTCTTCGGCATCTGCCATATATTATTATATATACTCTAATAAAAATAAATAGTATTTATTAAGCTGATTTCAACACCCATAGTAGCAAAAATATAAGAATTGGGTAGCAAAGTCTCAGCAATACTTCTTGGAAGTCTGTCAAGATATTCTCGCTGATATACTTGGAGATGTAATGAGTGCCTATGCGATCTATGGAGATACCTAGCACAATGACGAGAGAGAATAATGCAAGCTTAATCACCTCTGACTTTTTCATATTCATTCTGTCCCAAAATGAGTATTCCTGTGTCCGGCGCTTTTGTTGCTGAACTGGTGCCTGTTGCATGAATTGAGAATCAAATGATGCCTGTGAAGGCTGCTGAGCTAGCATTTGAGGCTGCTGCATCAACTGAGCCTGCTGAGCCTGCTGAGCTTGCATTTGAGGCTGTTGTGTCAGCTGCGTAAGCTGCGTAAGCTGAGATGGTTGCATTTGTGGAACTTGTTGCACTGATTGGTCTTCATACATGTTTTGCGATGCCATCTGGTATATCCTCATACTATCGTTTTTATTCACTTTTTCTTCTGGCTTATTCAACAAAAAATCATCACCACCATATAAAAGATTTAATTCAGTCATAATATCTATATATATAGAATATATTTGTTCTAAGCTCAAAAATAATCTTGATATTATAACAGAATAAATTATGAAAAATATTGACTATCATAGTCTTTTGATGTATGTTTCCTTAATGCTAGCTGTGGCTATTTTGATTTCCATTGTCTTTGGATGTAGCTACAAGAAGCATGCATACAGAGAATATTTTGCGGATGCAGAGGAAGCAGCTTCATCAAAGACTGTAGTAGAAGAGCCTCCTGTAAAACCATCTCCTCCGAAGGCTGAAAAAGATGACAAGAAGCCTTTAAATCCTGCTGAAAAGAAGCTCAAGGACGAAATTGAAACAGGTAAGATTGACGAAAAAAAGTTGACAGAAATGGTTGAGAAAAAGGAGGTTACTACAGAAAATCTCAAGAATGTTATTAGTGCCTTCCAAATGCAGCTCAATCTGAAGTAAATCTCCTATATTGTTCTAATCTTACACCTTCATCACTATATTGTGTCTCTATCTTTTTATACTTTTCAAGGTCATCTCTTGAAAACTCTTCTTCATCATCATCATCGCTATCACCTTCCATTTCTTCCTGCTTATACAGATATTCAATATAGTTCATTTTATATTCTGGATTCAACAAAGACCCGGTTGGATATTCGTTTTGCACTGGCTCATAATAATAAACAGCAAAAACAATATTATGATTAACGCCTTTAAAATCATACAATGCTCCTGTATTTGTCTCGAACCTTAGTGTTAACCTTGATAATTTTCCAATCGGATGAAATTCTCTTATTGGCAATTTAGTGACAACAATCCTCTCGTCATTATATCCAAAGCTACTGATGCGAAACTTAGCCAGTCCTAGATTATACTTTGAATATGATAACGATCTATATAAATGCTCTTCAATTTCGGGACATCGCAAAATAATATATTTATGTCCCATAAAATACATAATCCCAGGTGATATAATGATATTTTGTTTCATGACACTATTGAATGTACTATGGAACATCTTTTCAAACATTGGCTTTCCATTGTAATAGTCCATATATACATACTTCCTGTTATCCATAGATTTCTTACTTTCTTCAGAGTCTATGTTTAAATCAAAGCCCAGGATTTCAAAAATAGTAGACCGTTTCATATCCAAAATAAAAGAGGATGATTCTGAGTAAAACTGTATGAGATTACTCAATTCTGCTGGCGTAGAATAAGCTTTCATGTTTAGATCAATACCAAGAGTACTTGTCAACTTGTTGAAAGCAGAAATAAATGTTGTTCCTGTGTAGTCTCCGGGTTCTACTACAATCTTTGTAAATAAATCAGTATAGGGAACGGTTTCTCCAGCAGAATTTGTGACTGTTTCGCGCATTCCAAAGAGAATGTATGGATCATTTTGCGAAGTAGTCATATAAACATACAGTACATTGTTATGCACGTCCACATTATACATAGTTCTAGGAATACTCGCATCAATGACTTCTAGGCCTATGACATTTTTGAATGGAACAGAAAAATTCACAACATATTTATTTGGGTAAGGATAAATATTTCTATCACGGTCACTACTATCAATCAAAAAAGTATAGCTTTGTTTTCTACTGTTTTTCTTAAGATATTCAATGTCTTCTATAGACATCTTTACTTATACTATGATAATAGTTTCTTATATTTATTTGTCATAATATAATAAAGAAGTGCCATCCAAATGGATAGAACAATCTCTGATAGTGATGCTGAATTATTCAATAACAAAATCAAGGCAGATTTTGATTTAACAGCAGATACAACAGACTTGAAAACATATCTTGCAAATGACACATTTATAACAACTATCAATGATATTGTCAGAAGTGAAAAGATTGATAAAGAAGTTATCAATTTCAATGAGAATGACGACGCTTATAATACCATTGCATATGCTCTGCAAAATGCATCATCAATATCCAAAGAAGAATTGGAAACATATTACAGCAATTTGCTGCATCAACAGCAAATATCATTGAAAAATACTATTTACACACATATAGATACTAGTGTCTTGCAAATAAAAGAAAGAATAAAGACACAGACCCCTTCTCCTACTGCTAATGATATATTATTAAATATGACACAAGCAGAACAGATAGCTTATGAGGATTTTATTGAATATTTTTTGAACCAACATGTATACAATGTTTTTGAAAATACAGATAATCCTCTAAAAACTATCAATATCAGCTGTGAAAGCTACTTGACTTCGTTGACACCTGCAACCAAATATGAAAACTATTATGATGCCATACTAAGTACTATTATATCAAAAATAGATATAACGAAACCAGAATATAAAGATAATAATGCTTTCAGAAAGAGGATTATCAAATTAAATTTGGACGTCAATTCTTTCATTATTCCTTTCATTGATATGATCCTTCAGGCTTCTTCTGCACCAAATAAATGCTTCATACAACATTATGGCTACACTGAAGTAAATATGAGACCTTGCAGTGTCTATTTTGTGAAAGAAAGGCAAATGTGTGATAAATTTGAAGAGATATACAAAATGAGTAATTTGCAGCTCAGTACCCTCTTGTATTTATATGGTCCAAACTGGTCTACGTATCAGAAGCCAAATGCTACTAGTACTTTCGACATATATATATTCGACAAAAGGTTTGTAGATATCCTAAATACTAAAGAAAAGCGCCGAATCTTCGATGGAAATATAGTAAGATATGATGAAAACAACGCACATATCAAGGGTGTTTTTGATGAATTTAGAATTGAATTGCAAATTATTTATAATATCAGTCACAACAGAATGATGATGGAGTCTGTTACATCTGCATATTCTACTGAACTAATAAAAAAAATCATCAAAGATATGTATACCAAAACAATAAGATATAATAATAAGACATACAACTATCTAGCGTTGCATAGAATAAGACAGCAGAAAATCAATAACAATGGTAAACAATTATGTAAAATACAAATACCAGAACTCACTGAAATAGCAAATGAAGACACTTCTCAATATACATATGAGTTTAAAGTGCAAGGCACCCCAAACATACATATGAATCCACCAGAATTATGGGGTTCATGTTTTTACAATTTACAATCTACCCAACTTGATGCAGCATCAAGGCAAAATATACAAGACAGTATGATAACTAAATATAATATATTACCAAGTTGTGATAATCACATAATAGATAATTTGAATTGTAATACAGGGTGTGGTACAAATAACGACGATAAATTTATGGCATTTGATGCAAGCACATTTGCATACGAGACAGCATCTGTTAAATTGAATGAAGCAATTTCCATATCATCTAGTTTAGTATTCCTAAAAATTCAACATAATATAAGGATTTCCGGAGCAGCTGATGCTGTTAATGTGAAATTCGTGAGATTCGATAATACTACAAAAAGATTTAATGATGAACCAGATATCCTATCACTGAACCCTATGATAAAAGAAAAATTATTCACTATTAAAAACACGAGAAATAGGCTTTCACTTGAACCCAATATAAGTAAGAAAAATGTATATATATGCAATTTTTATAACAACATATTATATGAATACAATACACAACAGATTGATTTCAGTTTGAACGACCTTTCCAATGTCTTGCTGAAAAGAACATTACCAGATAGGAAAATATATTCGGAAATCAGCATGCATATTCGAGTGTTATCATTGATATCATCCAGATTTCCATGTCTTAAAAACAGTACATATGGTGTTGATTTCAATGAAACCAAAAATTGTATGAACGATATAAAGGATTTTTTGAATAATGTGACATTGAATAATTTAAATAGAACTAAGAGCCAGTATAATGCAGAAAAGTCACATTATGAGAGAATTATCGGTCAAATCGATCAGCAAATTACACACAGCGAACAGGATTTTCAAAACTCATGTAATACACCAGCAATTATCCAGCAAAGAAGTACTTCTGAAAAATTAATTGAATTATATAAAATCAAGATTGATGAAATTCATGTTAAAAAAATGCAATTACAAAGAGAGCTACAAAATTGGGAAAGTTGGCGTCCAGATTGGTGGAAACCCTGGGAATGGATACATAAGGTGAGAATGACAAATGATACGAGAAGATTTCTTTGGGAAAAAGACCAAGAATTGAAGACCAATGTAGAACAGCAAAAAACTACAATAGCTTCGTTAGCAAGTATCAACAATAACTGTAATAGAATAAGCACACAAATTGAACAACACAAAGATAGGAAAAAAATAAATGAAAATCTTAAAAATAGTGTAGAACCCAAAATCACCGCTGCAGATGAAAATATTGCAAGATATAACCGACAAGACCCCAATTTTTTTTATCAAGATGTGGAAACTTATGATATAAATGATCTTAATATTGCAGCTGATATAAATAATCTAACAAATAAATTATCATTTGATTTCTTTTGGAAGTATCTTGTTTTAATGTATAACAACAAGTTTTTGACATCAAATGATGATTGTATATATATACAAATAAACTAATTTACCGCATATGTGATATGAACCTACTGTATTCTTTTCTGTGTATTCTTATAGAGAACTTCTATACTATGGAAAAATGTAGCTTAAATTCCATCAATAAGCTGGTTGTAATGATAAGCACAGCTGTTCTTGCAATTACACTAATAGCTACTATTACATATTTCATTTACGTTCAATACAATTCTACGAATGAAATGTTTCAAGAACAACAAAAGACAGTATCTAAAACTATAAGTACCTACCAACAAGAAGGAAATACTCAGGGAGAGTCTAGTTGCACTTTTCCAAAGATAAAATATCCTCCTGAAGCTGATTTTCGTACTTGTCAGGTATATTTGACAAATGACAGAGATTCTTGTGATACTGCGAAAGCAGCGGATCCACTGAATACTTGTAAATATGAATTTAAAGGATGGAAGGAGTTCAATACCACCAAAGATGATACCACCAAAGATGATAATAATAATCAGAAAAAATATGAATTCAAAGAATATACAAAGGATAGTACAAAACCAATTATCAATGATTTTTTAGTCAACAAATGTTTCAAAGAGTTTCAATACAATAGTTTTCCTATGCCATTTGAATATCAGAATAATTCTCTAGTAAATCATGATTGTTCTGGAGCAACTAGTGATACAGATCACGATACCAATCTTTTCAATGGCATTAAACACACTTCTTTCAATTTTCTAAACTCTACAAATGCCAATATGAATTACAATAATTTACTTGATAGCATATGCTCTGTAAAATATGATATTATACCTTCTTTGAAGAACAAAACATTTATCAAATTAGTCCTAGATAATAATAGAAATATAAATGATGTTAAAAAGTTAACTGTGAAACAAGATCAAACAGGGTTTGTAGAAGATACATCCTTCAATGTATCACAATTCACATCCAGCAGTGCATATGGTATGGCATATGATACATCAAAACCTGGGAAAAATTTCAGAATATTTAGTGTAACTAGTTTTTCATCGAAACCAGTTCGTATTTATAAGTTTGTCTATAACTATTTATGCGAAGACAAACAGATAATGTCAATTGAAACAATCAATGCAAGTCTTAATCTATCACAATTAATTGAGGTGCAAGCTCAAAGGTCTGTATATACATATATAAATATGAGAAACATCCCATTGAATGGTAGTGAGTATATGACAACCGGTGCTGAAGACCAAAAACCTAAACTAATGTCTGATTTAGAATCATTATTAATAACTAAAAGGGGTACAATTGAAAGCAATTATAGTGGGCTTATAAAAACAGAACAAGATATCATTGATAATCAAAGTACAAAGGCAAGTGAAAATAGAATTCGATATAGTGAATACAACCCATCATTCGAACAAATAACAAATATTGCAAACTTCAATATCAAGAAAGGAGCAATCGTTCAGAAAAAAGAAGTTGCTTTGCAAAATATCGATATATATGCAGAGACAGTTGTGAAAGAGGTTGCAGGGGAGAATATTGACATTGTACCCAAGAAGATTGAAAATAGCACCGACTATTATTATGAGTTTACTGAACCCAATGTAAATTACAAGTTATCAGTGCCAAATAACACTACGTGTGATATTCTCATTGTAGGAGGAGGAGGTGCAGGTGGTGGAGATATTGGCGGAGGTGGAGGCGCAGGTGGTGTAGTATATCAAACAGGGGTTATACTGCCAACAGGTACATATGGTATAACAGTAGGTGCAGGTGGTGCTGCTAATATTGCAACAGCAGTAAGAACTAATAATAGTACAAATGGTAACAATGGTGTTCCTTCTAGAATTGTGCGTAATAATAACACACTTATAATTAATTCAATCTCATATGAAGGGAAAGGAGGTGGTGGTGGTGGAAATTATAATGTAAGTTTTGCGACATCTGGTAATTCAGGGGGTAGTGGTGGTGGTGGAACGAACAATAATAATGATTCAGCAAGTTCAGGTGGTTCATCAACACAGGGTAATACCTATTTTAATGGTTCTACAAATGTTCCTGGTGGCTATAGAGGATCATTAGGTGTATCAGGTTCTGGATGGGTGGGAGGCGGAGGTGGTGGTATGGGAGGTGCATTTTCAAGTGCTTCTAAAAACGGTCAATCCGGAGTGCAAATCAACATAACAGGTACAAATACCTGGTATGCTGCAGGAGGCGGCGGCGGTGTTATCAATGATGGTTCAGGTATTGGTGGTTCTGGTGGTTCTGGTATCGGTGGTGATGGTAATTTTGTAAATGGTGCAGTATCTGAAATACAAGCAGCAAAACATGATGGAACAGGCGGAACAGGTTCAGGAGGAGGAGGAGGTGCATACAATTATGGTTCTTTTCGAGTCAATAATGGTGGTGCTGGAGGTTCTGGTATTATTATTATCAGATTCAAAAAGAATAGCAATATTACGATGAATAATCTTTATAATAATACAACCTTTTTTACAAATACTACTAATTTGACATGTTGGTACAAAATGGATAATAGCGATAGTATGCTTAATGACAGTTCTGGTAATAATAATCATCTATCAAATAACAACGCAACATATGATAATAATGTTTTTTCGAAAGGGCGAGGTAGTATTCGATTGAATGCAGGAAATTATCTTAATATATCACCTAATATTAACCCATTTCAGATTTATCAAGCAGGAGGTATAACAGTTTCATTATGGTTTAAAGGTTCTGCTTCTTCTGGTACTTGGTGCAGAATATTTGATTTTGGAGATAATAATGAAGGGAAGTCACCAAGTAATCATTTCTTAATAGCCAAATATGGGGGTTCAAATCAACTTTTATTTTACATAAACTGGTCTATGTATTACTTAGCTCCAGAAAATTATTTTGATGATAAATGGTATCATATTGTATGGAGTATTTCCAAGTCAGGTGTCTGCA
>Ga0164293_10000683_pt1 | contig 27584 bp, 28 predicted proteins | sample GEODES118metaG_FD_111487 | JGI IMG/M metagenome (GOLD analysis project Ga0164293, IMG submission 111487) | Eutrophic lake water microbial communities from Lake Mendota, Wisconsin, USA - GEODES118 metaG | ecosystem: Environmental > Aquatic > Freshwater > Lake | place: USA: Lake Mendota...
CGGTGCCGGTGCCGCTGCTGTTGTGGCCGCTGGGAGCCAGCTTAACATGATTCCAAACACTACTACCCACCGTTCGGTATTTAACAAACACCCAGGCGGCATCCCAGTTTACGGGTGAGGCGGAGGTTCTCCAGGAGTTATCCCAGGATAAATCGAATTCAATGTAAGTGAAGTTGGCCGCGTTGTTCACGCCTGCCGAAACGTTTTGGCCTGCCAGGGAAACGTTGGTAACGGCAATGTTGTTGGCTTTAACAGCGCCCGCAACAAAAATTAAAGACATTAAAAAGTAATTACGCATAGCACTTTGAGTTTTAATTAAGAATTAATGTGCAAATATAATACACTTTTGTCAACAAAATACGCTTTTTAAGTGGTTGTCTATTATAATGTTCGTTTTGTTGTCTTTTTGTGTTGTTTAATAAAACCAACACCCTAAGCATTATCGTCGATGATGTCAAAAACAAAACCATTTGGGTTTGTTTTACTATATTCTACAAATCACCTTGGCGAAGTTTGAGACCTATAGGTGCTGCCATAATCTCCTCTAAGGTGTTGTTTGCGATGCACAAAAACCATAAAGGTGAGGGTAAAAACCAATTGCAACAAAACCCATAACCTTAACATAGACAAACCCTTGAGGGTTGTTTTTTGCAAAAGCACCGCCATGCCAATACTGCAAAAAGGCAGCGCACCAATCATGTAATGAGACCGAACCGGAATGGCAGAAAGGGTTATCAATAGACCCGGTAAAAAGACCCCTGATATTAACAAAAAGTTAATATCATTTTCCAAAACCCCCTTTGTGAAAATCGCTTTTACCGCATTTATCGTAGCAACCACAGCGCAAACCATCAATCCCAACCCAAGGATCAGGCCCAGATAAAAACCATTCGGAAACGCCGAAAATGTGGACAACTCTCCTGCTGCAGCATAATGGATGTTAAATCCGGGCGTGTCTGTCAGCATCCTCAGCCAAAACTCCATCTTAAGAATATTTCCCCAATGAGAAATCCCCCCACCATGCTGTAAAACGGCATGCAGCCATGGGATTCCGGGCAGAAACCCTACCAACCCACCCAATACCAGCAACAACCCCTGTTTTTTGTTGATTTTCTTACATATCAGCAGCGCCAGCAACCATCCTCCTGCGTAAAAAAACCCACTGAGATGCAATTGTCCGGCAAGCGCACACACAACACCACCAAAAAAAAGCAGCGGCAATTTCTGCCTATTTAGATATACCCACCAAAGCGTGGCAACAAAAATTGGCAACAAATCCTGGGCCCATATTTTTCGGGCAAAAAGCACCGGCATCACAGAAACCGCATAGGCCGCAAGCCCCCAGTACAAGCGCGTACGAACCGGCTCCTCATAACGGCCGGCACAATACAACATCAGCCACAACGCCAATGAGTTGAGCCACTGCACACCCATGCCCATAAATAGTGGCGTGGGGTGAATGCCATACAATAACGCAAACGGCCAGATGCTGAAGCCGGCATTTGGAAGACCTGCGCCGGAAGGCATCCCCATAAAGGGCAACCCCTGATTCCAGGCTTCACCGGCAAGGCGAAACATCTCCTGTTCGTCAAACTTCCACTCCATGTCGGCAGGCCAGCAGCAGCGCAACAGTGTGCCTACAAGGGCAATGGCAAAAGGAAACGTGTTCCGGTTCAACAGCCGCGATATTACGAAGTAAAATGGGCAAATGGTCCGGTTTGCAAAAAATCGGAGCAACAAACACGCACTATCGTAACTTTGAAGCAGCATTCCCATTTACCCTATATGTACCTGACCCTGGATATTGGCAACACCCGAAGCAAATTTGCCCGGTTTGATGCAGATGGTTTGTTAGTAGATAGTGGTTTTTGGAGTGGTGAGCAACCTATGTCTGACTACACGGCTATTTGCGTAGCCAATGTAACCGACCGGGAGCCCCCTTTGCAGGGTGTCAAGGCCCCCTTGGTTCTTATGAGTTCACTGCTAAAATTGCCCTTTTCTCTGGGCTACCAAACACCGGAAAAGCTGGGTGCTGACAGGCTGGCCGCTGCGGTGGGTGCTGCTTATTTTAACCCAAACGGGACTTCGATGGTGGTAGATGCCGGCACCTGTTTAAAATTCGAGTATATAAACAAAACCCATTATGAGGGTGGTAGCATATCTCCCGGCCTGATGATGCGTTACAAGGCGCTTGCAGCTTTTACAGACCGACTTCCAGAAATTAGCCACCACCCTTTTGTCCCCGAAAAAGGAGACACCACAGAATCATCCGTACTAAGCGGTGTGCAGCAGAGTTTTATATTGGAAGTGGAGGGCCGTGTGCAGCGGTTTTTATCCTCCTTCCCGGAAGGAAAGGCCTTTCTGACCGGTGGGGATGCCCCTTTTTTGGCAGAACGCCTCAAAACAAAGATATTTGCAGAGCCCATGTTGCTTCACTACGGATTATATCACACCCTGCGCCTGAATGGATATTAAAAAAACCCTTTGCATGCTTGCCTTTGCAGGCATAACCGGTTTGAATGCTCAAACTTCAGGGCAGAACTATACCCTTTCCCCTTACAGCAATTTCGGACTGGGTGAGCTCATTCAACCCAATTTTATACAGGCGGGTGCTGCAAGCCAAACCTATAGTGGTGCCTACAGCTACAGCTTATTAAACCCGGCCACTTTGGGTAATTTACGCTACGCCACCCTTGATTTTGGGATGAATGGCAGGTTTGGGAAAATTCAGTCCGGCAATGAAACCCAGTCTTTTAATGGGGGTTCGTTCAGCTACATCAGCATGGCATTCAACAACTACCGAACCGAAAAGCGAACGCCCTATGAAACCCTGGTTAATGGAAAAACGATAAAAAAGTATAAAACCACCCCTTATGCCTGGAATTCGGCCATTGCGCTATATCCTTCCACCAGCATGGGCTACAATTACACATACGAAAGTGCAGCACCCTTCAGAAATCGCACTTCCCATGTGGGAAGCGGGGGGGTTAACATATTAGAGTTGACACAGGCCGTGAAACTTGGAAAAGTTGTGCAGCTCGGTTACTCCGGCGGATATATGTTTGGGCAGCTAAAAGACAATGCGGTTTTTAGTTTTCCCGACACCGTTGGGTTTCAGTTTGTGGAGGATGAAAGGATTGTTGATGTTAAAGGAATACAACACCGAGCCGGCCTGCTATTTACCTTGGAAAAAGACAGTGCGGCTCATTCGCTGGGCTTTAGTTATGGGTTTCACAGCAGCATGCGCGCCAACAGGTTTCGCACAGCCAGAACCTTAGAGCTTGTGAGCAGTGGTGGCGTAAATCGCTTACTGGTGGTGGATACGGTTTTGGATGAGCAATCAGGGAAAAGACCCTTTACCATGCCGGCCTCTTTGGGTGTGGGTTATCAGTTTCGTTTCCGCCGATCCATCAGCGTGGCTGTGGACTACCGAAAATCGTTATGGGGCAATTATTCCGCATTTTTCAATCCGGGGGGTACCCTGGCTCACCGCAGTGATTATGGCCTTTCGCTGACCTTGAACCCAATGGACGAAAAAACACCCGGTAAAAAAAGGATGCGTCCACCCGTAAGAATGGGGGTTTCCATGGCTGAAACACAAAACGTGCTTACCTCTGCCGGGAATCCGTATACCGTAGCAGAACAAAGGGCTTTCATCGGTTTTGGCATTCCACTTTCCCGTCGCTATTACGACAACCGCAGTTTGAGAAGCATCGTCCATTTTCAGGCAGATTATATTAGTAGAGGGAAAAATACCGTTGGTTTGGCCCGTGAAGAATACCTTGTGTTTTCCCTCAGTATGAACCTGGGAGATATCTGGTTCCAACGCCGTAAATTTGACTAATGCGCATCTTTGGGGTTTTGGCTATCGTTTTGCTTTGGGGCGCCTGTTCTGAAAAGCCGGGGGGCAGTTACCGAAGCAAAAAAACCGACAGCATAGCCACCCGCGAAACGGCAGAAAATGTCACCATTGAATATACAGATTCCGGGATTTTAAAGGCCATTGTTGAAAGCCCTGAAATGATTGGCGTAAAAAATGTACGCAACCCTTACATAGAGATGCCCAAAGGGATTCGGGCCGAGTTTTTGGATGCGCGCGGGAATATTGAAAGTTATTTGCTCAGCGAATATGGCATCTCCTATACAGAGCAAAAACGAATGGTGGTGAGAAGAAATGTGCGGGTGCTGAATATGAAGTGCGAGAAACTGGAAACAGAAGAGCTGGTATGGGACCAGCAAAAGGGCCGCATTTACACCAATAAGTTTGTAAAAATTACCACGCCGGAGCAGATTATCACCGGAGAAGGCATGGAAAGTGACCAGACTTTTTCCGACTGGGAAATTTTGAACGTTAACGGAACCATAAACCGAAAAAAGAATGATACACTACCATGTAATGAGTCTGTTGTGCCTCGCCGTAGCCGCCGTGGCCGCCATTGAGGCGCTTGCCGGATTTACGAAGGACGCTGCTGAAAAGAAAATCGTGTGGTACACCAATGTGCCCGCATGGGTTATGGCCGGCTTGTTTGTGGGGTGTATTGTGATGTATTACAGGTTGCGGCGTAAACGGAAAGAACAGGTTATTGGGGAAAAACAATCATGAGCCCCGTTTATCACCACGTAATTATCCGAAACTGAGTAGATTTAATTTTCGTGGGTATTACATCCACTGATGCAAAAAAGAACAGCAATAATACAATCTTTTTTGAGGGGTTTCTATATTTGGCAACTTTTATTATCTTTGTATGAGCTAATCAGACTGAAATGAGGCATTTTGAAACCCGGTTTTTAAAAGACGCTGATGCCTTTCTGTCAGAACTAGAACCCAAAGTCATTAAAAAAGTCTTATATAACATAGATCTTGCGGAGCAAACAAACGATCCAAAGCTATTTAAAAAACTGCAGCATGATATTTGGGAGTTCAGAACACGTTATGCCGGCCTGCAGGTTAGGTTACTTGCTTTTTGGGATAAAAGAAAAACGGAAGAAACATTGGTTATCGCGTGCCATGGTTTTGTGAAGAAAACAGATAAAGTGCCCGGTAACGAAATCGCCAGAGCAACAAAACTAAAGGATAAATATTTTGAAAACACATAATACAATTGGACATGGCTAAGAAAGAATTATTAACCTACTCACTTGCAGAGATGAAAGACAAATATATCGGCAAGCCGGGAAGCAAGGGCAGAGAGGAAAATGAGTATGAACTAAGAATGGACGTTCTTGGAAAGATGATTAAAGCCGCCAGACAAGATCGAAATTTAACGCAGGAAGAACTTGGCCGGCTTATTGGTGTTGGCAAGGCGCAAATCTCAAAACTTGAAAGCAGTGCTAACAGCGCTACTATCGATACGATAATTCGCGTATTTAAAGCATTAAAAGCAGAGATTAGCTTCAATGTAAAAATTGAAAACGACTTTGTTACGCTTGCTTAGCAAACTATTTAGGATCCGAGCTTATCGCCCCGCAATTTTCTGAACCTTATACGGGCATCCGGTATAAAGTAACTGCCCGGAAACTCCAGAATGATTTTTTCATAGGCCTTACGTGCGTTTTCAAGGTCTTTCAGTTTGTACTCATAGAGCATACCCAGCCGATACCATCCATTATCCGCCAGAATATCGTGGCCAAAAGCCACCACCAGCGTGTTATATAGTTCCGCCGCTTCCGCAAAGCGGAACTGCTTCTCGCGGATCACGGCTTTTTGCAACAAAATATCATCCGACAAAGAATGGCCGGGGTATAATTTGGGAATGCTGTCCATCTCGCGCTCTGCTTCTTCCAGCTTGTTCTGCGCCAGTAACAATTCGGCGCGGCTAAACCGCTCAAGGGCATCATAATTGCTGTCTATGCCCAGGTTTTCGGTAATGGTGAGCGCAAGCCGTATGGCGTTGTTGGAAATTAGTTGCGTCGTGGCACCTTTCAGCACATCCAGCTGCAGCATCGCCCAGTCATAATCGCCCCTGTAATAGCTCAACCTTGCCCGGCGGTATTTGGCTTCCTGTCCCAACGGGTCTTCAGGGAAGTCTTTTTCTACCTGTGCAAATAGCAATTCGCTACTCCACACATCACCATGGGCTACATAAGCATCTCCCAAGGCCAGTTTGGCCTGCGACCGGTTTTTGAGAGAGATCCCCGGCGATTGGTAAAACCTCTCCAGTAATTCTATGGCTTTTTGCGGCGTGTGTTTGTATTGGGTATAAACGTCAGACAGGCGTGAGGTAATGCTCCAGGTACCATCGTTGTACCCATTTTCTGCCAAAAACTGAAGCATTTCTGCTTCCAGCGCCAGCCATGTTTCGGGTGCGGGTTTTGCCTCGGTCTTCAGCTGCTGAAAACGCGTTTCCAACAATCCCGAAACTGCGGCATTATAGTATTCACCTGTAGCGCCGAGGGTTTTTACGTACTCATAGCAACGGGTTGCAACAGACCAGGCCTCATTGCTTACGCAAAGATCTCCCAGTTCAATTAACCGAACCCCTTTTTCCTTTAGTCGCTTATCGAGGGCCCGGGTCTGAATAAAAGCCGATTCCCAGTCTTTGGTTTTAATGAAGGTCCATTTTAACAGGTCGTTCAACTCATAATTGTCCGGTGATTTTTGCAATTTTCGCAACAAAATCGTTCGCAATGTTGCAAAATCTGCACTGTCCGTCACGTTCATTTCAAACAACTGTTTGCTCTGTTCATAGGCATATCCGGCGGTTAGCACCATCTGCACGTATTTTTCCAGTCCTTTGGCCTTGTTACCGGTTTCCATGTACATCTGAGCAAGGCGGGTTGAAAAATCTGAAGCAAAACCAAACTTTTCTTCTCCTTGTTCATATACATAAATCGCCCAGTTGTATTTGGATCGGCGGCGGAAGGCGTCGGCGGCTTCATAATATTGCTGTATGGTCAGGTCGGGGTGGTCAGCCACTCTTTTATACAGTTTTTCTGCCTCCGGCACTTGACCTTTGTTTTCCAGCAAATAGGCCTCATCTACCCGATACTGCAGCACCTGCGGATACTTTTTTTTGCGCCGGTTTACCAGTTTTTCTGCTTTTTCACCCTGTTTGCTCATTAAAAGGGCGGTCAGATACGCATCATACAGGTTAATTTCTGTGGGGTTTTTGGTGCTTAATTCCTCATACAAATCAGCCGCCTTTTCATACTCGCGGTTTTGCATGTATTGCCGGGCCAGCAATTCACTTCCCGGCTGCGCAGCAAGAGCCGTCATCCATAACATAACCCCAAAAAAACAGGTGGTTTTCATGATGTTGTATTTTCTACCCTTATAACGAATATCCGTAGCGTTTTGTTGACCTTTCTTAATGGGCCTGCAACCAGTTATCTCCTGTACCATACTCCACTTCCACGGGCACTTTCAGGTGCATGGCTGTTTGCATGATATGCCTGATATGCGGCGCCACCTTGTCCACTGAGTTTTTGGGTACATCAAACAGCAATTCGTCGTGTACCTGTAAAATCATGTGGGTGTCAGGGTGGTTTTCCTTTAGCCAGTTGTGTATGTTAATCATGGCCATTTTGATCATATCTGCAGCGCTGCCCTGTATGGGTGCGTTGATGGCGTTTCGTTCCGCAAAACCCCTCACGGTGGCATTTCTGCTGTTAATATCCCGTATGTAGCGTCGCCTTCCCATGATGGTTTCTACATAGCCATGCTGTTGCGCAAAGGCAATCGTGTTGTCCATGTAGTTTTTAATGCCCGGAAACTTCTCGAAATAGTTGTCAATGATTTCTTTGGCTTCCTTCCGTGAAATGCCCACCCGCTGGCTCAATCCAAACGCGGATATTCCGTAGATGATACCAAAATTGACAGTTTTTGCCTTGCGACGCATGTCTTTATCCACCTCATCAAGCGGAACACCCCACACCCTCGATGCTGTAGCGGTGTGAATGTCTATTCCCTGCCTGAAGGCATCCATCATCCCCTCATCTCCACTCACATGGGCAATTACGCGTAATTCTATCTGAGAATAGTCAGCACTCAACAATACATGGTTTTCGTCTCGCGCCACAAAAGCCCTCCTCACTTCCTTGCCCAGCTCTGTGCGAATGGGAATGTTCTGCAAGTTGGGGTTTTGGCTGCTCAACCGGCCTGTGGCAGCCACGGCCTGATTGAAAGAGGTGTGAACCCTTCCTGTTCTTTGGTTTACCAATAGGGGTAAAGCATCCACATAGGTCCCTTTGAGTTTCTGCAACTGCCTGAAATCCAAAATACGCTGCACGATTTCATGCTCACCCGCCAGTGAAAGCAAGGTCTCCTCATCCGTTTGATATTGACCGGTTTTGGTGGTCTTGGGTTTGTCAATGAGTTTTAATTTCTCGAATAGGATTTTGCCTACCTGCATGGGAGATGCTATATTGAATTCTTCCCGGGCCAGTTCAAAAATTCGACTCTGAATCTCCAGACTCTGTTGGTTCAATACTTTGCTATAGTCCTTTAAAAAATCAGTATCAACCCTAACACCCTCTTGCTCCATGTTGGAGAGGACGGTAATTAATGGCATTTCTAATTTTTCAAAAACATTATATACATTTCTATTATGTAGCTCCGGTTCAAGTTTTTGTTTAAGTTGCAGGGTGATGTCTGCGTCTTCAACGGCATATTCCTTCACTTTTTCTACATCTACCACAGTCATGCTGAGTTGCGCTGCGCCCTTTTTGCCAATAAGGGTTTCGATGCTGATGGGTTTATAGTGCAAATAGCTTTCTGCCAGCAAATCCATATTGTGGCGCATGTCCGGCTCAATGAGATAGTGGGCCAGCATGGTGTCAAAACAAGGTCCGGAAACCACGATTCCATATCGCCTTAACACAGACATGTCGTATTTTAAATTTTGTGCTACCTTTAGGTTACTCCCGGTAAAAAGATCACTAAAACGGGCAAATAGTGCTTTGGCCGCTTCAAATTCCCTGGGGAAGGGAATGTAATACCCTTCTTGTGGTTTGCTGCTCAACGCCAACCCGACGATATCGGCATCAAACGCCACAAGCCCTGTCGTTTCTGTATCAAAACAAAATGCTTCGGCCGACTTCATCTGCCGGATGGCCTCGCTGATGAGCTCTTCCGTCGTGCAAAGCACATAATGGTGTTTTGTATCTTGTAGTGTTTTGTATTCTCTTGTCGGCTCAATAGGTAGCGTCTCCTGTGTGTCAAATAGACTGCCCTGCATGTGGTTGCTTTTTGCAGGAGCCGCACTTGGAGTGCTGTTGTCGCCAAATACCCGTTTCATCATGGTCCGGAACTCCAGCTCTTGAAACACCTCCCTTAGTTTTTCTTCGTCGGGAGTTTTCAACATAAGCTCATCCGGATGCAAATCAACCGGCACCGCAGTGTTGATGGTTGCAAGGCGTTTGCTCAACAGGGCTTGTTCCCGGTTGTTTTCAAACTTTTCCTTCATGGCGCCCTTTAGTTGTGCGGTGTTGGCCAGTATGTTTTCTACGCTACCATATTCTTGTATGAGTTTCTTGGCGGTTTTTTCACCCACCCCGGGCACACCGGGGATGTTGTCTACCGCATCACCCCAAAGCCCCAAAATGTCAATTACCTGATCAACCCGCTCCACCTCCCATTTTTTAAGCACTTCCGGCACTCCCATCACTTCGTCTGGATTGCCCATGCGGCCAGGTTTGTATATATAAACATGGTCGCGAACCAGTTGCCCAAAATCTTTGTCGGGCGTCATCATAAACACATCAAACCCCAGTTCAGCCGCCTGCAGGGCAAACGTGCCAATGATGTCGTCGGCCTCAAAACCGTCGTGTGTAATCAGGGGTATATTAAACCCCTCAATAATTCGCTGTATGTAGGGTAAGCTGCGCCGGAGGTCTTCCGGCATTTCCTCGCGGTTCGCCTTGTATTTTTCATATTCTATATGCCGATCTGTGGGTTTGTCGGTGTCAAAAACCACGGCTATGTGGGTGGGTTTTTGTTTGTTGAGCACGTCCAGCAAGGTGTTGGTAAAACCAAACATGGCGCTGGCATTAAGTCCCGTGCCGGTAATGCGCGGGTTTTGATTAAAGGCAAAAAACGCCCGGTAAACTAGGGCCATGCCGTCTAAGAGAAATAGTTTCTTTTCTGCCATGCAAATTCAAAGGGTAAAGATACATCCTAAAACCATAATTTAAGGTGGCTTTGCCGTTTTTGGCGGTTGCGGGTTGTTTTGTATAATTTGGTCTGCGCGTGTGTCAGTTCGAAGCGCAAAGGGATGATATTGCTTCTTTATATCCGGGTAAATCCTGTGTGATAATTGACCAAACGATTTCATAGTCTATTCCAAAATAGTCATGAACAATTCGGTTTCTGAAGCCCCTTAAATGATTCCAGTCCAATTCCGGATGAACCACTTTAAAGTCATCATCTATTCTATTTGCCGCCTCTCCAATAATTTCAAAATTCCTAACAACCGCATCTATCGTTTTTTCATCGGCGGTGAATTTTTCATAATCCATCCCTTCAGTATATCTGACAATTTTTTCAGCCGCTTCTAACATGTCAGAAAGCAAAAGCTTTCTGTCTCTTTTAGACATATCTAAGGTCTGAATAAATTTGTTCCAGGTACTTGTTTTTTAGGCCGTTTTTGGAAACCAAATCAACTTTTTTACCAAAAATAGTTTCTAGTTCATCCGCCAAATCAATGAATCTGATTCCAATGTTCTTTGTAAACTCAACCAAAATATCAATGTCGCTGTCTTCTTTTTGCTCATTCCTTGCGTGTGACCCAAAAAGCGCGATGGTTTTAATGTTGTATTTTCGTGTGAGGCGCTCTTTGTGCGCAGCCAGTTTAAGGCATATCTCATTGGATGACATCACAATTCAAATTTAGTGAATCTCCTTAAACCTGACAGCGTAATTCAATGTTTATTTTTTCTCCGGCTCCATAAACACCTTTATCCAATCTACTTCTAACGAAACAGGCAGGCGGCTGTTGTCAATAAACTGCAAATAGCGGTGGTCTACCGCATTATTCACCACCAGGTACATGGGTTCCTGATAAAACTGCCGCATCCATTTGTTCATGCGGATGCTGCGAACCACCACCCCGTCGGTGTAAAAAACAACCTTTTCCGGGGTCCACAAACACGCATAGATATGAAAAGCCGTATCGGTGTCAGGTGGGAGTTTCACCGCTTTCATGAGTAGGGTTTTGGTGCGGGTTTCTATTTTGCCAAAATGCAGGGTCATGGTTTGTCGGTGTACCGACTTTCCTGATCGCTTCCCATACATTTCGAATATATCAATTTCGGGTGGCCAGTTATTTTTGCCAGTTAGCCAAAACGCCGGCCAAGTGGCAGGCCCTGATGGGTTTTTGCTTCGAATGGCAAAAAAACCATGTTGAAAATTGCGGCTGTTGGCGGTATTAATAAGGCCTGTTCCATACGGAATGGTAATGCTACTGTCGCCTGATTTGAATTTTTTGGGGGCATACCGATTTTGTAAAAACAACACACCCTGTTTAATAAAAACTTCACTGTCGCCATAGTATTGATGCGGTTGTTGCCCATGAAAACGGCCCCAGGGCTGCCCGATTTGCCAGATTTGGGTGTTTAGTGAGTCAAAATCATCAGAAAAAACAGGAACAAATCCCGCGGCCTCCTCCGGCAGCCGAAGCTTTTCAGTATTTTTGTCTGCCTGCCTATAGTGCCCATTGCCAGGCGTGTTGGCCAAATCAAAACCCCGTTTTAACATCAGCCCTGCTTTTCCGCGGACATATCCTTTCCGGGTGCTGTCCAGGTTGTTTTGTCCCTGCAAGGACAGGCACATTAAAAATAATATCGCCAAAGCCGGAATCTTCATCCTTTCACAAAGGTAAACCAACATGCTCGTTATTGGGTTACCTTTGAACCCTCAATCTTTATGTCATTCAAAGCGGGTTTCGTTAGCATCGTTGGGATGCCCAATGCGGGTAAAAGCACGCTGTATAATGCTTTAATGGGTGATAAGCTGGCTATTGTTAACCCCAAAGCACAAACCACCCGGCATCGGATCCTGGGCATCAAGACAGGAGAGAACGCACAGGTAATTTATTCGGATACCCCCGGCATTTTACGGAAAGCCAGCTACAAAATGCACGAAAAAATGATGGCGGTTGTTCATGAATCGCTGGATGACAGCGACGTGTTGGTTTTGCTGCTGGATGTACGTGCCACAGAAATTCCCGAGGAGCTGCTGCAAAAGTTTGAAAAATCACGCGCCAAGAAAATTGTTGCCATCAATAAGATTGACACCGTAAAACAGGATCAGCTGGAGGCCGTGATGGTTAAGGTGGCGGAGGTCTATAAGGCCGATGCTTTTATACTGGTGTCTGCGCTCAATAATTTTCAGCTGGAAAAGCTGGAATCGGTGGTGGTTTCTTTTCTACCCGAACACCCGGCTTACTTTCCGGAAGATCAGATCACCGACCGTTCAGAACGGTTTTTTGTCAATGAAATCATCCGCAATCACGCATTAAAGCTATACGAAGATGAGGTGCCATACAGTTTGGAGGTAACCACCCTGTTTTTTAAAGAAGAGGAAAAAATTATTCGTCTTTCCTGCGAGTTGGTGGTAGAACGGGATAGCCAAAAAAGAATTGTCATAGGAAATAAGGGCGAGGCCATTAAACGGCTGGGCACCAACGCCAGAAAGGATCTGGAAGCGTTTTTTGGCAAACACATCTTTGTAGAGTTGTTTGTAAAAGTCCGTGAAGATTGGCGCAATAGCAAAAACATGCTGAAACAGTTTGGATACGATAACGACTAGGTTTTCAGCTCCCATCAACCTGTTTTTTTGGCCCTGAACGCCAATTTGTTGTATCTTTGCAGTATCGTTCTATGATTTCAAGGAGGTTGGTAAGAATTAAAGCGCTGCAGGCTTTATATGCGGCAGAACAGGCCGGAGAATCCGCCAGGGCACAGTGCAGACAGGGTTTAAAAACCTCCATCCTGGCCACCTATGATGTGTATGTGTTCCTGTTAGAACTCCCCCATTACCTGAATGAATATTTGCTCAGCGAGCAAGAACTGGAAAGCAAAAAGTTTTATCCCGATAAGGAAAAAATTCGCCGTTTGGGGTTGCTAAACAACAACCTGCTGGCCGGTGTGATTTATGACAAAACCCTTCGGCACAAACGGCGGCATTTTACCGCAGGGTGGTCTGATTTAGGCGAGACTTTCCCATCCATTACCGATTGGTTGTTTGAACAGGATTTTACCCGTGATTACTATGTGTTTGACACACCGGATTCGGGGCAGCAACAGACCTTTCTACAAGAGTTTTACCTCCACCTGCTTGGAACCTGTGAGCCCTTCTATTTACTGATGCAAGAACTTTACGGGGCGTGGGATGATGACGAGTCTACCGTAGCTCGTGAACTGGAAAAAACCCTTTCTTCAGAGCCCGAAAACATATCGCTTAGTGCGCCTTACGCTGAAGATGAGGATGAAATGAAAATGGCGCTGAATCTCTATGACCTGGTATTGCTCAATGGCGCTGCGTATGAAACGTATGTTAGCAGTGTCACTGACAATTGGGATCCCGGAAGAATTGCCATGCTCGACTTGCTGTGCCTTAAACTGGCATTGGCGGAGTTTATCTCCTTCCCGCACATCCCGCTGAAAGTCAGCATCAATGAATATCTTGACATCGTGCAGGATTACAGCACTCCCAGCAGTGGCCGTTTCTTAAATGGCGTGCTGGATAAACTGCGCGTTTCGCTGGCTGAAAACGGTACCATTGTGAAATCCGGCCGGGGACTAAGGGATAAATAAGCCGGCCTTCGGCGAAACGGGCCGGGCAATGATAATCTTTGTATATTTGCATTATGCAATGTCGTTTTACAATCCTTTTGGTTCTTGTGGGAGCGGGTTTCATGGCCGGATGCGGCAATGGTGGCTCGGAATTGTCAGCCGATAAAATAGAAAACGAGGCGACTGCCGACAACCCCAAACCCGAGAAAACCGGTCCCTTGGGTACGCCTGTTTTTGATGATACCGTATATAATTTCAAAAAAGTGACGTCGGGTATGCAGGTTCAACACCGCTACAAATTTAAAAACACCGGCAAAGGAGATTTGCTGATACGCAACTGTCAGGCAGCATGCGGATGCACAACGCCCGGATGGACCAAAGAAGTGATAAAACCCGGCGAAGAGGGCTATGTTGATGCAACATTCAACTCCACCGGACGCGGAGCCAAAGAAGGGCTTGAAAACGAAAAATCCATCACGGTGGAATTTGAAAATTCTACCATAGAATCGGTATTGCTTAAGTTTAAAGCGACCGTGTTTTCAACCCCTGAAGAAGACGAAGAATACGAACAAAATAATCATTAATAAATATGTTATCTATCCTGCTACAAGCAAGTGCTCCCGGCCAATCGGGCGGATTGGGCCAGTTTTTACCCCTGATGTTAATCATGGTGGTGTTTTTCTTTTTTATGATCTGGCCCCAAATGCGGAAGCAGAAAAAAGCGAAAGCGTACCTGGCTGAACTAAAAAAGGGAGACCACGTTGTAACCACCGGTGGTTTTCATGCTAAAATTGCGCAGATTACCGACACCCATTTTATCCTTGACCTGGAAGAGGGTAAAATAAAGGCCGAAAAGGCCGCTGTGAGTATGGAAATGACCATGACCGCATATCCGAAGCCCAAAGCGTAATCCGTTGCTCCGTGTTGGCATAACCGGCGGAATTGGCAGTGGCAAAACCACTGTTTGCCGGGTTTTTGAAACCCTCGGTGTTCCTGTTTATTACGCAGATGCCGAGGCCAAAAAACTCTATACCCAAAATGACGAGCTCAAAAATCGTCTTGCGGCTGTTTTTGGACCGGCAATCATTAGCCAGGGATCCGTCAATACCGCCCGTTTGGCAGAAATTGCCTTCGCAAGCCCGGAAAACATAGCGCAGATTAATGCCATCGTGCATCCTTATGTATTCGAACACTATGAAAAATGGTGTAGTGAACACAACAATCACCCCTACACCTTAAAAGAGGCGGCCATACTTTTCGAAAGCGGTAGTTATAAAAGGGTACAAAAAACCATAGGCGTCATTGCGCCCGAATCGGAAAGGATTTCACGGGTTATGCTGCGTGATGGGTGCTCCAAAGAGGAGGTGATAAAAAGAATGGCCCGACAGATGCCCCAGGATGTTTTGGCTTTGAAATGTGATTTTCTCATTCAAAACGACAACCAACAAAGCATTGTTAAGCAAGTACTGGCCGTTCATCAGACTTTGCTAATCCTGGCAAAAGGCGATGTTCCTTTTTTGCAATAAAAAAGCCCCTGACAGGGGCTTTTTTATTGTATAACTCGTTTCGTTAGTCTAAGGTAACTTTAACGTCGGTAAACTTGCCGTTGGTAATGTTATAGCCGGAACCTCCAATATTGGAAACCATGTTTAAATTAAAGGTGCCGGAAAAAGTTTCCGCACTTGCATTCCATTGGGTAATGTTCATTGAATATGTGGTGGTGTACATTAAAAGCGCCTGAAAAATGCTGGCTTGATCAAGTTTGGGCAAATACAACATCGCCCCCTCTGTGGATGTGGTGCCTGCGTAGACACCGGTTCTTCCGGGTTTTAGAACCAGCTGGGCCAGTATAACTGAACTGTCTGTAAAGTTGGTTGAAATGAAGGTCATCGTGTCTCCAACAACCACCGCTTCACAGCCGGGTAAACTATCCGCTCCCAGATAGGTTCCTGTTTTGCCGCTGGTCCACGATTTGCCGTTCACTTCGCAGGAGGTTACTCCGGAATTTGCGGCAGGGGTGGTGTTTTTGTCGTCCTCTTTTTTGCAGGATGTTACTGTCATTAGTGCCATGGCACTTACAAAAAATAGTTTGGTTATGTTTCTCATGTGGTTTCTAGTTATTTGAATACGGTGTTTTGTTGTTTTTCACCCTCATTTTACTTTCCTGAAAAGTTGGGTTTTCTTTTGTTTAAAAACGCTTCGGTTCCCTCCTTAAAGTCTTCGGTCACAAACGCCTCCCCAAATTCATAGATTTCGCGCTGCATTCCGTTCACGTTGGGACGGAAAAAGTCGTTGACACACTTTATTACTTTACCCACAGCGACAGGGCTTTTTGTGGCGATTTTTGACAGAATTTCATTGCATTTTGCCATCAGCATTTCCTGGGGTACCACGTGGTTTACCAGCCCAAGCTGCAACGCGGTGTTGGCGTCTATGCTATCTGCTGTTAATAACAATTCTATTGCTTTGCCCTTGCCCACCAACTGTATCATTCTCTGGGTGCCGCCATAGCCCGGAGGAACGCCCAGGTTCACTTCAGGTTGGCCAAATTTGGCGTTCTCTGAAGCTATTCTCATGTGACAACACATCGCCAGCTCACACCCTCCACCCAGGGCAAATCCATTTACGGCCGCAATCACCGGCTTCTCGCTGTTTTCAATGGTGTTCATCACATCGTGGCCGTCAGCGCTCATTCTGGTGGCCTGGTCCTCAGTAAAATGGGCAAACTCGCTTATGTCTGCGCCTGCAGCGAAGGCCTTTGTTCCTGAGCCGGTTAGGATGATTCCTTTTACCGCTTCATTTGACTGTGCCAGTACTACCGCATTTCGGATTTCCTGAAGGGTTTGAAGGGTAAGTGCATTGAGTTTGCTTTCTCTGTTGATCGCAATGGTGAGAATCCCGTTGTCAAGGTTTGTAAGGATGTTCTCGTATGTAGTCAAAGTTTCCATTTTAAAAAGGTCTGTTTTCTTTTACCCAAAAGGTAATATAATCCACAATGGCGGCCATCTCGGTTCCCGGGGGAAACAATCTGGCTACGCCCTGTTGGTTTAGCTCGTCGGCATCTTTGTCCGGTATTATGCCACCGCCGGTTAGCAATACATCCTGCATTCCGGCTTTTTTCATCAATTCAAGTACTTTTGGGAAAACCGTATTGTGGGCTCCCGACAAAATACTGATTCCGATGGCGTCTACATCTTCCTGCAAAGCCGCCTGAACCACCATTTCGGGGGTTTGCCTCAGGCCGGTATAAATCACTTCCATACCCGCGTCTCTTAATGCCGCAGCGATTACCTTGGCGCCTCGATCGTGACCGTCGAGGCCCACCTTAGCTACCAAAACACGTATCGGTCTTTTTTGGGGTGCGTTCATTTCTATGGCAAAGTTCGTTAATATCTGTCAATCCTGAACACCGGTTGCATCAGAAAGAAACTTTGTGAGCTTTGACGCCGCCCTCCAAAGCCGCATCAACACTTTCACCGGATCCTGCTCAATGAAAACCTCCGGCTCCATCACGTGCCGAATGTAAAATTGGGTGTTATAAATCTCGGCGGGCGCATGCTTTATGGCTGCAAGTTCTGCCAGTAATCTTTTTTGTTTTTCCCCAAGAACTTGACCAAAGAGGTCTGTGAATTCCGGCTGCATAATAATTTCAGACCACCCATCAGGGTTGTGGGCCACATGTCGCCTGATTTTCATCAGTTCTTCTTTTCCGGGCATGTAGTAACCGGCATAGAACGCGCAATTTTCCGGGCCTGCTTCGAAGTAAAATCCATCCGGGCCCAGCGATTTTTTTCCCTCAGGGGAGATAATGGCGCTTCGGTTGAGTTTGTATGGGGTTTTGTCTTTGGAAAACCGGATATCGCGGTTTATTCTGAAGATACAATCTCCCGGGCGAACCTGTATTGATGACTGCTCCTCGTGGGCAAACGCTGTCAGGAGGGCCGAAACAAGGGATTCGAAGGGTGTTTTAACCTGTTTTTCATAACGGCTTCGGTTTGCATCAAACCACCCTTTGCTGTTGTTGGCTGATAATTCAATAAAAAACTCAAAAAATTCAGGGCTAAGACTGTGTTGGGGCATATTGGCTGTTTTGAATGGATCCACTCCTAAATTCCGGTAATACGGACAGCGTGTTCAGTTTAAGGCATGCTTCCAGGTCTGTTTCTATATGCAGGGATTTAAACCGATTTACATGGCTGGCTTTTTGCAAATATCCCTTGAGGTCTGCTGCTGCAAGGTTATATAAATCAATGGCAGCAAGGGTTGCGTCATCTGTTATTGAAAAGTGTTCTGATAATAAACTTGCCAAATAACCGGCAAAAACAGTGTCTTCCAGGTTAAACTTATCTTTCCACCCGGCACAAAACAAGAGCACATCGCGGTTGTCGTCAATCAGCCGGTCACAAAGGGTTTGCGCGTTGAGAAACGAGCCGACCCAAACATGACTGGCGGCACTGCTCATTTGCAGGGCGCGGGTGCCGTTGGTGGTGGTTAATGCAATTTTCCTTCCGGAAACCGTTTCAACGCGATAGTCCTGTGGTGAATTACCCAGATCAAACCCCGGAACTGTTTCTCCGTTTCTTTCGGCGGCAGCTATCCAGCCCTGCTTTTGCATGGCCGCGGCTTCCTCCGGGCTGGCCACCGGCAATATTTCTCTAGCGCCGTTGGCAAAGGCAACGCAAATGGTGGTGGTGGCCCGCAGAATGTCGATGACCACAACATGCTTGTGCGCTATTCCCTCTTCGTGTAGATGAAACAGCGCCGGACTGATGATGGTTTCTATCTGATGCATTATCCTGCTGCGTTTATTCGGGTCATCGCCAGGTTTTGGGGCATGGTGGCAAAAAGTAAAACAGCGTCAGACGCCCGGGTGACGGCGGTGCTGACCCCGTCCTGCTCTTCCGGGTTCCATTGGCCCAGCACAAACTCCGACTGTCTGCCTTTGGGAAAATCATTTCCTATTCCAAAGCGTAGTCTTGCATATTGGGTGTGCCCCAGGGTTTCATTGATGCTTTTCAACCCATTGTGCCCGCCGTCGCTGCCATTTAATCTCAAACGAAGCTTTCCCACCGGTAGGGCGAGGTCATCCAGCAGCACCAACAATTGTGAGGGGGGGAGTTTTTCTGCTTGCAGCCAATAAGAAACCGCTTTACCGCTGAGGTTCATAAAGGTGTTGGGCTTGAGGAGTATTAAGGTCCGGCCTTTTGTAGTTGTTTTGGCTACCCATCCATGCCGTTGCTGCTGCCACTCAGCCCCCTGCTTGGCGGCAAGCGCATCAAGTACATCAAAGCCAATGTTGTGGCGGGTGTGTTGGTATTCTTCTCCCGGATTTCCCAGGCCCACCACCAAAAATTTCATGCGGCCGGCTTAATGGTTGGGGTCGTTGATGTGGTAGTTTTGAGGGAAAACAATATTGTATTTACCCTGCTGGTCTACCCAGTAACCGGGGGCAATTTTCTTGTCTCGGAAAAAGGCGTATGCTTCTTCAATGTTCTCCCAGAATTTAATAAGCTGCGGCTTATGACCGTAAGTGGTCTTAAGGTGTGCCCAGTTTTTGTTGTTGAACTGACACGGAAAAATATCAATTGGAATTTTCGCTTTCGAACCCTGGTAGTTTTGAGACAGAATGGTTACCCAGTAAATCTCGTCAATCAAACTGTCTGTCATAGGAAGACAACCCACGCTGGCGCATCCTCCGTGAATGTATATTTCATTGCCGGGATTGTTTTTGTCGGCAAAAACCAGGTCGCTTTCGTTGGGATAAGCCACCTTCATGCTTAACCGATAGTTGCTGTGGGGATTAAATTTTTCAATGTAGTATAAACCCTCCGGAACCTGAAGGTCTCCAAATCTCCTTTTGGGGCCCAGGTCTCCGCTGCTTTGGCAGATGGAATAGGTTTTGATTTTTTTATAGTTTCTGCTGCTGCTGTCTGTGGCCCACAACTCCAGCTGGTCTTCCATTTTAAACGCCCTCCAGTAGATGTATTTTGGGGTTTCAGAAAGACCGCTGTCGCGAAACATTTTGCGAATCCGGGCCTCTGTTCGGGCTTTGGCAACCCGCACCCGTTCAAAATTCAACTGTTGCTCCGCTACCGATTGTGCCAACAACCCTTCGGCGGAGAAGGTCGCAAGAAGACCAAAAACAAGTATTAATCTGCGCATGTTATTTGCAAATTTATAGGGAATGTACTGATTTTAGTGCCGGATATATTGCACTGCTTATCCCCAACACGCCGCAAAGCCCGGAAATAAAGAACAAATCGGTGATTTTTAGGGCTACGGGATAAACAGCAGAAAAGCTGCTTTGGGTGGTGATGAATCCAACTTTTTGTTGCAAAAGCACCACGACCACCCCAATCGCCAGCCCTGCGAAGGTTCCGGTCATGGCCACCAGCAATCCCTCCCTAAAAAACACGCCCTGTATACTTTTGAGTCTCATACCAATATGGCTAAGCAGCATAATGTCGTGCTTTTTCTCCAGCACCAGCATGCTCAAAGAGCCAAGCAGATTGAAGCTGATCAGCAACAAAACAAAGGCCATCAGTGAAAAAGAAACCCACTTCTCTGTGTTAAACATTTTATACACCGCCCGGTTCTGTTCATATCGGTCCAGAACCTGCACTTCCGTACCAAGGACTTCGCGGATTTTTTGCCTTATTTGGGTGTGATTTGCCCCTTTTTGGGTCTTTATTTCAAGGGCGCTTATCTCTCCTGACCTTTCAAACAACTCTTCCGCCCATCGGAGGGGAACAATTAGCAGTTTGTCGTCTTGTTCTTCGCCTGCCCTTATAATGGCCGAAACACCAATATGGTCTTCGTTCATCTCCATTTGTGCAACACCCACACCATCCCTGCGGGGCGCCATGATGGTGATGGCGTTGTTGCTGTTGTTAAGGCCCAGCTTGTAAACCAACCCCTCTGCCGGCCAGGCAAACGAAGCGCCGTCTGTGTTCTCTAATATAGGAGTACCTGCAATCAGCAGGGAATCGGTTCTTACCACAGCCGGCCAGGTGTCTTCAACCCCCTTTATCGTAGCCACCACCTGCTTGTCGGAATATTGCACAATGGCGTTTTCTTCTAACACCGCGGCCGTTTTTTCAACCCCGGGTATTCTGCCAATATCCCGACGCTGTTTGTTGTCTATGGAAAACACCTTGCCGGATAGCGGCTGTAATTTAATGTCGGGATAATAGTTTTCGTAAGTTTTGAAAATGATGCCTTCGAAACCGTTTAATGCGCTAAGCAAAACCAACAAAGCAAAAGACCCTACCGCATATCCCATCACGGATATTCCGGAAATTATATTAACGGAAGATGTGTTTTTTCGTGAGAAAAAATACCGTCGGGCTATGAAGCGGGAGACATTCACGCTCTCGGATCAATCTTTTTTTATGGACTCCAGCAGCTTGTCTATTTTCGCGGCATATTCCTGACTTTCATCCTCGTAAAATCGCAGTTCAGGCACTTTTTTCACCTGGTTTTTAACCTTTTTGGCGATTTCCATTCTAATCTCACGGGCGTTCAGTTCAATGGCTTCCAAAACCGTTGCTTTTTTGGGGGTGTTGAACAGACTCAGGTATATTTTGGCGGATGACAAATCCGGGCTTACGGTAACGCTGGAAATGGTCACAAACTCCCCCGATACCCAATCTTTGTGTTGTAAAAACACATCACCAAGGTCTTTTTGAAGCTGTCTTGCGAATTTTTCCTGTCTGAGTCCCATAATGCAAAGTTAATGACTTGTTGGGTTGTTGCTCATAAAATAATGGATGGCTAGCTCGTAGCTTTTCATGCCCAGGCCACTAATTACGCCTTTACATTTGCCCAGTAACAAATCGGTGTGTCTTTCCGGTTCCCGAGAACGGGGATTACTCATGTGCACCGCAATAACAGGTGTGGCAATAGCCGATACTGCGTCTGCAATAGCAATGCTGGTATGGGTATATGCCCCGGCATTTAGCACGATACCCTTGCAGTTTTCGTCAAACCCCTCTTGTTGGATGGCGTTGATGATTTCCCCCTCTATGTTGGATTGAAAATACGCTATTTCCAATTCCGGGAGTTGGGCCCGAATGTCTGCAAGCCATCCTTCAAAGCTCTCTGTTCCGTACAAGTGGGGTTCCCGGGTGCCGGTTAGGTTCAGGTTGGGACCGTTGATGATAGCAATCTTCACAATGCAAAGCTATGGCCGTTATAAACAATAAAAAAGGGGCGTTTGCCCCTTTTTCTTTATCAGTGCTGGATGATGATTTTTTGCATGATGTCGGCGTTTCCACCGCGTTTTATCTGCACAGCATACACCCCTGAAGGCAACTGCCCTGTGGGCAATACCATTCGGCCTTTGTTGACGGTTCTGCGCAACACCTCTTTGCCGGTAATGTCGGTTACAACCACCACTGTACCCGGTTCCTGTGCTTCCGCAAATTGTACATAAAGGTTATTGTCTGCAGGATTGGGGAATATCTTCACGTTTCCTTCTTCGCTGCTCGTTGGGGCCACCTCGCATATTTCACTGTATGAGGCATTGCCCTGCTCGTCTTTTTGCTTTACGCGATAAAACAAAACACCCTTGGACGCTGTTTTGTCAGTCAGACTATACCTACGAGGGGTGCTACTATAGCCGGCCGCCTTAACCGAGCCAACCATTACGAACCCCCCCCCCGGAGTAGCTCGTTCTACAATAAAGCTGTCTGACTGGGTTTCGTTGCCTGTTGACCAGTTAACACTAGCGGTGTTTTCTGATCCTCTACTACAGGACATGCTTTGCCAGATTACAGGTAGCAAAACCACATCATCCCCCATTGCAAAAGGCGAAAAGGATCCCTTATAACCATTATGGGAATAATATGCAGTATCTACAACACTGCTTGATGCGGGTGTGGTTTTATCCCAGTTACTGCCATTAAAATGATACATCCTGTATGTGTTGATAGTGCCACTAATCTCGTTTTTATACCAGTTGAATGTGAAATCCACGCCATCACCTGAATTGGCCGTACCATTACCTTTGGTTATTATCCATGTTCTTTTAACCCGGGGTGTTGTTAATGGAACACAACAAGTGCCCTTACCAAAAACATCGTCCAACAGAGATGTTGTAAAAGTATCTGTTTGATTGGTTTTGTTGGTGATTGTAACCGGGTTGTAGGTGCTTTTTCCTATGGCAAATGTTTTTTGTTCAGTATGGCCCAGACCCATTTTCAAAACCCCAGTTCCAGTAATTTTTATGTGGTTTAAACTGTCATTGCCGGATATGTTATTTGCGGTCAGGTTGTAATTGCCTAGTTTAACATATTTAGATCCATATAAAAATTTTAATTGACCAACCCTTCTGTTTTTATCTAAAAGAATATCATACCCACACGTTGGGCTTACGTCCATGTCGGAACCATTATCTGCTATTACACCAGAACACCAGTTTTGACCATTACTCCAATCACCGCTAACCGCCCCCGTAAACAGTGTCTTTGTTGTGCCATAAATGGTAATTGAACCGTTTGAACTATGTGTGCTTCCACAAGCACCGTCGCTAACCAAGACTCGATACAATCGGTTTTGGGATATGTTTGTGTAGTTTAGATAGGTTGTTGTGTTTGACGCGCTAATCCAGTTACTTCCGTTGTCTGTTGAGTATTCCCAGCTATACGAGCTACCGCCAGATCCAGATAACACCAATGTGCCACTATTGTTTATTCCACAATGAGCGTTACTGCTGACCTCCCCACCTGCGGGTGTGGAAGATGCAGAAACGGTAACAATATATTCGTCGCTGTTTGTTGTTGTGCTGCAAGAGGTGTTGTTGACAACGGCCCTAAAATAACGCGTGCCCGCGGTCGTCATGGAATATGAAAGAGACGAGCTTGCAGAGGAAGAGATGTCTGAAAACCCACTTCCTGATGTGGTAGAAACCTGCCATTTTGTGACAGAACCCGTGCACCCACTTAAAGATAGTTTTGCTGAAGTGTTTTCGCAGATTGTTGCATCACTAGACACAATGGTGCCCGCATTGATTGTAGCGTATGTTATGGTAACTGGCGCGGTAGATGTGACGCATGAACCGCTTGATATTACTACCCTGTAAGAGGTTGTTTCTGAAATATTAGTGGCGGTATAGGTGCTGCTGGTTGAAGCGATGCTTGTTGTTGTTGCTAAAAAATTATCCGGTGAAGATTCCCATCGCACTACACTATATCCCCCTGAAGCAGAATAGGTTAATGCGGTGCTGTTCGTAGAAGAACACACTGAGACTCCACCCCCAGATATTGTGCCGGTTGCCGCGACACCAACATTGATGGTTTGTGTTGCCTCCAAGGTGTTTACCGGATTGTCTCCTGGCATGTCTCCGTATTCAATGATGCAGGCCCTGCCTCTGTTTGGAAAATCATTCCACTTGCCAGTGTTTCCCCACAAATGTCCATAGTCTTCTTGGCCCGGAGTTCCTGAACTCCAAACATCGTTAGGTTCGTTGTTGCCGTATTGACCTCCAAGGTTCCAGTTTTGGTATATGCCTGAAACGGCAGATCCGGCTTTTTCAGCTGTTGAGGCATTTCCGGTGCGTATCTTAACACCTTTTTCAGGTCCTGTTATCCAGTGCCACTGGCCTTCTGCTAAACTTTGAGAACTGTATTTTGTATAACCGGCAGCACCATTAATCTGTGAAAAGTTGTCACTACACCCTATCCATGTGTTTTGGTTTATCAAAGAATAAATAAATGCATTTTCGACTGCAGATGAAACTGTTACTAAATACCCTTTTCTGCCAAAAAAGGACTGTGATTCTGCATATTCTTTTGCTGCCGTCCAAGTTCTTATGGTTGGACTGTATTCATAAAAATGTCCATTAAAATGATTATAATAATTGGTGCTTGCGGTAAAGCTTACACGGCGGGTTTCTGGGTTGCAGGATGCAGATGTGGTTTTTATTTGAACCCTTCTTAATAAATCCTGCCAGTCTGATGCACTGGCTGTGCCACTAAAAACAAGGCTTCTGCTGGTTGTGTTGAATGCGGCAGCGTTTACTCCGGTTGGTAGGCTGCCTGTATAGGATAATTCGTCTCCTGTTGTATAATTATTTGTGATTGAAACAGAAAACCCTGTCAATGATCCATTGGATGTTACTGTTATTCCGGGGTCTATATTGGTGGCAACATTGTTTGTTACACTAGTACTGCCTGTTGTCGTTAGGGTTGCCGTTGTTGCAGCCGCTGTTCCGGGTTGATATAAAATAGCCACACTCGAAGAATAAACAGACGCGCAAGAGCCATTCGTTACTTTTACCCTATAATAAGTCGTTGCTGAGATATTGCTTGCTGTATAGGTTGTAGCGGTAGAACCTGAAATATCAGAAAAGGTAGAATTGTTGCTTGAAGATTGCCACTGCACACTTCCCAAATGTCCGGAAGTGGTTAATGTTGTGCTGTTTGTTGAAGATGTAACGGTTGTTGCCCCGCTTATGCTCCCTGCTACCGAACCTACATTAATTGCCCCCGAAACGGTGCTGGTTTGATTAAGAACATTTCCACCCATTGTAGCCGTTACAGAACAATAATAATACGTTGTGCCCGCAGCTGTTGTAGGTGGTGTGTATGAATTGGTTGTTGCCCCATATATTATCGTTCCTCCTGTGTTGCTGTTTGATGTGTTGCTATACCACTGATATGAGGGGGATGTGCCGCTTGTGGTTACACTCAATGCGGTTGCGGTTCCATTTATACAAATGTTTTGGGTTGATGAAGAAGGGTTCGCTGTAATATGACCCACGGTAAACACAAATGTGCCTGAACCGGTGAATTTGTGCACTTGATAGGTGATGCTGCCAATAGTTTTAGTGGTTGTTGTGCATGTTGCCTGTCCAGAACCTCCTACACCAGAAACATAAGATGTGCTGCTTGCATAACTTAAAACAACAACCCCAGAACCGCCCGCTCCTGAAGAGCAGCCACCACAAGATGAACCACCGCCGCCGCCGCCAAAATTGTCTGCCGCATTAATGTTTCCGCCGTTGCCAGTTGCACTGGATCCACTTGTTCCAAAACCGGCATTTGCTCCTCCTGCTCCTCCAGTAGGACCATTACCGCCACCACCTGAACCGTAGGTTAGAGAAGCTCCTGTTATGGAAATAGATACTCCTTGCCCTCCATCAGAAATACCGCCCGCTGCACCAGCTCCGCCACCACCACCACCTTGATTACTTGAGCAATTACCACCTATATTACCATATGTAATTAAAGTTCCGCCAGAATGACCTGAACATGAACCTTTTGTTGCACTTCCTCCGTTAACACCGCCATGCCCACCGCCACCAGAACGGCCGTTACCGCCGTTTCCCGAGCCGTTACCACCGCCACCACCACCACCATTTGCCGTCATAGAGATACCGCCTGAAACGGAACTAATAAAAGAACTGCTACTTCCATTATTACCGAAACTGTTAACTATACCACTTGTTGTAGGGGCAACTGTAACCGTGTAGCTGCCTGTAGAAAGAGAAGTGCCTTGTAAATAAACAACCCCGCCACCGCCGCCACCGCCGGTTCTATTTCCTGTTGAATTTAAATTGTGTCCACCACCACCGCCTCCTGCGCCAACCACTAAAATATCGACATTTGTTTGAGCCTGGCTTTTTTGAGGAAAATGGAAGAATAAGCAAAAAAGAATTACCGTTGCAGGTGTAAAAACACGCCTAAAACCAAGACGTGTGTTAACTGTTTTAACAGGTCTTTGACTGCTTTTGAAGATAGTGGTGGCTTTCATTAAAGGATAATAATTTACCAAAACTCAGTTGGCTATGAAAGCCCTGGTTTTAGATCATTACCCAAAATTGCTAGGAAAACGACCGCCAAAACTTTGTTTTCGTTGTTTAATTACTATGGTTTTCCTATAACTATAGTAATTTGGCTTGTTTTGAAGATTAAAGTCTTTCTTTTGTGTATTCCTTCGGTAGTTGCCCCGTCTCTTTTTTGAAGGTTTTGTAAAACGTGGTCACATTCTTGAAGCCGCTTTCCATCGCAATGGCTTCTATGGTTTTGGTACCTTTTTTCAACGGGAGTTGCTGTAAAAAATATTTTACACGGTACCCGTTTACCCAATCTCTAAAACCCTTGCCCATGTGATAATTAAGCACGTACGAACAATGATGAACCGGTATGCCCAAATCGCTGCTAAGGTTGGATATTTGGTACTCGGGATTTAAATATGGCTTCTTTTTATCCATCAACCCAATCATGACTTCCAAGTATAAGTCCACCCGCTCTTCATCAATTGGGGCTTTTTTAGGGGTTTCTTCTGGTTTTGTGGTGTCGCTGATGACCGGATGTACAGCAGCATCCCTGTTGTTTTTCCATTTGTCAGAAATTAAGATATGACCATACAACAACCTCGGTTCATAAAACAACACAAATAACAAAACAATCATTATGATTATATGAATAGGCGTCAATGTCAAATCGCCAACCGGTACTGCTGAAAGTTGCATTGTGTTTTTAACCAAAATCACATATTGTACAATCTGCAACACCTGGTTAAGTGTCAAGATTGTTGCCAAAAAGAAAACCCATTTCTTTTGTATATCCCAGGATTGGCCCGCAAACCCTTTGATAATGGTATACCAAATTACAAAGGTATATAGCATACCAACCCCTCTTCTGATGGGGTGTTGCAAGGTTTCTGGAACAAAACTGAACGGATTGGTGCTTAAAAATTGTTTGCCCTCAATAACATCATTCAAAAAAAGAAGAACGCCTTGTTTGTCTGTAGCAAACCAAGAGAGTGTATCAAAGGAAAACAAAACACCCGGTAAAAAGTGAATGAAATGAATGGGTGATAAACTGGTCTTATCATTGGTAAAACAATAA
>Ga0164293_10000685_pt1 | contig 27509 bp, 28 predicted proteins | sample GEODES118metaG_FD_111487 | JGI IMG/M metagenome (GOLD analysis project Ga0164293, IMG submission 111487) | Eutrophic lake water microbial communities from Lake Mendota, Wisconsin, USA - GEODES118 metaG | ecosystem: Environmental > Aquatic > Freshwater > Lake | place: USA: Lake Mendota...
AACGATAAAGAAAAAGCTGAATAAGGGGATTCTTTCCTGTGGCTCGAAGAATTAAAGTGATTATCAGTGATCTTCATCTTGGAAAAGGCCGTCTGCTCAGTGACGGAGCCAATAATCATTTAGAAGAATTCTTTTTTAGCGAAAAACTTGTCGAGTTTATACATTACTATTCTTCGGGGACATTTCGTGATTCCGAAGTTGAAATTGTTATCAACGGAGATTTTCTTAATTTCTTACAAGTGGATTACCGAGGGCATTTTTTAACAGTGGTGACCGAGAGTGTTGCTCTTGAAGTTCTACAATCCATGGTCGAAGGTCACGAGGAAGTTTTCAGAGCCTTTCGAGAGTTTGTTTCAAGACCTCAAAATTCGATAACTTATGTTATTGGCAATCATGATCAAGCCATGATGTGGCCAGCCTGCCGCGCTTACCTGAATCAAGCGATGGGAACGTCCGTGCGTTATAAAAACATTGTTTATTATTTTGATGGTGTCCATGTTGAGCATGGACACATGCATGAAGCTGCGAATCGGTTAGATCCTAAAAGATTCTTTCTTAAAAAAGATTTGCCAGAACCGATTCTGAATTTGCCCTTTGGGTCCCATTTTTTCATCGAGCTCGTTTTAAAAATTAAAGAAAAGTATCCTCATGTGGATAAAATCAGACCCTTTAGTAAAATGGTTCGCTGGGCTTTCTTTAACGAATTTTGGATGCTTGCTATGGCAATTGCAAAGCTGGTTTTGTTTGCAGTCAAAACCTTGTTTAAAAAAGACCCTAGACGAAACTGGTCCCTCAGAAGTTTGCTTAAAATTGCATTTCAGAGTGCTATATTTCCTGACTTAAGCGAATCTGCTCGAAAGATTTTAAAAGACGAGCGAGTTCACACTGTTGTTTTTGGACACACGCACGTCTACCAATACCGTCATTGGGGTCGGGACAAAGAGTACTTCAATACAGGTACATGGACAGAGCTCACCTCTTTAGACATCATTTCACTGGGTAAAATTACTAAACTGACTTACGTCTATATTGAATATCCAGATGACGGTGGCAGACCCCGTGGACGACTCAAAGAGTGGCGTGGCTACCATAGAATCGAAGAAGACGTCGCCGTGTCCTAAGTCGAGGCCTGTGGTTGAGAAAGCCCAAGAGCTTCGATACACTTCCTCAATATGACTAACGATGATCAAAACGAAATAACAGATCGCACAGAGAAAACGGTTGTTGCCAGTGAAACCACTCTGAATCGTAAGATGGCTAACAATGGAGCTGGCTCTCCCGTCATGGTGGTTTTGATCGGACCCTCGGGATACCAAGGTAAACAGTGGTCTCTGCAGGATAGTTTTGTTGTGGGCCGTGCCGTTGAATCACAAATTTTTATTGATGATGGCAGCGTCAGTCGATCCCATGCAAAAATTGAGTTTCGTGGTGCTGAAGTGATCATCATGGATTTGGGATCAACAAATAAAACCTCAGTGAACGGTCATGTCCTTGCTCCATTGGCACCACAAATCTTAAAAAATAATGATCAAGTTAAAACAGGCAACGTCGTTTTTAAATTTTTAGATAAAGGCAATATTGAAGCCTATGCCCAAAAGGAGCTTTTTGAAAAAGCCACTCGAGATGCATTAACTGGGGCCTACTCAAAAGGGGCTTTGATCGAACGTGGACCTGAAGTGATCAAGCGCTCTGAGACTTTAAATGAACCTCTCAGTGTGATTGTTTTTGATATTGATCATTTTAAAAAAGTGAACGACACCTACGGCCATGCGGCGGGTGATATGGTGCTTAAAGAATTGAGCCGGATTATTTCGACAAAGCTTGTTCGGGCCAATGATTTTTTTGCCCGTTATGGTGGAGAAGAATTTGTTCTGATTTTATCAGGCACACCCGTCAGTGCCGCTATCGATATCGCAGAAAGAATTCGTAAAACAATTCAGGAAAGTGAATTTAATTTCGAGTCTAAAAAAATCCCAGTCACTGTTTCTGTCGGTTGTGCCTCTCGAAAAAACGAAGAAACTAGCTGGGATGTTTTTTTCGAACGTGCGGACAAGGCCCTTTATTCAAGTAAGCAAAATGGTCGAAACCGGGTCACGATTTCGTCTTAAAAAGACAGGCTTTGATTGCTTTGCACTTTTTTTAAAATTAGACCCTCTAGCACAAGACCCTTCTGTTTTTCGTAGTTTGCTTTATTTTCCTCACGAGCAAAAAGCGTATTATGGCGCAGAGGCCATCAAACAATATATCGAAAATGATTCTGAAGGTCGATTGTTTCGCTCTTTTAAATCTCATCTGCCGAATCCCAATTATTTAGGTACAGCTGTTGGAAATCGGATTTTGCCAATTTCGGAAATGGTGGCATAGCTGAACATCTTCGCTTGGGCAAATCCTGTTGTTTTTGAAATATTTAAAGTTATGGATGATATGCTTTTACAGGCTCAAGTGAAACCTGAAGATATTGATCTCATTTGTTTAACGGGGGGGACTGCTTTATCGCCTGTTATTAAACAAGAATTAGAGATGCGATTTAATCACGCAAAATTACAAACCACGCATGCTTTTCACTCGGTTATTTCAGGTCTTACAGAGGCCATTGAGCTATGGGAAGAACAGGGCAATTTTTTAAATGCATAGAAATGGGATAAAGTGAGGTCACGATTTCATCGTAATTCAAAGCTCGATAGTTTCCACGGCACCGATACCTTGAAGTAATACCTCTTCATCAATCCAAAAATCAGAACCCTCGCAGCGGATTTTCGTATTTCTCGAAGTGCAGTCCTTTTTGTTGTAAGAGTCCCGCAGTTTCAATTCGCAGGTTTTTCGGACTGGATTCCACCGTCTTGCCACCAAAGTTGAGGCGTGGATGTATTCTCTCTTTTGAAATTTTTTGTCTGGCAACAGATGTCCGATAGAGTATGAAATACTAGAGGGCTCTTCTTTGCTCAGCATTTCGTGCATTTTCATTTTTAGTTTTTCCACTCCAAAGTCAGACTTTGAATAATAATGAAAGTTACTTTTGTCATAACTTCCTTTCATTTTATGCTTCTGGCATGTCACATCTAAAAATGCAGCCGCTCGATTTCCACCGTTCAGTTTATCTAGAATAGAAAGGACTGCATCGGATAATTTTTCTGACTCATTTTTGTAATTGCAACTGATTTCTGAAAGTGATTTTTGGGTGTCAGTTATTCTTTGAACAAATCGTGAGCGTCTTGCCCAGTCACTATTTTCTGAAGAGCTTGATTCTTCTCTGCATATTCCCTGGGGGCTATAGAGTCCCGCAATCGTCATTGCTTTCGAGGGACTTCCAAATATCTCGCCCAGCTTCCCTTTTTTTGCAATGGCAGGATGAAGATGATGTCTGAGCGCAATGTCATAAGCCGACAGTGGAGTTTTCTCATAAAACGAAAGGATGTTTGAGGCTGAAAAGGCAAAGCACCACTCAAGATCGTCTTGGGATTGGTTTTTAGGCATAGAAGTCATATCGACGCTCTTTGTGTCACAATTGCTTTGAGCAAATGTGAATTGAGATAAAAAAAGAATTACTGCGAAGGCTGACATTTAATAAATCCACCCAAGTAAGTGATCTCGGGGTTTTTTAAGTTTTTCACCCGCACCCAAGCGGCTAATTGCGGGCGAACTTCAGGGGTCGCACCAACTGCCTCAAACGAAGTCTTACAGTCGGGGATTTTCATTTTGTCATTTTCAGGAATTCTATTAGCTGCCAGAATGTATTTCCAACATGGTTTTCCCTCTTCAAGTAAAGGACAGTCCACCTGCAGTGCTTTTGTATAGCGAATGCCCACTGTTTTGCCGGTACGAACAAGTACTTTTTCGTTCGTGTTGCGAATGGACCTATAAAGCTCTTTTCCAGTTTTAGACGATAAAACTTGAAAGGCCAATTCGCCTCCAAAGGAATCCGCATCATCTATAAAGACATGATCGTCGACAACGCCCACAAAATAGCCACCCATATGTTCGAGTGTTTTAGATTTTCCTGAGTATTTAAGTTTACAACTGAGGGCAGGCTCACCAGCCTCACGGGGTCGGATATGAATATCGACAGCCCCTTTGTTTCCAGGATCATTAATCTCGATCACTGAAAAATTTTTGTACACCCAGCAATTTTGTACAATATCTTTGCGACTGGCATTTCTGCTTTTGCTGATTTTTCGAACGTTAAAGTAGGTGGGTTTTGTCAGGCCCACGTATTCAGAGGTGGTTTTCACTTCCGAACGGACGCTAACAGCAAAAAAAAGAATCAGAAATAAACCCATGAAGTTTATTAAACCGTAAGTCTTTCAATGAGTTCAACCAATCTTTGTTTTCGGTTAATCGAAGGTCCATAAGATTTTGTGATGGTAATCATAATTAACTAATGAAATCAGATACTTAGTGTCTAAAAATCCACTGTCTTTGGTCGTGGGTTTGCATCAGTTATAAATCAAGATTGCGGCTTGTTTTCAGAAACGGATTTTCAAGCCCCTAAGTCTCGGGAACAACTGGATGTTCTGCGGGTTTTAGCCGGGAGGTGCGAAAACGCACCTTCAGAAAAAAATTCAAAGATTAACCGAATTCAGACAGAAGAGAGTCAAATATGAAACGAGATCTAGAAAGTATCACGGATCTCGAGCTCGTCGAGAGTGCAAAAGCGGGGAGTAAATCTGCCTTTTCAACTCTTGTGTTACGACATCAGCGGGGATTGCTACGATTGGGTTTGAGATTTGTAAAGGACCTCGACACGGCAGAGGATGTAGTTCAAGAGGCTTTTATTAAGGCTTACGAAAAACTAGATTCTTTCGAAGGACGCTCCAGCTTTAAAAGCTGGCTCTATCAAATTGCCCTCAATACAGCCAGAAATCGTCTTCGGGAAACCAGACGAGAAACTGTTGATGTTGAGGACACTCATTTATCTGTGAAAGCCGTGGTCGAAACTGACATGGTTCACACAGCAGTTGCCGAACTTTTAAATAAGGAGGTGGAGAAGCTCCCGATTCGGCAAAGAACAGCTCTGGTTCTTCGGGTGTATGAAGACCTGAGTTTTCAGGAAATCGCTGAAATCATGCAATGTCCCTATGACACAGCGAAAGCGAACTATCGACATGCTCTTCTGAAATTAAAAGAAGCTTTTAATGATCGTCAGGATCTTAAAACTTGGACACTGGAAACTGGAGGATTTTTTATGGAACTAAACCCACTTAAGGAGGCTGAAGGATGAGACCACACGCGCGAACAGATGTAACACAATTATTGAAGAATGCAGATGAAGTTGAACTGCCGATGGACCCGGAATATTTTCAAAAACTGCACAAAAAAATTATGGCCAAAATTGATTCTCAAACCACTCAAGCCGTAGCAGTGGGACTTCGAATCGACAATTTAGTTGCGATGAAAAAGACTGTGTCTCTTCGGAGATAGCCGAACAGTTTATTAAAAGTCTCAATTGAAGAAGGGAAGCTCTGAACAAGGGCTTCCCTTTGTTTTTTGTAAATGATCAGACTTGAGCTTTGTGGCCTGTTAGTTCAAAGTTAATCCATGACAGAATTTTTATTTTTTCGCCATGGTGAAACCGATTGGAACAAAGCTCAATTTTTTCAAGGTCACACGGATATTCCATTAAATTCGACAGGGCTCTCGCAAGCGCAAAGCTTAGGTGAAAAGGTTCAAGATTGGAATCCCGATCTGATTTTAAGTAGTGATTTAACCAGGGCCAAACAAACAGCTGAAGGTTGTTTGAATTTCTGGAAAACGCCAATTCAATATTCAGATCAACTCCGAGAAATGCATTTAGGAAAAGCTGAAGGCTTGCACCGCGATGATGTGATGAAGCTCATAGGCAACGATTGGGTCAGATGGATTTCTCCTCAAGAAAATGATGAGCACTTTGGATTTCCAGGCGGGGAAACTAAGGCACAGACTCGATCCAGAGTTCTACAATTTTTAGAAAAGTTTGTTCGGCAGAATCCTCAATACAAAAAAATAGCAGTCTCGACCCACGGAGGAGTTCTTAGAAGAATCACCCATGGCCTTCAAGGAATTCCAAAGGAAGGTGTTCCAATCCCTAATTGTGTGACCTATCGACTGAATTTTGATGAAGGACAGTGGAGCTACATTCCTGTCCGCGAAAGAGCTTCTACCGTCGTCATACATGAAGAAAAAATTTTAGCTTTTAAAGCTCAGGATCCTACAAATAAAAATCTCTACCATTTTATTCCCGGTGGAGTTCTAGAGGCCAGTGAGGATCCGATTTTTTGTGCAAAAAGAGAAACCCATGAAGAAACGGGCTATCCAGTTCAAGTTTTACCAGGCTCAAAAATTACATTTGAGTATGATTTTACTTGGGACGGACAAGCTCGCTGGTGTCGCACAGATTTTTTTAAAGCTCATCTGGAGGGACCTTACTATGACCCTCGTCCCATCAAGGATGCTAGCTATCATCAAGGTGTGATTTGGATTAAAAAGTCAGAGCTTTCAACAGTTTTTTCTTACAGCTCGCCCATCAAAAAAGCGGTTTTACGTTTGATCGATTAAGTCAGATCTGTGGTTTACAAAATTCACGGCTTTTGGGAGCAACATGAATTTTCTCTCATGAACGGCTCTGACTCAGCCATCTAGCCATCTCAAGGGCGTGATAAGTGAAAATCACGTCTGCTCCCGCTCTTTTAATTGAAGTTAAAATTTCGACCATCAGTCCATCGTGATCTGCAGCACCCATCGCACTTGCAGCTTTGACCATCGCGTACTCTCCACTGACGTTATAGGCAGCCACTGGCACCAAAGATTTCATTTTAAATGTTTTAATAATATCCAAATAACTGAGTGCTGGCTTCACCATGACAAGATCCGCACCTTCAGAAATATCTAGTTTCAGCTCTCTTAAAGCCTCGTTCGAATTTCGATAATCCATTTGATAGGTTTTTTTATCACCGGCTCGGGGTGCAGAATCTAAGGCCTCTCGAAAAGGTCCATAAAAATGAGAAGCATATTTTGCCGTGTATGCGATGATTCCTGTACTTGTATGCCCTTCAGTTTCTAATTTTTGTCGAATGGCTTTAATTCGACCGTCCATCATATCGCTAGGACCCACAAAATCAGCCCCAGCTTCAGCTTGAATGGCTGCCATTTTTGCTAAGATTTCCACAGTTTCATCATTAAGAACTTGCCCATTTTTTACAAGACCATCGTGCCCATCACTTGAGTAAGGATCTAAAGCGACATCTGTGACGAGCACTAGCTCTGGAAATTCTTTTTTAATTTTTCGTACGGCGGAAGGCAAAAAGCCTTTGGGATTAATGGCTTCAATGGCATCGGTGGTTTTAAGAGACTCAGAAATTTTAGGAAAAAGTGCCAGCGTTTTTAAACCAAGATTTAGAAATTTTGGAATGTCTCGAATAAGCTCATCAACTGAAAGGCGAGATTGGCCCGGCAAAGTTTGAATAGAATGACGAACTTTTTGACCCTCTTGAATGAAGACAGGATAAATTAAGTCAGAGACAGAAATATGGGTTTCGCAGACCAGGTCTCGAATTGAGGCGTTGCGTCGGTTGAGTCTGGGGCGCTGGATATTGAGAAGGTTTTTTTTCATTTTAACTCCATGACAATTCCGTGACACTTAAAAGCGAAAAAACCAGTAATCTGGTTTTCTATGCAAGACTTCATCTTGGTTCATCGCAAACAAAATGGCAATCCTCTGGTGCTGAATGTCCCAACATGGACAACTTGTTTGCGACAAATCGCCTTTTTTAAAAGTTGGGAATTAGAAGAAGCCAAAAATCAAATCAAAGATGTTGATCAGATTTTTGAGGGCCATCAAGCTTTGCAGTTTTTGATCCAAGTCGTATGTGGTTTGCAATCTTCACTGATTGGTGAAACTGAAGTTCATGGTCAGTTCAAAAAATTTATTGTTGACCACCCAGAGCTTAAAAATTTAGGTGATGCTATTCTGGTCGCAGCCAAAAAAGTCAGATCCGATCATCTTATCGATCTCGGCTCACAAAGTTATGGATCTTATATTAGAAAAAAATTAAAATCTGCCGATTCTATTTCACTGGTCGGAGCTGGGATGCTGACCCAAGAAATTTTACCTTGGCTAAAAAAAATGAAACAAGTGGATCTGCATGTGCAAAACTTGCAAAAGGTCGAAGCTTTAAAATCTCAGTTTCCCTTTATTCAAATTAAATCGTTGCAAGAAAAGATCCTTAATCCTGTCCTGGTCCTGGCAGCTCCCATTGATAATTCAATCGCCATAGAGATATTGAATATGAATGTAAAGACTGTTTTTGATCTTCGAGGCGGTCAAATTTTAGATTCTTTTAATCAGAAATTGAATTACGAATCATTGCCTGTGATCATGGAGCAAATTCAAAGGACCCAAGTGGTTTTGAGAACAAAGCTGGAGGCCTCAGAAACAGCAATTCATCAAGTGGCTGAAGAAATTCTCAAAAAGCTGTGGTTGCGGCCAGGAGGCTGGGAGGATTTGTGCGGCTAAAATTGAGCAGTCGAAAAAGTGACTTGGCAAGGCTTCAAGCCTATCAAGTGGGTGAAAGGCTGGCACAAGAGATTTCCGACCTTAAGATTGAATATCGCTTCAGAGAAAGTCTTGGTGATCAAAACCAAGAGGATCCCCTTTGGAAAATGCCAAGCAAGGGCGTTTTTACAGAAGATTTCAAAGCAGAACTTCTGAGTGGCGAAACAGATATGGTCGTTCATTCTTGGAAGGACCTACCAACTGATTTGGGTGGACAAACTGAAATTGTGGCCACTCTTCCAAGAGCTGATGCCCAGGACCTTTTGTTGTTTAAAAAAAATTCTTTGAATAAAAATAGGCTCAAAATTTTTTCATCTTCGCCCAGAAGAAGTTGGAATTTATCAAAGCTTTTGCCTGAACTGTTTCCCAATGGAACTGGTGCAGAAGTCATTTTTGAAAATGTGCGCGGTAATATCCAAACTCGAGTCAAAAAACTTCTACAAAATGAAAATGTTGACGGTCTTATTTTGGCAAAAGCAGCCATGGATCGATTGCTAACAGCGCAAGCCACAGAGTTTCAACAAACTCGTGAGTTTTTAAAGACAGCACTGCAACAGTTGAGCTGGATGGTCTTGCCATTAAGTGAAAACCCCACAGCTGCTGCCCAAGGAGCTTTAGCCGTTGAAGTGAGAACTGATCGTTTAGAGTTAAAAAAACTGATTTCTGTGATCAACTGTGAAAGCACTTTTTTATCTGCTACACACGAGCGAAATTTACTAAAAGCCTTCGGTGGAGGATGTCACTTGGCTCTTGGTATGAGTCATCAAAATTTTCAGGACTTTGAAGTGGTGACCGTGAAGGGGAAAACGCCAGAAGGAGTCGAAATCTTTAAGCATGATTTAAATTTAAAAAAAGAAAAATCCAGAATAACGATTGCTCAAGAATTATGTTGGTCCTCAAGTCAGCTACAAAAATCAAGAAATGATTTAGATGTGAGGCTTCCAGAGAATCAGGGTTACGTCATCAGTCGCGCCGAGAGTTGGAATCAAAAATCCCCAGGCTATGAATATTTATGGGCCGCCGGCATAGAAACTTGGAAGAAACTTGCAGCTCGTGGATATTGGGTGCAGGGTTGTTTTGACTCTTTAGGAGAAGATCATCAGCCACCTGTGAAAGCTCTTGTGCCTGATTTGAAGTGGATGACTTTGACTCACCAAGATCATCCTTACTTTGATATGAATCGACACATTGCAACCTATAAACTGGATCGCAAGATTGGTGATTTGACAAAATTTCGCTACTTTTTTTGGAAAAGTTCCTCTGATTTTTTAAAAGTGCTATTAGATCATCCTCAGATCATTGATTTTTATCATGCGTGCGGTCCGGGCTCGACTTATCAAACAATCAAAAGCAAAATTCCCCTGGATCAGATTCGAATCTTTTTTAACGAAAACGAGTGGAGAAAGTCACTGTGACAAAATTAACTTCAGAAGCTTTGTTTGAAAGATCCAAGCTTGTTTCGCCCGGTGGAGTTCATTCACCAGTTAGATCCTTTAAAGGTTTAGGGCGGCCACCTGTCTTTTTTAAAAAGGCTCACGGAAGCAGATTGGTTTCCGTTGAAGGCAAAGAGTACATTGATTTTTGTATGAGTTTTGGACCCTTGATTTTAGGACATCGAGATCCTGAAGTTCAAGAGGCAGTGCTCGAGATGATTCACACGGCCTGGAGTTTCGGAGCTTGTGAAATGTATTCTTTGGAACTCGCCGAGTGGATCACAAATGAAATTTCATTTGTTGAAAAATTAAGATTTGTTTCGTCTGGGACAGAGGCCGTCATGAGTGCTCTTCGAGTGGCGCGAGCCGCAACTGGAAGACAAAAAGTTTTGAAGTTTGATGGCTGTTACCACGGACACGTGGACTCTTTGCTTGTAAAATCAGGGAGTGGCCTTGCCGGTGAAGCTTCTTCCAGCAGTGCGGGTGTATCTGAAAACGTGGCCAGTGAAACATTAGTGATTCCTTTGGATGATGATCAAGCACTTGAAACTGTTTTTGCCGAGCGCGGTCACGAAATTGCAGTTGTCGTGATCGAACCCTTGCCAGCCAATTACGGCCTTTTGATTCAAAGAAAAGATTTTTTGCAAAAAATGGTAGGTCTAGCACGCAAGCATGGGGCCCTTGTTATGTTTGACGAGGTGATTTCAGGATTTCGTGTGGCTTTAGGTGGTATGGCTGAGCTTCTTAGCATCAAACCAGATCTTGTTTGTTATGGAAAAGTCATTGGTGGTGGATTTCCTGTCGGTTGCTACGGTGGAAAAAAAGAGATCATGGATCTTGTAGCTCCACTGGGGCCAGTTTACCAGGCAGGGACCTTAAGTGCAAATCCTGTGGGCATGAGAGCAGGTCTTCGAACTTTACAAAAGATGAAGCGCCTGGATGGTTGGAAACAATTGCGATGCACAGGTGAAATTTTTAGTCATGAACTGACAAAAGTTTTTGAAAAATATAAACCCACTTTGTCGGTCTCACACTTTGGCTCATTGTTTTGGATTCATAATAAAAGGGCTCAGACGATTCGAAGAGTGGATCAAATCCCTGATGGTCAGGGTGAAGCCTTTAGGAGTCTGTTTCTAGCCTGTTTAGAACAAGGAGTTTACTTAGCACCCAATGCTTACGAGGTTGGTTTTCTATCAATGGCACATTCGGCGGCCGATTTAGAAAAGACAGTGGACGTGGTCAGAAGGCATTTTTCATGAGTGAATTGGAATCTTCCAAGCATCATAATTTTAAAATTTGGCTAGCTGTGGGTTGGCTTGTTTTTACATCTGCCATGGTGCTGTGGTGGTGGAGCTTAGGTCTGTCTGAAATTGTGGACAGTAAAAAATATCGAATGTTGATGTCTGAAGGCATCTTTTTTCTATTTGCAATATTAGGTGGTGGTGGGACTTTAATCTATTTGTTGATCAAAGATTACGCCAGACACCAACAACTGAAAAACTTTTTTAATTTATTTTCTCATGATTTAAAAACTTCAATTACAAGACTTCGGTTACAAGCAGAGGTGTTAAAAGAAGATCTGTCAAATTCTGATCATCATTCTTTGGATCGAATTTTAAAAGACATCAATCGCTTAGACCTCCAGTTAGAAAATTCTTTGATCTACTCCCAGGCAGAGCAGGCCCTTTTTATCGAAGAAAATCTAGAGCTTTCCAAAATGATCGAATCTTTAAGAAACGAATGGGATGATTTACAAATCACATTGGATCATGATGTGAAAATCAGAGCTGATCGAAGAACATTTCTGAGTGTTCTTCGAAATCTCATTCAAAACTCTGTCACTCATGGCAAATCTCAAAAAATTCAGATTTCAACCAAAGTGATCGACAGTGGACGAGTTTTAATTGAAGTGAAAGACTCGGGCCCAGGCTATCAAGGACCTTTGATCAAACTTGGGCAAGGTCCATTGCTTCAAAAAGAAGGTGCAGGAAATGGAATCGGTCTTTTTTTATGTAGGCTTTTGATTCATCGTCAAGATGGACAACTTGATTTTGCGAATGATCCTATGGGTGGATTCATTGCTCAGATAAAATTACCAGGGCGATCATAGCTATGAAAAAAATTATTCTTTTAGAAGATGATCATTCCCTGGGACCTGTTTTAAAGGAAAGACTTTCAAAAACGTTTTCAGTGGTCCTTTGTCAAAGTGTTCAGCAAGCTTTGATCGAACTCAAAAATCATCATTTTGATTTAGCCATACTGGATGTGGGTTTGCCCGATGGTTCAGGTTTTGATGTTGCGAAAGCGATTAAAAAAAGCTCGAAAGTCCCCATTTTGTTTTTAACAGCTCAAAGTGATGCTGAAAATAGATTAAAGGGTTACGAACTCGGAGCAGAGGAATACATTCCAAAGCCATTTCACTTAAAAGAACTTCTCATTCGCATCGAACATGTTTTGCAAAGCCATCCAGTCACTCATGTTTTAAAATTACCTGAATGTGAAGTTCACTTTTCAGAGATGAAAATCAAAAAAAACTCTGGAGAGATCGAGTTTCCTGCAGCAAAAGATCTTCAGGTACTTGAACTTTTAGTTAAAAAATCTCCGGAAGCAGTTTCAAGAGATGAAATACTGAACACTGTTTGGGGTCCCGAAAAGGATCTGAACTTTAGAACCATCGACAATACGATCGTTCGTCTTAAGAAATTGATTTCAGATGATCAGGATCAATTTATCAGATCTGTTCGAGGCATAGGTTATCAATGGATTTTAGATCAGGAGAAGCCCTTATGATTGGGAATATTAAATTTCAAAATGCCTTAAAAAAAATTCCACAGGCAGTGCCACCGATTTGGTTCATGAGACAAGCGGGTCGCTATCACAGCCATTACCAAGCCCTTCGTAAGCAACATTCATTCGAAGAACTTTGTAAGGTACCCGAGCTTGCAGCCGAGGTGGCATGGGGTCCGATTCAAGATTTTGACTTTGATGTGGCCATTTTATTTTCAGATATTTTGTTTCCACTGGAAGCCTTAGGAATGGGATTAAAATACACAGAAGAAGGCCCAAGGCTTAGCTTTCAATTGGATCAAGATTCCATTGGAAAATTAAAACCAGCAAGCCAAGTTTGTGAGTTCTTAAATTTCCAGGGACAAGCGATGGGATTAACGCGAAAAAAGCTGCCGGCAAATAAAAGTTTGATTGGATTCGTTGGGGGCATTTGGACTTTATTTGTTTATGCCTGTGAAGGTGGTCATTCTGGATCTTTGACAAAAACGAAATCTCAAATGCACTTGTATGCGCAGTTTGCAGAGGCCATGTACACGTTGCATGTTTACACCATCCAGAAGCAATTAGATGCAGGTGCTGAAGTTGTTCATATTTTTGATACAGCTGCCGGTGAATTAAGCCCTGCATTTTTTCAGCAGTACTTAGTTCCCACATTAAACAAATTAGCTCACCGATTTCCTCACCAATTGGGATACTATTCTAAAGGGACTCAAGCTGCCTTTTTAAATACTGAATTGTTGTCTGCACCCTGGACAGGTTTTGGATTTGATCATCGATGGGATTTGCCACAATTTTTAAGAGAATCAAGAAGTGAGCTTAACGTGCCAGGCTTTATCCAAGGAAACTTTGATCAGGCTTTGCTTCATTGCAGCCCTGAGGATTTGAAAAAATACTTAAGTGATTACATTGCAACTTGGAAAAATTTAACCGTTGAGCAACGAGCCGGCTGGGTCAGTGGCCTTGGTCATGGTATTTTGCCTAAAACTCCAGAGGCTCATGTTCACACATTTATAACAATGATTCGAAAAGCTTTCGGTGAGTCATGAGTTTTTCGATTCAAGCCTTGATAAAAAAATATGATGCGCCTGTGCCTAGGTACACCAGTTATCCAACGGTGCCTTACTGGAGTCAAACGCCGACACCTGTACAATGGACTCAGCATATAAGCTCAACACTCAGTCAAAAGGATTCCACCTGGAGCCTTTACTTACACATTCCTTTTTGTGAAACCCTGTGTACTTTTTGTGGATGCAACACTGCGATCACTAAGGACCATAAAAAAGAGCAGCCCTACGTGGATTTGTTAATCGCAGAATTTGAAATCTATCTTAAACTTGTTCCAGAGCTTCGCGCTAGACCTTGTCGACAAATTCATCTCGGTGGTGGAACTCCAACTTTTCTATCAGCATCTGAACTGACCAGGCTTCTGACAGCCATCATGGGAAGAATTAAGAAAAACGATTCAGAATTTGAGGGCTCTGTCGAAGTGGACCCAAGAAGAACAAATCTTGAGCAATTAAAAGCTATGCTCAAGTGCGGTATCACCCGAATCAGCCTTGGTGTGCAGGATTTTAATCCTGAAGTTCAAAAACTAGTGAATCGCATTCAGCCCTTTGAGATCACAAAAAAAATGACCGAAGAGGCAAGAAGTCTTGGTTATAAATCAGTGAACTTTGATCTGATTTACGGTTTAGCAAAACAAACGGAAGAAAGTTTTGAGCAAACAATTGATCAAACATTGTCATTAAAGCCTGATCGCATAGCACTGTATAGTTTTGCACTTGTTCCTTGGATCAAGCCTGCACAAAAACTTTTTAAAGATGAAGATTTGCCTCAGCCTCATTTGAAAAGAGCTTTGTACGAAATGGCTCGGCAAAAATTAATCAGCGGGGGATACGATGAAATTGGTATGGATCACTTTGCAAGACCCCAGGATGGACTAGCAAAAGCATTTAAATCCCAAAAACTGCATCGAAATTTTATGGGTTACACGGATCAAAGAACAGATGTGTTGTTGGGTTTAGGTGTCAGCAGTATTTCTGAAACCCTTCACTCCTTTCATCAAAATGAAAAAGTTTTAAATTTGTATGAAGAACAAATTAAATCAGGAACATTGGCCACATTTAGGGGTCATGTTTTGACGGAAGAAGACAAGCAGGATCGTGTTCAAATTTTGCAATTTATGACTTTGTCCCAAGTCGAGCTAAAGGTTGATCAATTGACTGATGCAAAAGAATTTTTGAAAGAGATGCTGGAAGATGGTCTTGTTGAAATTCAAGGGCAAATTTTGAAATTGACAGATCTAGGTCGTCCGTTTTTAAGAAATGCCTGTTTGTTTTTCGATCGAAGGTATCGGACTCAAAAGCCTCAAGCTAAAACATTTAGCCAAGCGATATGAAAAGTACAAAACCACTTGTTTCTATTGTTGGGTGTGGCTTTTCAGGTTTGACTCTGGCTTATTTTCTTTTCAAGGAAGGCTTTCCAGTTCAAGTGCTTCACGAAGGACCTATTGGCGGAATGCTTCAAACAGAATTAAAACCCCAGATGCAGATTGAAGCTGCTGCAAACTCTTTGCTGATGTCAGAAAGTTTAGGAACTTTAGCAAGTGAAGTGGGTTGTCCACTGCTGTATCCACAGAATTCAGCTCGAGCTAAATTTATTTTTCGAGGCGGTTTCAGGCGGTGGCCCCTGTCTTTTGGTTCTAGTTTAAAATTGTTCGCTTTTTTTCTTCCTCGTTTTCTATTTTTCAAATCCAGGATGAGGCCGCTGAAATATGAAACCGTTGAGACCTGGGCCACTCGAGCTTTTAACATCGAGATTTTGCAATATTTGATCAGTCCCTTTCTGCAAGGAATTTATGCAGGAGACGTACAAAAGCTTTCAGCCAGTCTTGTTTTTCCTAAAAAATCTGAAAAATCAAAAAGGCAAATTGTAGCTCCGCCCTTTGGACTTCACCAGTTGATGTCATCGATTGCTGATTTTTTGAAAAAGTCCGGAGTCCTTTTTATTCAAAAAAAAGTTCAAAGCTTAAATGAAATCCAAAGCCCAAAAGTTTTAGCTGTGGCCTTTCGTGATTTACCCAAGCTAGATTCCGATCTTGATTTAAAGGGTATCAACCAACTTGAAGTTGTTCGAGTGACTTTAGGTTTTAACGAAGCGAAACATAAGATTTTTGGTTTTGGTGTTCTTTTCCCATCAACAGAAAATATGAACAGCCTGGGTGTTTTGGCAAATTCACAAATCTTTGAGAATCGGGGAGATCTTTACAATGAATCTTGGATTTTAGGTGGTGCTTTAAATCCTGAAATTGTGCAAGGCTCTGATGAAGAAATCTTAGAAAAAATTAGAGAAGATCGGATCAAAATGTTTGGCGCAGATGAATCGTGGAGCCAAGTTTCTGTGATTCGCTGGCCGAAGGCTTACGTGCATTATGACTTGGCTTTAGAGAAGTGGTTAGACTCTGAGCCATTTCAGAAGAAAGATTATTTCGTCACTGGAAATTATTTAGGTGGTTTGGGCTTATCAAAAATTCTAGAGAACAATAAAAATTTAGCAAAAAAAATAGCAGGTATTTATGAGTAAAATTGCAGTCCTTTTAATGAACATAGGGACGCCTGAAAACAGTGATGTAGGATCAGTCAAAAAATACTTAGCAGAATTTTTAACAGATAAAGATGTCATCGATGCTCCAAAGTTAGTCAGAGAAATTCTTTTCAAAAGACTAATTGTTCCTCTTCGAGCAAAAAAATCAGCTGTTAAGTATCAAAAAGTTTGGATGGCCGAAGGCTCGCCCCTGCGTTATTACTCTGAAAAGTTTACTGACAGTTTGCAAAAAGAAATGGGTGATCAATATTTTGTTGTTCTTGGAATGCGGTACGGAACACCATCAATCGAGCAAGCTCTCGAGCAAATTCAAAAGTTGGGCATCAAAAAAGTAGTTTTAGCACCGCTGTATCCACAGTATGCTGTGGCCACAACCGCTTCAAGTTTGAATAAAGTCTCGACCGTTGCGACAGAAAAAAAAATCCAGCTGGATCATAAAGAGCTCGCCGAATTTTATGATCATCCTGAGTATATCAGGGCATGTCTGCAGGATTTGAAGAACTTTTCAAAGAAATATGATCACCTTCTGTTTAGTTTTCATGGATTGCCTGTTTCTCAACTCAAAAAAATACCGGGTTGCTATGTGGAAAGTAACTGTTGTGAAACAGCGAAGGCACAAGATCGTAGATGTTATAAAGCCCAATCTTTAATGACAGCAAAATCACTGGCAGAGGGATTAGGTTTATCAAAGGATCAGTGGTCTGTTTCCTTTCAATCCAGACTTGGACCTGTGAAGTGGATCGAGCCTTACACTGATTTTCATTTAAAAAGCTTAGCTGAGAAGGGCGTGAAAAGCTTAGCAGTTTATGCCCCTTCGTTTGTTGTCGATGGTCTTGAAACTTTAGAGGAAATTGCGATGGAAGGCCTCGAGACCTTTCTTCACAGTGGGGGTAAAAGCTTTCACTACATTCCATGCTTGAATGTTTCTGAACACTGGGTTCTTGGGTTTTCAAAAATTCTTCGAGAGATCGACCTAGATCGGTGAGGGTCGCAATTGATCAATGACTTTATGAAGTTCCTTGTCTGGATCCTCAGAGTTTCGCAGAGGTTCGCAGGCTTTCAGAAAGGCTTGGATATTGTTTTCAGTTAATTCCCAGAGTTTTTCAAAGGCTGAAAAATCGCTTAAGTAAGTGCGGTACATAACTAACCTTGCGTTATTTAATTTGATTTTAGGGAAACGGGTCCAAGAATCTGTTTTCATTTTTTTCATAATGACCGATTCAAATTTCGTCTGGATTTCCTTGATGCGATTTTCTTTAGCTTGGACGGATCTGTTTTCTTTTTTCAGTTCTTTGAACCACTGATCTAATAGGTTCACTTCAGCAGTTATAAACTCAGAGAAAAGTCTTTCATCAAAAGCTTCATCCGAAATAAGTTTTGAAGTCGCAGATTTCGTTCCTTCTTTTTTTTGATAAAAGATCTGTGCCCCTTTTTTGCCCAAAAAGCTAGCCAGGCGTTCATTGAATTCTGCACTATTCTTCACCCAAAATGTTGTGTGAACCAGTTCATGAATGAGGGTTTCAGCAAGAGTGTGGTCATCATACTTGAGCATCGAGGAAAGTAGAGGGTCACGAAACCAACCCAAAGTGGAATAAGCAGAGACTCCGCGCTGATAGGTATCCAATCCTTTTTTCTGCAGCTCTTTTTCTTTTTCTAATGCTTCTGCCTCAGTGAAAAATCCTAAGTAAGGAACATTTCCCACGATAGGAAAATACCAACCATAAGACTTCAGACTCCAAGGTTCAGCCGCACTGACCACATAGGTGACATAAGGGCGATTCAACATCACTATTTGAGAGTAATTCCCATTGGAATTAAGACCCAGATCCTTTTTGGCAAAGTTCAGAACTTCTTGAGCCAATAAAATTTTATTTTTTTGCTCAATTTTCAGATCTGACCTTTTTAAAACATCATCATAATCTTCTCGGGCATTTAGCAATGACATTTGGTGATAGGCACTTTTTAAAGTGTAGCATCCACTAGTTGATACAAGGACTAGCCAAAGACCTAAAATTTTAAACTGAAGGAGTGGTTTCATTTAAAACTACAACATCCAAGAAAGGCCGACACGCATTTGGCTGTCATCACTAGTCGTGCCTCCACCCACAGGTGTTTGCCAGACGTCGTAGGAAACTCGCACCGAGAGTGATTTGGTAATGTTGATCTTGATTCCAGCACCGTAACTGGGAATCACGGCAGTTTCTATACTTAGCTCGTCTAGATCGTTGGGTTCCACTACAAAGACTGTTTGTGATCTTTTCAACTGCGCCATTCCACCTTTGATGTAAGGTTGAATCGCAGATTTACGATCAACAAGAACATAAATCAAATCAGTACCGATCACTTCGGTTCGTTGAAAAGTTTCAGTGGTATTTCCTCCAACTGGCTTTTCATTTCGTTTTGCTTTAGCATCGGTGTAGCTCAGCTCAAGTGCAATTTGCTCGGAAAAATAAACAGAAGCTGATGCTGTTGAGCTTTCTGTTTCAAAATAATTATTCTTATCAAAAGAATTTTTCTTGTTCGCAAAGGACAAACCAAATTCGTAATTGAGAGCCCAGCTGGGTAAAGAAAAGAGTAAACAAAGTGGAAGCAAAAGTGATTTCATGCTTTTATAGTTTAGCAGAGATAAAGCTGTATGAGTCTACTGGACAGGTCTAAAGTCGACAGTAAAACTGTAACTGAGATGAATGAATCCATCAGGTCTGACCATTTCTGCTGGGGGATTAGGAAATATTCGAGCTTCTTGGAAGGCCAAAGCCGGAGAAATATCTAGTTTTTGTACTCCAGAGCTAGAGTGAATTTCAGCTCTGTGAAACTCGCCACTAGGTTTCAACAAAATAACCATTTTTGTTGTCAATTGCTTACCTTTGAGTTTACTTCTTTGCACTTCCAATGGAAAGCTATCAATGGCTTTTTGAACAAGGGCGCTCCAACGGGGATAGAAACGGGACTCAAGTCTTGAATAAAATGAATAAAAAAGATGCCGATCCGTATTCAAAGTCGTCATCGATCCGAGCGCGACATGGTCAGGTAGCCTTTGGCTAATGGTCGAAGGTCCAGAATTCATCAAATTCAATTCTTTTTTGGCATCAAAAACTTCCATGCCGTTTGAAAAAGTTTGAAAATCTGTTTCTTGCCGAGAAATCTCATCTTGAAAGGGCTCTAGAAATTTAGGACTCGATTTTCTGTTTTTAGTTAGGCCGCGTTCTCGAGCCTGGATTTCTTGTAAAACTCGAACTCTTTCCTGCGAGGCAAAGTCAGCAATTTGATTGTCTTCAAATTTAAGTTTTTCTGGGACTTCCAGTTGTGCGATGTAGGGTTTTGTGAGTTCCTTTAAGGGGCTAGACTTAGGACTTGTGTTATAAGTGACTTCCACGGGTGTGCGAGTTTGAAGCGAATCCAAAGTGGGCTTCCAAACGTAAACCCCCGTCGAAATCATCAAATGCAGGACTAGACTTAAAGCGACCGGAATCCACAATCTCATGCTCTAATTTTAATACTCCTGTGGGAATGATCAAGACATTCAATTGTTTTTGAAAGGAATAAAGTCCTTTTGACATTACGCCGATGAAGCAGAGACAAAGTGGAGGGCCATTTGGGTCAAATCATAGATATTTCAAAGCGTCTAAAGGTTCGAAACTCTAATGAAAAAGCAAATAACAAGAAACCTGCCGAAGTCCTTGATATGCAACAGGCTCGCGAAGAGATCCTCAACAGCGAGCGACGCGTCGTTAAACGAACACTTTTGACCGAATTTGTTGGGGCCTTTGCAGTGATCCCTGAAAAAGGGCTTTTAAAAGTTGCACTTTACGACATTTCTCAAAACGGTGTGGCATTTAATACCGAGGGCGTCAGTTCTTACTTTCATGAAGGCCAAGAAGTGGCCATGCGAGTTTACCTGAATCATAAAACATACTTTCCTTTTGTGGTTCGCATGAGAAACAAAAGATTTATAACATCTGAAGGAGTTTTTCGATGTGGCGCTGACTTTTTAGCAGGCACCAACGATTTGGCTTTGCAGCACTTTGTGAAGTTCATCGAAAATGTTTCAGCCACCCTCAAAACCGACAATGGGGACATTCAGGTTCCTAGCCAAGCCAGTCGTTAAATGTTCGTAGACTTTGGTCTTGCTGTGGTGTGAACTTAATTTGTAGACGTAAGAATGCATCTACAAATTAAGTTTCATAAGCACACGGAGGACAAAATTGTCTAAAAACGCCCCCACTCAAAAAAGAAATAAAGTTGTAGTTGATACGAATGTCATTCTTTTTGATGCTCTTGCACTTCTTAAGTTTGGCGATGCCGATATTCATATTCCCATTTCTGTTATCGAAGAAATCGACAGATTTAAGCGTGACCAAGGTGAAAACGGACGTAACGCCAGACATTTTTCAAGGTTTATTGATGTGCTCAGATCAAAAGGCTCACTCGCTCAAGGTGTCCTTTTAGATAATTCTGAGGCCACGGTTTATGTGAATTCAGATTTGATGATGGCAAGCCTTCCAGCGGAACTTGATTTACAAAAAGCTGACAATCGCATTTTGATGACGGCCATTGGCCTGCAAAAACAACATCCTCGTCACAAAGTGGAATTGATTACAAAAGATATTAATCTACGAATTAAAGCCGATGTTTACGGAATTCCTGCCCGTGACTACGAACCCAATAATGTTTCTCAAGAAAACATGTACGAAGGGTATCAGGAAATTGAATTAACGCCAGAACAGATCGATAGTTTTTACCGAAATAAAAAATTAGAATTTACCGGTGTTAAATTAATCGCGAATCAGTATGTGATTATGAAAGATAAATCCAATCCAAATCACTCGGCCATCGCAAGGTTTCACTTTCAAGAGCAAGCCCTTGTTCCTTTAAATAGTCCTGATCACAGCATCTGGGGAATTCACGGACGAAATGTTGAGCAATCATTTGCAATGGATTGTTTGTTAAACGACGAAATTTTATTTGTGTCTTTGGTCGGAAAAGCGGGAACGGGGAAAACTTTACTAGCAATTGCGGCGGGTCTTCACAAAACTTTAGACTTGGGTGTTTTTCAAAGGTTGCTCGTTTCTCGTCCTATTTTTCCCATGGGTCGTGATATTGGATTTTTACCTGGTGATATCGAACAAAAGCTGAACCCCTGGATGCAGCCGATTTTTGATAACGTCGAATTTTTAATGGGTGCTGATAAAAAAGCGGCAGGCCGGGCTCAAGAGTTGATCAATCAAGGAATGCTAAATATTGAACCACTCACATATATTCGAGGCCGATCGATCCCCAAACAATATTTAATTGTGGATGAGGCTCAGAATTTAACACCACACGAAATCAAAACCATCGTGACGCGTGCAGGACGAGGAACTAAAGTGGTCTTGACTGGCGACGTCTATCAGATTGACAATCCTTACGTTGATTCAGCCAACTCGGGTTTGACTTATGCTGTGGAAAAATTTAAGGGTCACCCCATAGCAGCTCACGTGACTCTCACTAAAGGTGAAAGATCCGAGCTTGCGGAACTAGCTGCCAACATTTTGTGAGGATTTATGCTGACAACTTATGATGTGGGACACTCTCGAAAATATCAGTACGTGATCACTCAGGAAATGATTCAAAAATTTGCTGAAGTGACGGGGGACTACAACCCCATTCACGTCGACGAGGCCTACGCCAAAACAACAAAGTTTGGGAAATGCATTGCCCATGGCATGCTCATGGGCGGATTCTTTTCTCGATGTTTAGTCGAAACCTTTGGTGGTAGCGGTATTTATCTGGGTCAAGATATGAAGTTTACAAACCCCATTTACGTGGGTGATGAGATCGAAGTTTCTATGACGTTGATTGCTTTAAGAAAAGAAAAAGGCATTGGTACTGTGGAAACTTTAGCCAAGCGAAAATCCAACGGTGATATTTGTGTTAAAGGTCAGGCTGTCATCATGATGACGGCTCCCAAAGTTTAGTTTTTTGAAAATTTCCATCTGCGTAATTTTTCGAAATTCAGAAGCTCAACTTCCAAGACTTCTTGATTCATTCAGATATTTACCTATCAATAAGGTTCATTTCGAGTTTGTGTTTATTGATAACGCATCGACAGATCGCTCGGCTGCGATTGTTCAAGAGTTTTCACTTCGTGCCGATTGCAGATATCTTTACCGACAGTTGAATCATCTTGCGCAAGCTCGAAACGATGCTCTTCATTTAAGTCAGGCAGAATGGATCTACTTTATTGATTCGGACTGTGAATTACAGCCGACAACTTTCGTTGAATTGTTAGTGCATGCAAATTTACAAGATTTAAAAACAGCAGGTTGGGGTGGTGCACAGAATTTTCCAATTGATGGTGAATTTTTATGTTTACTTCAGCGTTTTCGACAAAGCTACCTTGGGCACTTCGGATCTGTGCAAATGAGACTAGGCAATGAAAGTGAAAATGAAAGTGTCGATCACTTAAGTACAAGCCATGTTCTATATCGGAAGTCATCATTGTTAGAAATTTCAGGTTTTGACCCACGACTTAAAGACTCGGCTGAGGACTTAGATTTAAGTTTAAGACTGAAAAAGTCTAAAAAAGAACTTACGTTTATACCCTCGTCTCAGGTTAACCACTATGTGGCCTCCAATTTTTCTGAATGGGCTCGCAAAGCGTTTAGAAATGGGCAATGGCAGACACGTTTGGCATTCTACAATACTGAAATAATAAAGACTCAAAGATTTTGGACACCAATTATTCTACTCGCACTTTTAAATCTCTTGTTTTTTGGGCCATTATTTAATTCTTTGATAGGTCTTTTTTTTCTTTATAGTTTAGTATTTTTTATAAATTATAAAACTGTGAATTTAAAACTTTATATGCTCTTTGTTCTGACTCACGGACTTTATTTTATTGGCGGTGTGTGGGGTTTCGCAAAAGGACTGGTTGATTTTGCTTTTTCAAAACAAGCCCCGAGGAATACAAAAAATGAGTGGATAAGCCAGGCGGGGAAATAAGAATTCCAAGATAACTTCAGAATCTGAAAAAAATAAGCTTGTCGCTTAGATTTTAAATTCCACCGTTCACGAGATTGTCCCTGTATAAAAGCTCTTTTAAGAAACGTTCTGAAGCTACGAGCGCTGGCATGAAATACATCCAATTGAGGATGATGAAGTATCTGGACACCATTTTTTTTCAAAAACCGAATTGCACGCGTATCTTCTCCGCCCCAATCCAGTGGCTCGATCCATTCATCTAAAGAAATAAAATTAGATTTTTTTATGGCCCAAATACCTCCGGCCGCATTTTGCAAAGATAAGAAATTTTCGTGAGGTACTGAATTTAAAAGAATCCATTGGTTAGTTAACCAATTGTAGGCCTTCTGCAGATAGTTCAGTTGATTTGTGGAAAGATATAATCCAGTCAAAAGACAAGGCTGTTGTGCTTGTGTTAGTAGGAACTGGATATGGCTTAATGTATCAGGTGATTGCAGAATAACATCTTGATCCAAAAATAGGATGAAATCTGAATCAATTTTTTCAATTTCGCACAGGCGGTGGGGACACCTGTCAGATTCTATAACTTTAAGATGGAAGGGAAGTGATTGCTGTGCCAATCTATTTTTTAGCGACCAGGAGATTTGGCTAAGGCTTTGACAATTGATAACGACAGTAATTGATTCAGCCACGAACAGTCCGATTCAGCCAGAATCGAAAAATGAGTGAAAGGTGAGTGACTCCTTCAAATAAGGAATTGAGTTTGGAATCGCCTAAGCGCTTTGAGTAAGAAATTTGAACTTGCCCCATTTTTTTATTCTGATGATGACAAAATTCGAGCATGGCAATCGCAAAAGAGAATCCATTTTGCTCAACTTGAGTCAATTGTTTAGCAAGATCCTTTCGCATAAAACGCATACCGGAACAGATGTCCATATTTCCACAAAACAAAAGTCGGCTGGCAAAAAAGCGCATGACGCGGTTACCAAAAAGTCGCCAATGGCTAAAGCCACCGGTTTGTTCCGAGCGAAAGCCAAGAACTAAATCTAAAGAATCATTCATTAGTTTTTTTTGTAAATTGAGAATATCTTTAGGATCATAGGTATTATCCACATCCATCATGGCAACATAATCACCTGTAGCCAAATTAAAGCCTGATTTTAGAGCCTGACCGTAGCCTGATGTTTTTTCATTTCGAATCACTTTCACTGATGGCAGTAACCGAGCAGCGAGTGAAGCTGAACCGTCAATCGAACCGTCGTCCACTAAAATCACTTCAAGATTTTGATTCTGAATTTTTAACTGACCCTGTAAGTGAATAAGATGACTTATGCAGTTTGGAATGGCATCCGCTTCATTAAGGCAAGGAAGAATGATGGAGACCGTCGTATGATTCATAGGTTAATATCAAAACAATTGGTTTAACTGTCAATACTATTTCTTGAATATTCGAGATATCGCAAACACAATTTCACCTATGAAAATGAAGCTTGAAAATCTTGTTTTAGTTCTTTTAATTTCAGTTTGGGCCTACTTTTCATTTAATTTTAACTCCAATTTACATTTTAAAGTTAGACTCGGCCACGCATTTACAGGCGGCCAAAGCTCTGTTTACTTTTATTGGAGCCACTAGCTTTGCTCTGATCTTTAAAATTCTTCGATCAGATATTCAAGAGACTATTGATTTAAAGGATCTTCCGCCGGCAATCTTTCTGTTTACCTTAGAGCCAACAAACCTAATTAAAATTTAGAAATTGATTCCAATACCCATTAACAAGCTCAATAAAGTTGAATGTTATTTCGTATTCACTTTCAGTGGCACTTTAAGCTGTGCCACATTTTCCATAATCGAAATCACTTGAGACTGATATTTCAAAATATTTTCAGGTGTATCTTCAAAAACCAATTCATCATGCACTTGTAAAAGCATGGGCAGAGGACAGTTTTGATCTAATTCAATCATCGCCTTTTTCACTAGATCTGCCGCCGTTCCCTGAATCGGAGCATTGATTGCAGCTCGCTCACCGAACTTTTTGATCATGCCATTTTTACTCGAAAGTTCATCCAGGTATCTGCGTCGTCCGAACAAGGTCGTCACAAATCCATCCTCGTGAGCTTTTTTAATGGTCTCTTGAATGTAGGTTTGGATGCCTTGAAATTTTTCAAAGTATCGTTTAATAATTCCCTGCGCTTCACTTCGTGAAATCCCCAACTGATCGGCCAGTCCAAAAGCTCCTTGGCCATAGGCAATTCCAAAGTTCACAGCTTTGGCCACTCGTCTGTGCTCTGATGTTACGTCCTTAAGACTGACTCCAAAAACTTCACTGGCTGTGGCAGTATGAATATCCAAATCATCTTTAAAGGCTCGAATCAGTCCTGGATCTTCGGAAATATGAGCAAGAACTCGAAGCTCGATCTGCGAGTAATCGACACTTAATAAAGCTTTACCTTTTTCTGCGATGAAAGCTTCACGCACTCTAGCGCCCCGCTCGGTTCTAATCGGAATGTTTTGTAAATTGGGCTGAGTACTTGAAAGCCTTCCCGTTGTGGTGAGGGCCTGGTTGAAGTGTGTGTGCACTCGGTCTGATTTTGCATCTGCAAGCAGTGGCAGCGCATCCACGTAAGTGGATTTCAACTTAGATAGCTCTCGGAATTCTAAAACATGTTTTGCGATGGGATGATCGAGCTTCTGCAAAACATCAGTGTCAGTTGAATAACCCGTTTTTGTTTTTTTGGCTGCTGGCAATTTTAGTTTTTCAAAAAGAATGACACCCAATTGTTTGGGACTTGCCACATTAAAATGCTCGCCAGCCAAGCTTAAAATTTCTTTTTCTTCTTTTCGAATTTGAATTTCGAGTTCTTCACTGAAGTTTTTTAAAAATGAGATATCAATTTTAATTCCCCGTGTTTCCATGCGAAGCAGAATGGGGGCCACAGGTTCATCTAAAGTTTTTAAGACCTCTAAGCTTTTTGTTTCCTTCAACTTTTCTTCTAAATGACTTTTAAGTTGCACTTGAGCTTGTAAACATTGTTCAGGAGAGGACAACTCAGAAAATTCTGAGCCTAAAAAGTGTTTATAAACATCTGCAAAATCAGAACAATCTTTTGATCTTAAAACGTAAGCAGCAAGCATGGAATCCCAACCCAGCAAAGGATTGAAGGCTTTCAGCTCTCGCCATAAACTTTTCAGATCAAATCCAAACCACTTTAATTTTTTATTTTCAAAAAGAGGATTGAGCTTATCAAGATCACCAAAGACCGCCCAAATTGTTTTTTCATCTGAAAAAAACAAACCTTGGGGTTGTCGCCACAGCCAAATTTTTTCGAGTTCTTGAGCCTGTTTAAGGAAATCTTCCACATCAACAGATTTTATTTCATACAAACTTTTTTCAGAATTGCCTTTCTCAGTAGCAGCCTCAGTGGCTGGACCTTGAGAATCATCCCCTAACAAGCTTTTCTCGAAGCTTTTAAAATTGAGTTCTTGAAGAAGCCCTCGAAGACCCTCTCGTTTGAAACCCTGTAATCGATAGTTTTGAAAGTCTTCACTGATGGGAGCATGCTGATCGATGGTGACTAATTTTTTAGATAAGAAAGCCATGTCCTGGCTGTTTTTTAATTTTTCCTGTGCTCCTGCGGGTTTTACAAGATCTATGTTTTCATAGATCTTTTCTAAAGATCCAAACTGTGAGATTAGTTTTTGTGCTCCTTTGGGTCCAAGACCTGCAACGCCTGGAATATTATCTGAGGTGTCTCCTACGATCGCCAGGTAATCCCGAAATTGCGAAGGCTTCACCCCCCACTTTTCAAAAACACCAAGCTCATCCATTTTGGAATCTTTCATTGTATCAAACATGATGACCCCATTTTGTACGAGCTGTGCAAAATCCTTATCGCCGCTGACGATCACCACTTGGGCTTGGTTTTCCACTCCCACGCGCGTAAGAGTTCCGATCAAATCATCGGCTTCAAATTTATCAACTTCCAAGGTGGGGATCCCTAACAGATCCACAAGTTTTTTCATGTAGGGAATTTGCAAAACCAAATCGTCAGGCATATCAGATCTGTGGGCTTTGTATTCAGGAAAAATTTCTTTTCGAAACGAAGGCTCTTTGCGGTCATAACAAACAACTGCGTATTCAGGTTTTTCAGTTTTTAAAAGTTTGATCAACATCGAGAGCAAACCATAAACAGCGTTC